>JAABUZ0100003883.1_pt1 | contig 21386 bp, 24 predicted proteins | sample 5562091 | NCBI WGS metagenome assembly JAABUZ01 (sample SAMN12813069, study PRJNA571459) | rock metagenome | isolation source: Antarctica rocks | place: Antarctica: Victoria Land, Linnaeus Terrace sud | collected 2015-12-21
CCGTCGAGGGCGTCGCCGCAGGCTTGGACGCGGCGTGTGTGTCCTGGTCGGGATGGGCCCAGGGAGTCGACAGCACGGTCGCCTCCCCGGACCGGACGGCCGCCGATGTGGTCCGGGCGGCGGAGCTCGCCCTGGGTCGGCCATGACGGGCCGACCGCAGTCGCCCGGTCCGGGTCCCGCAATCGCCGGGTCCCCGAGCGCGCCGGCCGCCGGTAACGAGACCACCACCACCGACGTCCCGGACATCCTCGCCCCGCGCGGCGGGGCGGGCCGCCGGCTCGACACGTTCACCCCGCACGGGTACGTCAAAGGGCGGTCGGTGGCCTGGCAGGTCGCGTGGTTCGCGGTCTCCCACCTGTTGTTCCAGGCGTGGTGGCTGCCCGCCCGCCTGCGGCCGCCCCTGTTGCGGGCGTTCGGCGCGCGGATCGGGCGTGGTGTGCACATCCGCAACGGTGTCCGGATCCACTGGCCTTGGAAGCTGACGGTCGGTGACCACGTCTGGATCGGAGAAGGGGCCTGGCTCCTCAATCTCGAGCTCATCACCGTGGCCAACCACGTGTGCCTCTCCCAGGACTCGGTGCTGTGCACCGGTAGCCACGACCGCGACTCTCCGGCCTTCGGCTTCGACAACGCTCCGATCTCGGTCGGCGAGGGTGCGTGGGTCGCGTTGCGAGCCGTCGTCCTGCGCGGCGTGGACGTGCCATCCGGGGCGACGGTGCCGGCCGGACGCGTGGTCGCCTACGCCCGAGACTGTGACCGCTAACGGTTCCGCGCGCCGGGCCCCCGTCCGGGACGATGGCCGGCTGCAGGTGCGCGTCCTCGGCCAGGTCCACATCCAGTGCGACGGGCAGATGAATCGGGCCGGCAGCGGACGGCTGCGCACCCTGCTGGACACGGTCGACCTCGTCGCCGCGGTCGCGACGTCCCTCGGGCTCCTGCGCCAGGTTGCGGCCGCCGTACCCGGCGGCGTCGTCGTCCTCGTGACGGCCCGCGGTCCCGACGTCGAGGTCCACACTGGCTGCCGCAGCACCCTCGCCGCCCTCGCGCGAGAGACGGCCGTGGTCCGGCTGCACCTCAGCGGCCTTCCGCGCGGGCGGTGGACACCCTCGTCGAGGCGCGCCCTCGGGCCGGGTCGGACGTCGGTCCAGGGGAGAGCTTGGGCTCAGCGAACTGGGGGGCATGACCGATGAGCAGTGGGCGGGAGACGTCCGGTTCCGGTGTCGTTCGTGAGGCCGTGAGCGGACCTCGGGTGCGGGAGGCGCGGGCGGGCGTCCCGGCCCGCGAGTGGCGGCGTCGCCTGCGCACCTCGGTGATCGTGGTGGACCTCGCGGGGACGCTTTCCGTCCTCGTGCTCGCCATCGGGCTGGGGGTGAACCTGGTTCCGCGGCCGTGGGCGCCGAGCGCGTCGCTCGGCGTCGGCGTGCTGTGCGCCGGGCTCGTCGTCGCCGTGCTGGCCGCCTTCCGGTGCTGGGACGTCGGCGTGCTCGGAGCCGGGGCCGAGGAGTTCAACCGCATCTATCGAGCAGTGCTGTTCGTGGTGTTCCTCGTGGCCCTCGGGGGCTTGGCGCTGAAGGCGGAGGGCATCCGTCCGTGGGTCTTCGGGGTGTTGCCGGCCATCGGCCTCGTCCTGCTCATCGGGCGGGTCGGTGTTCGCCGGGTCCTGCACCGGGCACGTCGTCAGAACTCCTGTATGTCCTCGGTCCTCGTCGTCGGCTCGCCGACATCCGCGTCGGAGCTGATCGCCCGTGCTCGGCGGGTACCGCACCAGGGGTGGATCGTGGTGGCGGCCTGCACGGCATCCGGTAGTGACGGCGTGGAAGCGGTCCGCATCGACGACGTCCCCGTGGTGGGCGACCTCGACGACGTCGCACGATGCGCCCGCGACGTCGACGTCGTCGCCGTGGCTCCGATGCCGTGCTGGACATCCCGACACCTCCACCGCCTCACCTGGGAGATCGAGGGCTCCGGCGTCGAACTCGTCGTCGACCCGGGTCTGATGGAGATCGGCGGCCCGCGGTTGCGGGTCGCCCCGGTCGACGGGCTTCCGCTGCTCCGGCTGACGGAGCCGAGGTTCAGCGGAGCCGCCCGCCTCCTGAAGACAGGCTTCGATCGGCTCCTGGCGGCCGGCCTACTGGTCGTGCTCGCGCCCCTCCTCCTGATGGTTGCGGTCGCGATCCGGCGTGACGGAGGGCCTGTCCTCTACACGCAAGACAGGGTCGGACTGGGCGGGCGCACCTTCCGGATGCTGAAGTTCCGGTCGATGACCGTCGACGCCGACCAGCGACTCGACAAGCTGAGGGCCGACGACGTCGGCACGGGACCGCTGTTCAAGCTCCGTGCCGACCCGCGGGTCACGCCACTCGGCAGCCTCCTCCGGCGCTACTCCATCGACGAGCTCCCGCAGCTGATCAACGTGCTGACGGGGTCGATGTCGCTCGTCGGGCCTCGTCCGCCGCTGGCCCAGGAGGTCGACAGCTACGCGGACGACGCCCGTCGGCGACTGCTGGTTCGGCCCGGGATGACGGGACTGTGGCAGGTGAGCGGACGGTCCGACCTCTCGTGGGAGGAATCGGTGCGGCTCGACCTGCGCTACGTGGAGAACTGGTCGCCGGCCCTCGACGTGCTCGTGCTCTTCAAGACCCTCGGCGCCGTGATCCGCGGCCGCGGAGCGTACTGACCGATGAGCACACCGCTGCGCGTCCTCGTCCTGGGGCTCAACTACGCCCCCGAGCCGACCGGCATCGCCCCGTACACGACGGGGATGGCGCACTTCCTCGCGGACGCCGGGCACGACGTCCACGTGGTTACCGGACTGCCGCACTACCCGTACTGGAAGGTGGCCGACGGCTACCGCGGCCCGCGGATGCGGGAGCAGGACGGGGCGGTGCGTGTCACGCGGGTGTGGCATCCGGTGCCGCGAGTGCCGACCGGGCCAAGCCGCATAGGGACCGAGGCCCTCTTCGCCCTCCACGCCACGGCGGCGACCGCCCGGCGTCCCGACGTCGTCCTCGCCGTCAGTCCGGCCCTTCTCACCGTGGCCGCCGCCCTACGCTGGCGGGCTCCGGGTCGTACGGCAGTGGGCGTCGTCGCGCAGGATCTCTACGCCCGTGCCGTGGTCGAGACCGGGGCCCTCGGTGCGCTCGGAGGACGTGGTGCTCGCGCCGTGGAGGGCCTCGAGCGCGGGTTGCTCGGCCGGTGCGACGGCGTCGTCGCCATCCACGACTCCTTCCGCGAGTCGCTCGTCCGCCTCGGTGTGGAACGAGACAGGATCGCGGTCATCCGTAATTGGACGCACACCCGCCCGGCCACCGGCGACCCGACGGTCCTGCGGCGAGCCCTGGGGTGGGGCGACGACGAGGTCGTGGCCCTCCACGCCGGCAACATGGGCGCGAAGCAGGGTCTGGAGAACGTGGTCGAGGCCGCTCGGCTCGCCGACGCCTCCGGTTCACGTGTGCGGTTCGTCCTCCTCGGCGACGGTAACCGCCGCGCCGATTTGGAGCGGCAGGCCCAGGGCGTCCAGCGGCTGCAGATGCTCGACCCGCTGCCGACGGGCAGGTTCGAGACGGCGCTCGCAGCAGCCGACGTCCTCGTGCTCAACGAACGTACCGGGGTCGCCGAGATGTGCGTCCCGAGCAAGTTGACCTCGTACTTCGCCGCTGGGCGTCCGGTCGTGGCCGCGACGAGCCCGCGCAGCGCCGCGGCGCACGAGATCGCCGCCGCCGGGGGCGGGTCCTGCGTCGAGGCCGCTGACCCGCGGGCGTTGCTCGACGCCGTGGTCGCCATGGTCGCGGACCCGGAGGTCGCGGCCGCGACGGGGCGCCGCGCAGTGATCTACGCCGGGACCGTGCTGGCGGAGGCCGCCGCCCGCGCTGCCTACGTCCGCTGGGTGGACGAGCTCGCCGACGGATCGACGTCCGTGCCGTTCCCGCGGCAGCCCTCCGAGGGCGCGGAGTCCCCGCCTCCCGCCGGGTCCGGCCGACGTCCCGAGGGGCTCCGCGGCTGACCACCATCATGGGACGTCGCCCGGCGTGCCCGGCGGCCTAGACCCGGCGAACAGGGCTCAGCGGCCCCCGACCGAGTCGAAGACCACGCACCGGCCCTACCGCATGGTGTTGTGCCCGAGCCCGTCTGCTGGACCGAGGTGCCCTCGGGCGTGCGGTGCTCGGCTCCGCGGACGTCGCGGCCGGCCCCGTGCCGGGTGAGCGGGCCGATCGTGGCACCGGCCCGGGCGCCCGAGAGCGAGGTCCCCGCTGCGTAGCCCTCGGCCCGGGTCAGTGGGCCCGTCCCTCGAAGTCCTCGAGCCCGGCGGCGTGCAGCCGGGCCGGTAGTCCACGATCCGCCAGGGCAGGGTGTTGGCGACCCTCCTGGTCCCGGTTGCGGTACCAGTTGGTCATGCCGTGGTGGGTCCAGATCGTGGCGGCGTGGGCGGCGTCGACCTCGTCGCGGTAGTCGTAGCGCATCTGCAGCTCGATGATGATCCGTCCCAGCTGTGCCCACGGCGTGCGACGAGCCGCGGCTTCGCCGTGACTCCGCTCCTGCGTCCGTCCCCCGCGCTCGCGAGCTTCCTCTACCGGTCCCGTCGGTGCGGCGTGGGGGTGGCGCAGTCGGCGGGACTGCGGCGCGGACCAGTGGGAGTCGCTGGTCTCCGAGCCGAATCGTGAGCTCTGGATCGGCTGGCATTGGAGCGAGGTCGTGGGCTACTGGAGCTCGTCGGAGGAGAGGACCACCAGAAGGTGCTTGGGGTCGCAGTCCATGAGCAGAGTCGGCCGTCGCAGGTCGGACCACACCGATCACATCCACCAGATGAGCTGCGTGTCGGATCGGCGGTGGCCCCAGACGGTTTCGCGGATCGCACGAGCGACGGTCGCGTGGGCGTGGTGGGGCCCGATGATCAGGCCGGCCCGGTACTCCGCCACCACCTCTCGGAGCTCCTGGCTGAGGACGCGGCAGGCGCGACCGAGTCGTCCCCTCGCGAGATCCTCGGGTCCATGGACTCGCGGTGCTCGAACCCGGCGAGTTCGAGTGCTGGTGCAGCTGCGACTGCACCGTGGTGGCAGCCCAGACACCTCGCCCCGGGGTAGGGGAGTAGGACACCACACCATCGACAACGCTCCCTCTCGCCCCCCGGAAGTGGCCGAGCCCGCCGGTCTTTCCGCGATGATCGACGGCCCCTCGACGGACGTTAACGAGCAGGCGCTCGGTCTCCCGGAACGGACCATCCGGGGCCGAGGTGCTCCTCCGCCCACGCCGAGGTCATCCTACGATCCGAGGCTGCGGACGGAGGCCGCGACTGTGGCGCAAGGACGAGGGGTGTGCATGGCCATCAGACTGCTGCTGGTCTCGCGCTGAGGGCGCGGCGGGCCGTGAGGGGCACGCCGCGTGGTGACCCGGACGACTGATCGGGAACCCGGGCCGCGGTTGCCGCGTCTCTCGTGGGTGACTTCCCGTGTCCGGCACCTGCTGCTTGCCGTGCTCCTGGTCCTCGCGGGGCTGGTGTGGCTACGGATCAACGGCCAGGTCGAGGGGCGGGTCCTGCTGGCGCTCACCCGGAAACATGGGATCACCGTGGCCGATCTGCTGTCGGTGGCCGCGTTCGCTGGCGCGGCCGTTCTCGCCTGGCCTGAGCGGGTCCGCGACTGCTGCCGCTGACCCTGCGGCCAAGCAAGGCTCAGGGGCCCGTGTTCGGCGGCGCGGGGACCCGTTCCGCGCCCGCCTCCTGGTGGAAGTCCTCCAGGCCCGCGGCGTCGAGCCGGGCCCGGTAGTCCACGATCCGCCAGGGCAGGGTGTTGACGACCCTGCCGGCGCGGTTGCGGTACCAGTTGGTCATGCCGTGGTGGGTCCAGATCATGGTGGCGTGGGCGGCGTCGACCTCGTCGCGGTAGTTGCGGGCGACGTCGTCGCGGACCTCGACCGCGTCGATGCCGCGCTCGATCATGGCGGTGAGCAGCCGGGCGATGTAGCGCATCTGCAGCTCGATGATGGTGATCTGGGAGCCGCCGTGGCCGAGGGCGGTGTTCGGTCCGGAGAGCAGGTACAGGTTGGGGAAGGCGGGGACGCTGACCCCGAGGTGGGCCCACGCGTCGTCCTCGCCCCAGGTCCGGGACAACGACGCGCCGCGGCGGCCGCGGACGTCGACCCCGGCGAGGAACTCGTGGGCTCGGAACCCGGTGGCCATGACGACGACGTCGGCCTCGCGTTCCTCGCCGGCGACGGTGCGGACGCCGTGGGGGAGGATCTCGGCGACGGCGTCGGTGACGAGCTCGACGTCGTCGCGGCGCAGGGCGGCGAACCAGCCGTTGTCGAGCAGCATCCGCTTGCCGAAGGGCGGATAGGTCGGCAGCGCCTTGGCGACGAGGTCGGGGCGGCCCGCGAGCTCGGAGGTGAGGTAGCGGGTGAAGAAGCGGCGGTGGGCGTCGTTGGCGGCGTTGACCGCGCGCTCGGGATGCTCCCAGGCGGGGTCGACGACGAGCGTGGCGTGGACCTTGTCGTTGAACGTCCAGGCCAGCCGCGCGCGGTACCAGCTCGCGTAGAACGGGACGTCGCGCAGCACCCGGTGGCGGCCCGCGGTGATGGGCGCGAAGTACTGCGGGTGGGGCGCGATCCACTGCGGGGAGCGCTGGAACACCGTCACCGACCCGGCCCGCTCGGCGATCGCGGGGACGATCTGCATCGCGCTCGCCCCGCTGCCGACGACGGCGACGCGGCGGCCGGTGACGTCGAGGTCGTCGGGCCAGCGGGCGGAGTGCACGAGCGGCCCGTGGAAGGAGTCGATTCCGGGCAGGTCGGGGACCGAGGGCCGGTTGAGCTGGCCGACCGCGGAGACGAGCACCGCCGCGGTGAGCGTCTCGCGGGCGCCGTCGGCGGTGCGGCACACGACGCTCCAGCGGCGGGCGGACTCGTCCCAGATCGCCGACTCCACCTCGACGCCGCAGCGCACCGACCGGCGCAGGTCCTCGGCGTCGGCGAGCTCGCCGACGTAGTCGAAGACCTCGCCGCGCCGGCCGAAGTGCGTCGACCAGGCCCGCGGGCGGAACGAGTAGGAGTACAGGTAGCTCGGGGTGTCCACGCCGGCGCCCGGGTAGCGGTTCTCCAGCCAGGTGCCGCCCACGTCGTCGTTGCGCTCGAGCGCGAGGACGCCGACGCCCATCGCGCGCAGCGTCCGCACGGCGAGCAGGCCGGCGACGCCGGCGCCGATCACCAGGGCGTCGAACCCCTCGGGGACGCGGGCCCGGGGAGCCGGGTCCGGGGCCGGGGCGCCGCCGAGGGTCTCGGCCATCATCTCCTCGTACTCGTCCGGCACGTGCTCGCCGGTGAACACGCGGAGCATCTCCAGCAGCGTCGCGCCGCGCGGGGCGGGCACCGCCACCCGACGCCCGGCGAGGTGCGCGCGGACCGCGTCCGCCGCCGCCTCCCGGATCTCGGCCTGGACGGCCTCGGGTACGCCGCCCGAGTCGTGGTCGTCCATCCCGCGCGCGCGGGTCGGCGCGTACGGCGGGGCGAGCCAGCGCCGGTCGCCGGTCAGCTGCACGAGCACCATCAGCAGGCACGGGACGTTCGCCTCGGCCAGCGCCGTGCGCAGGTCGGGATCGGCGTCGGTCCCGAGCGGGACGGTCGTGGACACGCTGCTCCCATCCGCCGGCAGACGCCGACCGTACCGCCGTTAGACAAAGCCGTCATCAGATGCGTGGCGAGCCGCGCCTGCCTGGGAAGAACCCTTGACGTGTGGTCACCGCCACATCACCCTGGACCGAGCATGAGCTAACCGCGGACAGGGAGGAACCGGCAATGGAGCTGGACGAGGCGATGCGGACGACGGGGACGTGCCGGTACTTCCGGGAGGACCCGGTGCCCGACCAGGTGCTCCACGCCGCCGTCGACGCCGCCCGCTTCGGCCCTCAGGGCGGCAACCGCCAGCCCGTCCGCTGGGTCGTCGTGCGCGACCCGCGGCGCAAGCAGGCCCTCGCCGACCTCTACCTCCCGATCTGGGAGGCCTACTTCGCCGGGCTCAACGACGGGACCGTGCAGGCCAACGCCCTGCCCACGACGGTCCTCGACGCCGACCACTTCGCGCGGCACCTCGCAACGGTCCCGGCGATCCTCGTGCTCTGCGCGGAGACCTCCGGCCTGCACCCGACCGACACCGAGCTCGGCCGGCTCTCGGTGGTCGGCGGGGCGTCGATCTACCCGACGATGCAGAACCTCTGTCTCGCGCTGCGCGGCCATGGGGTCGCCAGCGCGGTGACGACGCTGCTGTGCATCGTCGAGCCGCAGGTCCGGGAGATGCTGCAGATCCCGGACGACTACATCACCGCCGCGCACGTGGCCGTCGGCTACCCGGCCAAGCCGTTCCCGCGGAAGCTGACCCGCTCGCCGGTCGAGGACATCGTCTCGCTGGAGCGCTTCGGGGAGCCGCTGTTCGCGGCCGGCTCGAGCTCGGGCGCGACGCCGGTGCCCGTCGCATGAGCTCTCCCGCACCGCTGACCGACCGGGCGGGCGACCGGACCCTGCCGGAGGTCCACCGGCGCCCGGTGGGCCGCGCGACCATCGGCGACCAGCTCCGTCGCCACGCCCGCAGCCGCCCCGACCGGGTCGCGATCATCTCCTACGGCCCCGCCGGGCGCCGCGTCTGCACCTACGGCGAGCTGGACCGCCTGGCCAACGCCGTCGCGCACTTCCTCCTCGACGCGGGCGTGCGCCGCGGCGACCGCGTCGCGGTGATGGCCCGGAACTCCGTCGAGGCCGTCGCCGCCTACTACGGAGCGCTCAAGGTCGGCGCCGCGTTCACCGGCGTCAACGTGCTGCACGGGTCCGAGGAGGTCGCCGCCCAGCTCGCACACGCCGAACCGGCCGCGGTGCTCGCCGGGGAGGAGTTCACCGCGCTCGTCGACGGGCTGCGGGCGCGGACACCGTCGGTCACCGCCTGGATCACCCTCGCCGCGTCGGCCCCGCCGGGGTGGACCGCGTTCGCCGACGTGCTGGACGGGCCGAGCACCGAGCCCGAGGTGGACGTCGACGAGCACGACCTCGCGATGGTCGTCTACACGAGCGGGACCGAGGCGGCGCCGAAGGGCGTCATGATCCCGCACCGCAACTACCTGATCTCCACTGCGCCGGCCTGGAGCTGGGGCATGCGCACCGGCCCGGACGACACGTGGCTCTTCGTCATGCCGTTCTTCACCATCGCCGGGCTCGGGTCGATGACGACGCTGACGATGATGGGCGCGACGCTCGTCCTGCCCGACACGGTCGACCCGGGACGGGCACTCGACATCATCGACGCCGAGCGGGTCACCGTCGTCGCCCAGACCCCGACCTTCTACCTCGCGCTCGCCCAGCACCCGGGCTTCGGGCCGGAGACCGTCGGCACCGTCCGGCGGGCCATGACCTACGGCGGGCAGGTGTCGCCGACGGCGGTGGCGGCGTGGGCGTGGGCCGCGCAGGGCGTGGTGTGGGGCACGTACTGGGGTCAGTCCGAGCTGTCGCAGCTCGGGTCGGTCGGCTGGTTCTCCTGCTTCGACGACATCCCCGACGGCGACCCGTCGTGGATCGGGACGCCGGTGACGCACCTGGAGGTCCGCGTCGTCGGACCCTCGGGGGAGGACGCCGAGACCGGCGAGCTGTGGTGCCGCTCGCCCTCGGTGATGCTCGGCTACTTCAAGGAGCCCGAGCGCACCGCGGAGGCGTTCACCGGCGAGTGGCTGCGGACCGGCGACATCGTGCGCGTCGACGCCGCCGGCAACCTCTTCTTCGCCGACCGGGCCAAGGACATGATCAAATCGGGCGGCTACAACGTGTCGTCGCAGGAGGTGGAGCGGGTGCTGCACACCCATCCCGCGGTCCTGCGCGCGGCGGTCGTCGGGCGCCCCGACGAGTACTGGTCGGAGGCGGTGACGGCGTTCGTCATCCCCGCCGGGGATGTCGCCCCCGACGAGCTGGTGCGCTTCTGCCGCGAGCGGCTCGCGTCGTACAAGACGCCGAAGGCGGTGCACCTCGTGGAGTCGTTCCCCGTCGACGCGCAGGGGAAGGTGCTGAAGCGGGAGCTGCGCCGGATCGATGTCTGAGGAGTCCGGGCCGACGCCGATCGGCGGGCGCCGGCGGGTCTCGACGGAGGGGATCGTCGCCGCGGCGGCCGAACTGTTCGCGCGCGACGGCTACCACGCCGTGGGCATGCGGGACATCGCCGAGGCCCTCGGCATCCGCGGGGCGAGCCTCTACCACCACTACTCCTCCAAGGAGGAGATCCTCTTCGCGGTCTGCCGGACGGTGACCGCGGAGCCGGTGGCACAGAACCTGCCGCTGCTCGACGCCGAGGGGTCCCCGACGTCGCGGCTCTCGGCGTTGATCCGCGCCCACCTGCGGCACCTGGCCGCGCGGCGGGTCGAGTACCTCGTCGGGCTGCACGAGCTGTCGGCACTGACGCCCGAGCACCGCGCGTCCGTCCACGACCACCGGCGCTACTACCACCGCCGGGTCCGCGACGTGATCGTGGCGGGAACGCGGTCGGGGGAGTTCTCGGTGCCGGACGCGGGGCTCGCGGCGCTGGCGCTGCTCGACACGCTCAACGGGATCGCCGGGTGGTACCGGGCGGAGGGCACGCGGACGCTCGACAAGGTGGCGGACGGGTACGTGACGCTGTTGGTCGGCGGGTTGCTTGGCGCCCGGCGCCCGGGGGCGTAGCCCGGCCCGAGATCAGCGCCTCGCCACCCGGTGGGTGACCGCGCGGCTCGCGCCGATCCAGCCGGGGAGGTGGAGCATCTTGACCCCGGGACCGCCCGCGAGGATCGGCGCGATCGCCTCCGGGTCCACAGCCACACGGAGCCCGGCGCGACCCGTCCGCGCGCACAGCGCCGCGTTCCCCCGGGAGAACAGCTGCTGCTGCACGGCCTCCAGCCGGGGAAGCGCCCCCGCGAGCCGGGCCGCGACCTCCGGCGGGAGGACGATCGACTGCTCGGCGCCCGCCATCCTCGCCGGATCGCCGGCCGCGAGGGCGGCCCCGCACAGCAGTTCGGCGAGGGGCTGGAGGATGTCGTCGGGGGCGGGGAGCTTGTCGCGCGGGAGGACCTCGGCGGTCCCCCCGACGGCCATCACGGTGACGGCGTCCTCTCCGGCGCCGACCCCGCGCCGTTCGGCGAGCCGCGGGTACGGGGCGTCATCGGACTCGGCCAGGCAGAACGTGTAGCGGCCGGGCTGCCCGGTGGTGGCCATGGTCGTGACGCCGGGAACCACACCGCCGATGCCGGTGAGCGTCAGGGCCAGCGCCCGCCCGAGGGTCGCGTTGGCCCGGTTCCCCGGACCGAGCAGGTTGGTGCCGGTGGTGAGGCCCAGGTCGCGTAGGAGCGGGCCGTGCACGACCACGGCGACAGCTGCGGTCCCCGTCGTCGTCGCGACGCCGAGCAGGTTGAACGCGGGTTCGAGGCAGGCACGGGCCGCGGCGAGCACCACGGGCAGGGCGCCGGGGCGGCAGCCGGCGAGCACGCAGTAGTAGGCCACGGCCGACGCGGTCAGCTCGCCCCACAGCGGGGGGACTGCGCCGAGGACGGCATCGGGCTCGGCGACCCCGCCGAGCATCCGCTCCCACCGCTCCCGCGTCGGGGGCACGACGGGCAGCCCGTCCCCGATGCCCCGGGCGAGGAGCGCGTCGGTGGCCTCCTCGACCGGGGTGCCGTCGGGGACGGCGGCGAGGGTCATCGACGGAGGGCCCGCGAGCACAGAGCCGTGGAGCCGAACGAGGGGATCCACGCCGAGTGCTTCCCCGCGCCCCCGGCAACCGCGACGTGCAGCTGCTCGGGTCCCGTGCTCACCGCGTAGGAATCACCGTCGGGCTCGACGCCCCACTCGACGAATTGGCGGCGGTTGCCCGGGGAGATCCGGTCGACGGGGATGCGGGCGCGGGCCCACAGGTGGTCACGTACGGCGTTGAGGGTCCAGTGGTCGCGGTGCAGCGTCGCCGCGTGCTCCGGGCCGAGCACCAGCAGGTGCGGCCCGCGGACGTAGACGTTGTTGGAGCCGGACTCGGCCATCGTCCCCGCGACCGTCGTCAGGATCTCCTCGCCGGTGGTGCTGCCGTGGTCGTTGACGTTGTGCGGTGGCTCCGCGGCCACCACCGTCACCACGGACTCCTCGGCCGCGAAGCCCTGACGGACGTGGAAGGGAGCCCAGGGGCTCTCCTCCTCGTTCTCGGCGAAGCAGAAGGTGTACTTGGCCGGTGAGCCCTGCGTGGAGCGGTCGAGGACGCCCGGGCGGGCGCCACCCACGTGCAGCAGCACCAGCGACAGCGCCCGCCCGATCACGGCGTTGGCCCGGGCCCCGGGCCCGAAGCAGTTGCCGCCGCCGTGGAGCCCGAGCTCCGCGCGCACCGGGCCGTTGACCATCACCATCGGCGCGCACGGGTGGGTGGTCGCGAGGCTGCCGTGCAGGTTGTACTCGGGCAGCTGCACGGCCTCTAGCGCGGCGAGCACCACCGGCAGGTCGGCGGGCCGGCAGCCGGCCATCACGGCGTTGGCGGCCACCGACGCGAGCGTCGGGACGAGCCCGCGCGGCGGGAGCGCCCCGAGCGCGTCGCCGGCGTCGTCGGGGAGCCCGGCGAGCATCGCCGCGACGAGCTCCTCGGTCGGCGGCACGGTGGGCAGGCCGTCGCCCCAGCCCTGCTCCTCGGTCCAGGCGAGCCACGCGGCCGGATCGAGGTCGGGCACGTCGAGCGTCGCGCTCACGCCAGCACCTCCCATCACGCCAGGACCTCCATTGCGCGCAGTTCCTCCACCACACCGGCGAACGCGGCGTCGATCCGCCCGGCGAGCTCGTCGGGGGCGAGCCCGCCGACGGGGTGGTCGATGACGACGAGACGGGGGTCGGCGCGGCGGGCCGTGGCCTGGGCCGTCACGAGCGGCAGGAACGAGCGGGTGACCACGAGGATCACCCGCACGCCGCGGCGCTCGAGCTCCAACGTGTCGTGGAGACTCCACGACGAGCAGGAGCCTCAATCACCGATGGCCACGACGGCCAGGCGGTACTTCGCCGCGAGGTGGTCGAGCAGCGATGGGTCGGCCGCGGCGGCCGCGCTCGGCTTCGCCTCGAGTCCCGCCGGGCCGAGGTCGTGCCGGCTCTCCAGCCGTCGCCCGATCTCGGAGAGCATCTCGCGGGCGCCGGGCTTGGAGTTCGAGAGCCCGCAAAGGCCACCGGGCGCGGCGACGGTGGACGCCGCCGCAGGGGCGGGGCCCGGCTCGGGGGTCGTGCCGTGGGTGGGGTCGACGATGCGCATCGGTGCTCCCGTGTGGGTGGGGGTCAGGGTCGGAGGTGGGCGGAGACGGCGAGCCCGGCCCGCAGGCCGTCGGCCGCCGCCGTGAGGAGGTATGGGGTGGACCCGTCGTCGGGAGCCGCTACGTCCCCCGCGATCCACAGCGCGGCGGCGGAATCGGGCAGACCATCGAGCAGCTCCCGGCGCGGCGCCCGGCCGGTGTAGACGAACACCCCCGACGCCGGGAGCAGCTCGCCGTCACCGAGCCGTACCCCGGCCAGGGTGGCGTCGCCCTCCAGCGCGACCACGTCGACGCCGGTGCGCACGTCGACCGGGGCGAGGGCGGCGAGACGCTCCGCACCGGACGGCGACCAGCTCGGCGGGGCGGGGCTGACGACGGTGACGTGCGCGGCGATCCCGGCGAGCTCGACGGCCTCCCGGGCCGCCCACTCGTCCCCGCCCGCAACCACCACCTTCCGCCCGACGTGCAGCGGCCCGTCGCACGAGGCGCACTCCGAGAGGCCGCGGCCGACCCAGGCGTCGGCGCCCCCGACGTCGAGCCGTCCCGCCGACACCCCGGTGGCCACGACGACCGCCCGCGCCGCGACGGGTCCGTCGGCGGTCGTCAGCGACCACGGTGGTCCTCCGGCGAGGCCCGTGACCTCGTCGTAGGCGATCTCGACGCCACACGCCATGGCCTGCTCTAGCAGCGCGCCCGCGAGTTCTGGACCGGTCGTCGGCGCTCCCGGGTAGTCGCTCACTCGGCCGAGGTTGATCAGGTGCCCGCCAGGGGCCAGGGCGTCGTAGGCGACGGTGCGCAGGCCGCGCTCCGCGCAGGTCCGTGCGGCGGTCAGCCCCGCGATGCCGGCGCCGATCACCGCCACGTCCCAGGATGTCGGCGCGGTCATCCGTTCTCCTCTGTGGGGGGCTCCTCGACGCGCCGGCTCACCGGCACGCCCTGCACGTGGTTCTGGACGAAGCCGCGGGACTGGTTGCGGCTCTCGTTGCCCGCCAGGACGATCCCGATGTCCGCGGCCCGGGGGACCATCGGCACCAGCCGGTCGGGGTCGGTGCCCGCGTAGCGGTCGTCGAGCTCGCCGCGCGCCACCATGGCGTCCAGGTCGAAGCTCGTCGACCCCACCTGCCACGCACAGCGCTGCAGCTGGCTCACCGGGACCCGCATGTGCTCGGCGAGGTGGGCCCGCAGCGCGTCCTTGTCGACGCCGTGCGCGGCCAGCGCCCGGGCGACCGCGGGCCCCAGGACGAGCAGCGGGTGGAACGCGCCGAACTCCAGCCCCGTGTAGGCCCACGGCCCGATGGCGTTGCCGAAGATCAGCGTCAGCGCGTCGAGGTGGTCGCTCGCGTGGTCGCCCCCGGAGTAGATGGGGGCGCTCACGGTGACGCAGCTCTGCACGGTGACGACGCTGTCGGCGTCGCCGAACCCGCGGTCGTGGCGGAACGAGGGCCAGCCGAGGTCCCGCACGGCCCGGTCGTTCTCGGCGAGCGCGACGTGGAAGGTCGACGCGATCGCGCCCTGGTCGGTGTGCTCGGGCGGGATGCGCAGGCCGGCCACGTTGCGCAGATAGAGGCGCACGAACCGGCCGATGCTGGTGTTGGCCCGCCGCCCGACCCGCATCGCCCCGGTGCCGCTGTTGAGGCCGAGGCGCTCGACCACGGGACCGCTGAGCACGACCAGCGGCTCCCAGCCCGGGGTGGAGCCGGCGTCCTGCACCCGCCACGCCGGGTCGGCGATGCACTCCGCGATCGCGAGCAGGACCGGCAGGTACTCGCGCCGGCAGCCGGCCATCACGCCGTTGACCGCAACGCTGCGGACGGTGGCGCGACGCATCTCGGGGGCAAGCACCCCGAGGACCTCGTCGGGGTCGCGGTGGGTGTGGGCCAGGGACCGGGCGACGCGGGCCGGAGTGGGCGGGACGATCGGTAGGCCGTCGGTCCAGCCGCGCTCCTCGAAATGCTCGGTGACCGCGTCGAGGTCGCCGCGGACCACGATCTCCTCGGGCCCGTGTTCCGCCGGTTCCGCGTCGGACGAGGACCCGTCGGAGGCGACGGACGAGGACGCCGAGCCCCGCACCAGCGCGTCGACCACTGCCGGTGCCACCTGCTCGCCCATCTTGGTGCGGAAGGTGTCGGTGTCGTCGGTGAGGATGACGCCGGGGTAGCTGACGATCGGGACGTGGGCGACGCCGAGCGATCTCCCGATGGCCCGGCCCATGCCCTCGAACCCGGAGCCGCCGAGGGCGACGGCGGGGACGCCGGCCTTCTCGGCGGTGGCTGCGGCCCGCATCACGGCAGGCATGCAGGAGCCTCAAGCACCCACCGCGGCGACGACGAGGTCGACGCGGTGGGTGCGCAGCAGCGCGGGCAGCGCCTCGAGTACCCGCCGCTCCTCGGCGGCCGAAGCGTGGAAGTTGCCGAACTCCTCCCACCCGACGACCTCGACGTCGCCGTGGCGCTCGCGGGCGACATCGGTGATGACGTCGAACATCTCCGGCCCGCGGAAGAGCTCGTCCCACAGGTAGGCCACGCGGCGCCCGGCCAGGGAGTCCGGCCGCTCGTGCTCTCCGACTTCGTCCGTCACCCGGGGAGCCAGTGGCGACAGGACCTCGTACCGGGCCTCGTACCGGGTCTCGGTCACGGTGCTCACTCCTCCGCGGTGATGACGCGACCCGACCGGTCGCGCAGGAACAGGGCGGCGACGGTGACGATCACGGCGCCGAAGACCGCGATCCCGACCGCGATGCCGTAGCCCGAGTTGGTGGCCACGATCCCGCCGATGAGGGTCCCGATCCCGGAGAGCCCGCGCCCGACGTTGTAGGCGGCGGCGGACCCCAGCGACCGGATACGCGTGGGGAACAGCTCGCCGAACCACACCCCGAAGATGCCGAAGTAGCCCAGGAACAGGCTCGAGAGCAGGTAGAGCCAGACGAAGTTGATCAACCCGGTGCCCGCCAGGGCGAGGGCGAGCATCACCGCGAAGGTCACCGCCTGCAGGCCGGCGAAGGCGACGAAGACCCAGCTCGCCGCCCGCATCCGGGCCCTGGTCATGAGGTTGCTCGCCGAAGGCCGGAAAGCCGCGATGCGGGTGCTGATCCTCGTGCAGCGCGCGGAGGCCAACGTGGTCGGCGCGTTTGAGCGGTCCAACTGTGCGCTGCGTATCTCCTTCGGGGTCGACAGCCCCGAGAGCGTCCGGCTGCTGCACCCCGCCGCGCCGGACCCCGACGACCACGTCAACGCCCCGCCCGGGGTGGCGCTGCTCTCCGCACCTGGGGTTCCGCTGGTCCGGTTCCGCGCCGGCCTCGTCGGGGACTACGCCGCCTACTTCCGGCGCGTCCAGGCGGCCACCTCGTGACCGTGGTCGTGCACCCGTGCACACACCCTGGGAGGGCTCCTCGTCCCGTCGCGTCGGCGGGCTTCGCCTCGCTGCGGTTCTCGGCCGGGGCAAGGCCCCCCCCGACCCGTATCCGACCGCACGTGCCCGCTGAGGCCCAGGACCGGGCCTTGCGGCGGCCGGGGTTCGCTGCGATCCCTCGGACGTCGTCGTGACGGGACGAGGAGCCCGGTCCTCCCCCTCCTCCCGGAGCGGAGGCCTCCCGGAGGGATCGCTTGTGTCTGTTCCTGGGCTCGCCACCCCGGCCGCCGCGGTGCCCCAGGGCGCAGGCGTGCGGTCAGCGTCAGGGACCGTCGCCACCCCACCCTCGTCTGCTCTTCCCTCTTTTTTTCCTCCGCACCAGAGGAGGGGGGCGCGGGACCGGCCGCCAGGCCGCACGCCCGCGCCAGGAGGCGCCGCAGGCGCCGACGGTGCGGCCCTAGGTAACACGTCTACAACCCTTCCCGCCGGGGCCGCCGCCGCGAGCGGTGAGGGGGATGAGGCTGCTCTCGCCGAGGAGCGGCGGACGGCGAGGTGTCGACTGCGCCGCGGCCTGCGCAAGATCACCGGTCTGGAGCGGTTGCGGAAGTGCGGGAAGGTCACGCGCACGGGGACGGGCGGTCCGATCCTGCGGACCGGTGGCGGGCACGCGGCCGGGTTCGCGGGCCTCACGAGCTGCGGGAGTGTGTGGTCGTGCCCGTGCTGCGCCGCGAAGGTCGCCGCTGAGCGTGCCGGGGACATGGCGATCGTGCTGGAGAAGGTCCACACCGCCGACGGCTGCGGCTACATGATCACGCTGACGATGCGCCACGACCGGACCCAACCGCTGGGCCAGTTGTGGGACACGTCGACGAAGGCGTGGGGCCGGGTGATCACGGGCCGCGGATGGGTCGAGGACGCGGTCGGGCTGTTCGGGTGGGCGAAGGTCACCGAGGTCACCCGCACCCCCCGCAACGGCTGGCACGTCCACGTGCACGCCTTGCTGTGCTGGGACCACGACGTCGACGAGGACGACGCCCAGCGGGTCGCGATGCGGATGTGGCGCCGGTGGGACGCGCAGCTTCGCCGCGACGGTCTCGATTCCACCCCGGTGCACGGGGTCCACGCGGAGCGGGTCCGTCCGGGGGACGCCGGCCTGGCGGAGTACTTCGTCAAGGCCGCCCGGGAGATCACTTCGTCCTATGCGAAGGACTCGAAGGCAGGCCGGTCCCCGCTGGCGATCGGTCGGGACGCTGTCGAGACCGGCGACTCTGTCGACGTTGCCGCGTGGCGCGAGTGGGAGACGATGTCGAGTGGCCGCAAGCAACTCACCTGGTCGACGGGCCGTCGGGACCTGCGCGCGTGGGCCGGACTGCGCCGGGAACGCACGGATGAGGAGGTGGCCGCGCAGGAGGGTGAGGGTCGGGATCAGATCGGTCTGACCCGCGCTACGTGGCTGCGGATCGGTGACACCGAGCTGTCCGACGAGCTGCGCTGGGTCGCGGACCGCGAGGGTATCGGCGCGGCGTGCCGCTGGCTTGACGAGCGAGGGCTGGGGTGGTTCCCGGCGGTGCCTCGGCCGCGGTGCCGGTCGGGGGTGCGTTCGCCGTGGCTGCAGGAGCAGGCGCGGATGGTGCTTCGGGTCTAGTGGAGGTGGTGGCGGTGAGCGCGAAGAGGTCGAAGGCGGAGCGTCGAGCGGCTCGTAAGAGCAAGCCGCGGGACCGGGACGAGGGCCCGGTCGAGCCGGAGGTGTCGGTCACGAAGGTGATCCCGGAGAACCAAGCGGAGATCATTCATCGGATGACGGGGGCCTACCCACCGGAGACGGAGTGACCGGCGCGAAGCCCGCGCCGTCCTGGACACACCGAGAAGATCAACGAGAGAGGCTACGACATGATCGACGCTGTGGAGATCGACCACCCCACGTTCTGCCCGTCCTACGGGTGCGGTCCCGACGAGCACGGCGACATCGTGCATACGGGCCCGGCCGTGACCCTGGTCGATCGGGTCGAGGACCCGGAGGGGCTGGTCACGGTGGCCCCGGTCCGGGCCGGTGAGGTGACCCGCGATGGGCACGTCGAGGTGTACCCGACCGAGTTCGTGTTTCGGGTGGAGTCGCCCGAGAACGGCGTGGCGGAGATGGTGCTGTCGGCCGTGGAGTTTGAGGGTCTGCTCGCTCGGGGAGGCCGGGTGCTGCGCCAGACACGGCCGGAGGGCAGGTGACGACGCTGGGGGAGGTGGACGTCGCAGGGCTGCCTGCCACCGTCGACACGCGGGAGGCTGCGGCGTGGCTGGGGGTTCATTCCGAGTGTCTGTACGACGCTGCGAAGGCGGGGACGGCGCCGGTGGTGCCGTTGCGGGTGGGGCGCCGGTTGCGGTGGCCGACGGCGCTTCTGCTGGAGGCGTTGGGTATCGAGGGCTGCGCGTGTCACGGTGGTGTCACGCCGAGGGGGACCGACGAGGACTGACGGGGGCCGACGGACCCGGGTGTCGGGCGAGTCGATCTACTGATATGAGCCGACGCAGACTGACAGGAACCGGGCAGGACTGACGCGCTTGTCCGCCTGGGGGTCAAGGGGTCGCAGGTTCAAATCCTGTCGTCCCGACAGAGCTCACAGGCCGATGGATCTCTATCAGTCTGTGAGCATGTTGCTAGACGTGTTGCGAGTCTCTACCTAGCTTAGGTCTATGGCCACCAAGCAGGCGTCTCGTCGACGGCGCGGCGAGATCGTCGTGCTACCCAGCGGGACTCTCCAGGTCCGCGTCTACGCGGGTGTCGACCCGGTCACCAAGAAGCGGCACTACCTGACCGAGACCGTCCCAGACGGTCCGAAGGCTTGGTCGGAGGCCGAGAAGGTCCGGACGCGGCTGCTCGCCGACCTCGACGCTGACCGGCAGCCGCGGACGTCGGCCTCTGTCCGCCAGCTGTTGGAGCGCTACCTCGAGGTCATCGACGTCGAGGTCGCCACGCGCGCAGGCTACGAAAGCCTCATCCGCACGCACATCCTCCCCCTTCTCGGGGACCTCCCGGTTGGTCGCGTCCGCGGTGAGGTCCTCGACTCGTTCTACGCCCAGCTCCGCAACTGCCGAGCCCACTGCCGCGGCGCCCGGGGGCTACTGGACCATCGCACCCGCATCTCGCACGATTGCGACCGCCGGTGCCGTCCTCACCGGTGCCGACCACTCGGGCCCAGCGGTATCCGCCAAGCCCACGTCATCCTCAACAGCGCCTTCGCTCGCGCTGTGCGCTGGGAGTGGATCGGCGCCAACCCGGTAGCCAAAGCCGCCGCGCCGAGGGCGCCGAAACCTCGACCGCAGCCCCCGTCCGCGGCTCAGGCCGCGCGCATCGCCTCGGAGGCGTGGAAGGACCCGGTGTGGGGCCTGTTCGTCTGGCTGGCGATGACCACCGGCGCGCGGCGTGGCGAGCTGTGCGCGGTCCGGTGGGACCGAATCGACTTCTCTGCAGGCGTCGTGACGATCGGTACCAGCATCGCCGACGTAAACGGACGCTGTTGGGAGAAGGACACCAAGGACCACCAGCAGCGGCGGATCGTGCTGGACCCGCAGACGCTCGGCCTGCTCCGCGCACTCCTCGTGCACCGCGCGAAGGAGGCCGAAGCACTCGAGATCGAGCTGCCCGAGGACGGGTTCGTGTTCTCGCCCGACCCTGACGGGCTCACGTGGCCGAAGCCGACCACCATGACTCGCCGGTTCTCACGGATGTGCAGCGGGCTGGGCGATTCGATCCATCTGCACCAGCTCCGGCACTACTCGGCGACCGAGCTCGTCTCGGGCGGCGTCGATATCCGAACCGTCGCCGGCCGGCTTGGACACGGGGGAGGCGGCGTCACGACGCTGCGCTTCTACACCGCGTGGGTCGCCGAAGCCGATCAGCGCGCCTCTCGCGCTCTCGCCGCGCGCGTGCCACAGCTTCCGAGCCCGGTCGCACAGCACGACACGCCCGTCGTCGAGCCGCCCACGCCGGCCCCAGCCCCCGAAGACGACGACTCGGCTCCCTACCGACGTATCGCTGCCGACCTTCGGGCTGCCATCCGGATCGGAGCTCTGCGGTCGGGTGACCTCATTCCCACCGTCAAGGAACTGGCCGTCCGTTACGCCGTGTCCGTTGCGACCGCTCACCGGGCCACGGCACTGCTCGCAGATGGCGGCGAGGTCACCGTCTCCCGCGGCCGCCGCGCAACCGTCAGCTAGAGCTGCTCGCCACGTCCAGCTCCGGCGCCTCGCCTGCCATACGGATCGCTGTCGCCGTAAGTCCGGGGGTGGGGCGCCACTCTGTGTCGGCCTCGCCGGTCTCGCTCGACGGTTCGGTAGGTGTCAAGTCATAGGAGACAAGATCTTGGCCTGGGGTGGCTCGAGTTGGGGTCGGTTGATCCAGACCTGCTCGGGCGGGTCGGGCGGGTGGTGTCGGCGATTGAGCCGCTCGGGGTGGTCGGTACGGGTCGGTACGGGCCCTGTCGAGGGTGGTGTCGTTCACGGTCTCGACCCGCCAGAGGTCCACCGACAGGTGGGCGGCGAGGGTCACCGCCGTCGAATGCCACCACCAGCGGGTTGGGCGGCGCTGCAAGGCGAGGAGCCCGAGGGGGAGTAGTGGTTGCGGAGGCGGTGACCGCGGGTACGTCTCGTTCGCGCGGCCGAGAGAGCTTGTCACGATTCCCGTGTAAGCCACGGGTCGGTTAGCGGATTGAACCTATCACAGTGGAAGTCGTCCGGGGAAGAGGACGACGAGCGTGTTGAGCGCTATTTTCCAGCCGTGGGTCCCAGTTC
>JAABUZ0100003884.1_pt1 | contig 21372 bp, 24 predicted proteins | sample 5562091 | NCBI WGS metagenome assembly JAABUZ01 (sample SAMN12813069, study PRJNA571459) | rock metagenome | isolation source: Antarctica rocks | place: Antarctica: Victoria Land, Linnaeus Terrace sud | collected 2015-12-21
TATCAGCACAAGAGGATTCATTCCTCGTTGGGCTATCTCACTCCTGCGGAGTTTGAAACTCAGTGGAAGGTCGGTTCTCTTGAAACAAGTGGCTCGTAATGTCTACAGTTTTATGGGTCCATTACAAAGGTTCCGCAAAAATCCAATGACGTACCTCCCGGATATCGAAGCACGCTTGCTCAAGGAAGATGTGCAGTTCTTAGTGGAAAAAATGAAATTCACCAGCACATCGGGAAATCTAGATTTTTGTTCACCAGTCATGCTATACTTGGCGAAGAAAGAATGCGGCTTTACTATGAGAGGAGAGGGCAATGAGTAGTTTGACGACTCGCCTGCAACAAGCCATCCAACGACTGCAAGAGATTCCTCCGCTCCAACAGGATGAGATCGCCCGGCTGATTGAGGGGCAGCTTGTCCCCGCAACCATTCTGCCTTCCTATGCCGGTTCGATGCCTGACCTTCCAGACGAATTTGAGGAGGAACTGATGCGAAGACGACATGACGTTCCACCCACCCCTCCACTCAATGAGCAGCTTCAGGAGCTACTCGGGAACGAGAGCGAATGAAGTATTTGCTTGACTCTGCTCCCTTGGCAGCTTACGCCCGTGGACGAAAGGGAGCCGTTGCTCGACTTGATACCCTTATTCACGCTCAGGATGCCGCGACGAGTATTCTCAATTATGGGGAAGTGATCGAGGGGCTTCACTCGTTTCCCGCTCTGTATGCTCAGTATCAAAGCATTCTCCGGGGTTTGTTGCAAACGCAGGTCACCGTTTTGGTGCCTGATTATCGCACCATGGAGCGCTATGCTGAGATTCGCAGGACCATGCGGGCGTTACGGACCTCAACTGGGCAATTGGTTGGTTTGATCGGGGATATAGACACGTTGATCGCCGCGACCTCTCTCGAACACGAACTGACCGTGATCACGACCGATACAGACTACACTCGTGTTCCAGGTCTTTCCGTCCAATTGCTGACGATGGCTCAACTTCGTGATCCTTAGCTCCCCATTGATAGGTCCCATAGGCGCGGACTTGAGGCCATAAACTGGCAGTATCGCGATTGTAACCACACCCGTTGCCCACTCTCACGATGTTCCCGTCGGCGTGGGCGCGTGCGCACATAACGCAGCAGCGGATTTCGACACTGCTGCTTGCGGGCTCGGAACCACGAGTTGCGCAACATCGTGCGCATCTCCTCACTGCAAAAATGAGCCAGTGCCCAACTGCTGAGCATCCCTGCTTCCGCTTCCTCTGACGCCTCGGTGCTTGCGAGCATATGTGCGGGCGGTGTTGTGAGCAAAAATCCCCTAACAGTTCTCGCATCCACTTGGCCTCTTGTCCTTGTAACCACCATACGACCAAGCTCAAATGCACTATACATCTTGCCCGTTGCCTGTCCTTGAAGTTGATCTCGTGCAGGCGCAGATATTGCTTGAGTCGCTTAAAGAATACTTCGATCTGCCACCTCGCTCGATTGGGACTTGCTTGTTCTGAGGAAGCTGCTGCAATCCTAAAAGAATAGCAGAGTACGTAAAACGAACGTTATTTCTACTTATCTACAGGAGAATTTATTGAGAATCAGATGTTTATTCATTACGATAAATAACAGTGAAAATGTGGCTTATGGGAGTAAGCCACATCGCGAACATTCCTGGCACCATCTTTTCTGTCTCCCCATAGAGGCCACATCATATCATCCTTCACGCCGTTGGGCTGTCACCTTTGGCTAACCATTGAGCACAGAAGACATCACTTTCTGCTCAGAGGTTAGCCAGGACTCACTGCCCAAATACGTAGGTATGTTATGGGGAGGTCTCTCCCCATACTGTGGCTTTTCGCTTATTTTCAAACGCTTCTCTTCATTAGTAAACTCTTCAAGCCTAGATAGTACCTACAACGAGATTATTGCTTTCCAAAAGTCTGTTATAGACAGCTTGCTTTATTCAGAAGCGCGGGAAAGATAACCGGGGGAGACGTCTTGCTCCAGATGAGCACAGTACTCTATGACAAATTGGTAGAAGGCTTGTGCTGCCTGAGAGAGATAATGCTTCTGATGCCATGCGATACCAAAAGGTCGCTGGCAGGTCGGATTCGTGAGATGAAGTGCTGTTAAGGTGTACTCGTGGGCCCGTTTCTCCATCAACGCTGTTGTGAACCCCACACCCAACTGAGCTTTGACGAATGCAAAGAGTGCCGCAGGTTCATCTATTTCGTAGGAAGGGTGAAGGGTGAAGCCTGCCTGTTGGCAAAATGTATCCATCAGGTCGCGGAGACCACTGCCGACCTTCTCAATCACCACGGCTTCGCGAGCAACTTCACTCAGAGGGACAATCTCCTGTCCAGCAAGTCGATGGATGGTTGGGACGACCAGAAGAATTTCTTCGGTTCGCAACGATTCCCATCGGATGCCGGGCTTCATGAGCGGAGTGGACAGGAAGCAGAAATCACACGCTCCAGTTTCGAGCCGATGTGGCATTTCAGCGAGTGAGCATTGAGATAAGTGAAAGTGAATCGAAGGATGGAGAACCTGGAAGCTGTGCAGCAAGTCTGGAAGCCAGTAGATTGAAGCCGCCCCCAGCGAAACCTCTCCTTGGTCGAGCCCGGCCATATCTCGTACTTTGCGTTGCCCCTCCTCTAATTCATAAAATATTGTATCGATATGTTCAAGGAATGCTTTGCCGAACTGATTGAGCTGAATAGATCTTCCTTGTCGATCAAAAAGGGGAACACCAATCTCTTTCTCCAGACGACGAATCGTTTTACTGAGCGATGGCTGAGCAATAGAGAGCTCCTCAGCAGCTTTCGTCATATGCTCTCTCCGTGCAACCACGCGAAAATAGCTTAATTGAAGGAGGTCCATATGCTCTTTCCTTTCACAACGATAGCTTTGCGTCTATGGATCTATGCATAATTATGTCTTGTTTATCTCTCTCTCGTCAAGATATGATAGAAGAGTCGCTTCAGCAACTGCCAATCTCGTCTCAGATGATGACACGCCATAACTGAAACAACTTTTTTTAAACCTGAAAATACACTGTCGGCAAACTCTATGCCCAGGAGGGACAGCATGTCAAACACACAGAATCGTATTCTTGTCTTCGGAGCCACTGGCCAGCAGGGGGGCGCTGCGGCGCGTCATTTACTCGCTCGTGGCTGGAAGGTCCGTGCGCTTGTGCGCGATCTCAGCAAAGATTCAGCACAGGAGCTCAAACATCAGGGGGTTGACATAGTTCAGGGGGACCTCAACCATCCCGCATCTCTTCATACTGCAATGGAGGGCGTCTACGGCGTTTTTAGCGTCCAGACATTCGCGGATGCCGGAGTTGAGGCCGAGGAACGTCAGGGAAAAGCCGTCGTGGATGCTGCTCAAGAGGCTGGTGTCTCCCACTTTGTGTATAGCTCTGTAGGAGGAGCAGAACGCGAGAGTGGTGTGGCCCACTTCGAGAGCAAATGGCGGATTGAAAACTATATTCGTGAACGTGGTTTGCCAGCAACCATTCTCCGTCCCGCTTTTTTCATGGATAACTTTCGCTCCATCATTTCTGAGCAGGCAGACAACACGTTGAGCGTTCGTATGGCTCTTAGGCTGGAGACGGCGTTACAAATGATTGCCGTGGATGATATTGGTGCCTTTGCCGCCTTGGCCTTCGAGCAGAAGACGATGTTCCTCGACAAAGAGATCGAAATTGCAGGCGATGAACTGACACCTGCCCAGATCACCGAGGTATTCCAGCGCGTCTTGGGCAAACCCATGCGCTTTATCGAAGTGCCCGTAGAACAGTTGCGCCGCGTCGATCCTGAGCTGGGGAATATGTTTGCCTGGTTCAACCAGTCTGGGTACCAGGCCGACATCGCTGCTCTGCGCCAACTGTATCCACCATTGAAAACGCTGGAGGCGTGGCTGAAACAATCCAACTCGTTTCCCCTCCCGGTATAAGTCTTACATCTATATACCTATTTACTTCAGAGAAAAGAGGAACATTCTCATGTCAACCATGCATGCAATACAAGTTCATACCTATGGCGATGCCACTCAGCTTCGTCTTGAACAGATATCACAACCAAAACCTCAAGAGGGCGACGTGCTGGTCCGTGTCCATGCAGCAGGCGTCAATGCCCTCGACTGGAAAATTCGTTCCGGCTTGATGAAGAGCGTGATGCCATCGACGTTTCCCTATGTCCCTGGCATTGAGCTGGCAGGGGTGGTGGAACGCGTTGGTCCTGGGGTGACGACCTTCCAACCCGGTCAGGCGGTGTATGGTCACACAGCTGGCGGGGCCTACGCTGAGTATAGTCTTGTGCCCGCCCAGACGCTCGCGCCCAAGCCAACATCACTCACTTTTGATGATGCGGCAACGGTTCCCATCGGTGCCCTAACCGCTTGGCAGGCTCTTTTCGACTCTGGGCAACTCCAGGCTGGACAACGGGTGTTGATCCTGGGCGGTTCAGGCGGCGTTGGTATCTTTGCTGTCCAGTTTGCCCACAGCAAAGGCGCATACGTGATCACAACGACCTCGACGAGCAATGTAGATTTTGTGCAGGCACTAGGTGCAGATACGGTCATTGACTACACCCAGATGCATGTAGAGGATGCGGTTCAGGACGTGGATCTGGTCTTCGACACGGTTGGCGACGCAGCAACCGCCAGCGCACTTGCTACGTTAAGCTTGGCTGCCGCAAAAGTCGTGCGCCAGTATCCATCGTATTCTCCGAAGCAAACCCTGTGGCTGCTTTTCAAGGAGGAACGAACTATTGAAGAACAGCGTTTTGTGCAGAATGTGCTGGAGCAGAGTCAGGTGATTGCCCACGCGTACGACTATGTGCGCCGGTTTCGCCAGATCCTCACCGAACGCGACGAGACCGCTTTGCAATCCTGGGCGTGCGAAGCCGAGGCAGGTCAGATCCCTGAACTCGTGCGTTTTGTCCAAAGGCTGCGTCTTGACTGGGAAGCAATCGAAAATGCGCTGCTGTTTGCTTCCAGTCAAGGACAAGTTGAAGGCCAGGTGAATCGGCTGAAGATTTTCAAGCGACAAGGCTATGGACGCACGAGTCCTGCCCTCTTACAAGCTCGGTTGATAGGAGCAAGCGGCCTTTCCCGCAACGCATCATGAGCCTGAGAATGAGCCGCTCTACAGACTGATTTAAGAATGGGGCGCGTCTAGACGATTGCTTCGCCTGAATCCTTTCGACCAATGGAGAGGAGATGTCGCGAAGCTCCTATGGTTGTCTCATCAGCGCTCACTTCTTCCAGCAGATTGAGCCACAGATCACGTTGGGGAGCTTGGAGCTGGTTGTAGCTCTCATCGTCGGCTGAGATCGTTGGCTCAACACCAGCGAGCACCATAGTCTGGATTCCGAGCGCCTCGTGCAGGGGTCTGACCTCCGAGACGCGAGCAAAGTATCCCCGAAAGCCACCTCTGGGCTGATCGTCTGGACGCCTCCCATGGTCCAGCAAGGAGCGTACTTCCTCACCACGCTCGATCCAATCGGGTATTCTCTTCATCAAGTCCCCGAAGACGCCCGAACGCGAGAGATGTGCGGAAAACAGTAGCCCTCCGTTACGGAGACGATCTGTCGCTTGGCGAACGGCTTGCCGACGGTCCTCCTCGAAAACGAGATGGTAGAGAGGCCCCATGAGGAGAACCGCATCGAATGCGGTGCCGACGACAGCATGGAGGTCTCGTGCATCAGCTACGACAAGCTGTACTTGTCCGTGTAGTCCCTCCGCCTCCAGCCGTTGCTGACATCGTTGCAGGAGGGCTGCTGACAGATCGACTGCCGTGACCAAGTAACCGCGTCTGCACAGGTCGAACGTGTATCTTCCTGTCCCGGCTCCGATCTCGAGGATGGAACCTGTGGGCGGTAGATACCGAGTCAAGTAGCGCCAAGTGAGGTCGTACTCGAGTTGGTGCAAGGTGAGCCGCGCGTCCTCGTCCTCCACGCTGCGGTCGTAGGAGGCTGCGATGTCGCTAATATTATCTTCCACGCTTCTGTCTCCTTTCTCCGTGGTGGGCCTATTCTAACACACCTGCTTGGGAGCAAACAAGCGAGCTCTACCTCAGGATCTTGAACATAGTGGGTGAAGTGGCTACTTCATTTCGCATCGCTGCTTTTGAGAGCGGCTGCTCTTGAGCCTTTCCTCTTTTCCTTCTGAGAACTGTTGAGGTTTTCCACCGAAAGTGAGCAAGACCCGGTTTTGCCCTGAAACGTGAGCACTTGCCCCCAATCATGAGCACTAGTAGGAACCTGCGTGGGCAAACCGCTCCACATCTGGTATGCTTTTCCTGAGCAGTGTAAATTCGGTGGTGAAGCATGAGTACATGAAAGGGATCGTGATGATTGATCATGACAATTTGGAAGATTTTCGAGATGCGGAACTCTACGATCTGCGAGACGAGGGCTATTATGACGATTATCCCTTGACCGAGCAGTGGGCGCGAGCGACAGGAGGACCTCTGCTGGATCTGGCGTGTGGAACGGGACGGATGGCCCTTCGCCTGGCAGGGCTTGGCTATCAGGTGACAGGTGTCGATATCACCCCAGAAATGATTGCGCGAGCACGTCAGAAGGCAGCACAGCAAGTCCTCTCTATCGACTGGGTGGTGGCTGATGCGTGCACATTCCATCTTGGGAAGCAGTTTCCTTTCATTTACATGCTGGAAAATGCTTGGCAATTCTTTCTGACGCGAGCAAACCAGGAAGTGCTGTTGGCTCGCGTTCGAGAACATCTGCTCCCAGAGGGATGTTTTCTCTTTGAAACACGCAACCCTAACCCACGCAATTTGCAGTACGCACGCCGCCTGGAGCCGCAGAAATATAATACTTCCGATGGCGGGCAACTGGTGGTGGCTGATCAGCAATACTATGATCCCATGACCCAGATCCAGCACTATACCAGCACGTTTACATTTTTCGGGCCAGATGGGCTACAGCAGAGGGAGAAGATCGTTCGCGTTGCCCTGCGCTATGTCTATCCGCAGGAGATGGAGGCCCTGCTACACTATAATGGATTTGAGATTCGTACCTGTTATGGGAGTTGGCAGCAAGAACCTCTGATTGCCAGTTCTCCTGCGATGATTTATGTCTGCCGGAGACGTGCCTAGCTCGGCTTTCTTGTTCTCTTGTAGGCCCAGTGCTACGTAAGCTGTCATAAAGTGCAGGGTGGCGGGTATGGAGATGCAAAAGACATAGCATGTTTCGTGCCAATGCTTAAACGGGTAGATTTGGAACACGCTCACGGGCAAGAATACTTGTCTTTATATCTCAGGTACGCTATACTACACCTTAACTCACTATATACACAACTACCACGTTTCATGGTCAAAAGAATGAATATTTACTAGAAGACAACGAACCGTACAGGAGTAGACACAATGGACCCCGTTTCTTTAATAGAGACAGCTTTGGTGGCAGGGGCTGCGGCCAGTACTCAGGATACTGCGAATCAAGCGATTAAAGATGCTTACTCTGGTCTCAAAACGCTGCTTCGCCGTCTCTTTGCGGAAAAACCCAGGGCTCAGGATATCCTCAACGAATACGAGGCTGATCATGAAACGTATGAGAAACCGCTGAAGAAACTGCTCATTGAAACGCGTGCCGAGCAGGACGCGGACTTGCTTGCAGCTGCCGAACACGTTATGCAACTAACACAACCGCAGCAGCTAGGCATGGGGAAATTCACCATTCAGAACACTGGGACTGTGCAGGGTCAGAACATTGGTGACGATCAAAACATCACGCAGTACTTTGACAAACCACCACAGGTATAGAGGAGTTCATGGACAACGAGACCGAGGAGCAAGGACAAGTACACAATCAAGGGTCAGTACAAGGTCAAAACATTGCTCATCATCAACATATTACGCAGCACTTCCATGAGATGACCTCTAGGAAGCAGTTGCAACAGCATACAGAAGGGATCGTTTTTGCTCACATCATGCTCGACAAGAGAAACCCCTACTGGCATGCAATAGACGATCTTACCTGTGAAGAAGTGGGGAAGCCATTTCCTCCTACCATTACAAACGCGCTCATTCCAGATCCCTATCACAGACTCTATAAGCAACATTTCCACGCGAACATGCTTCCCCCGGACCCAAATCGGGTACAGACGCAGATTGCTCAACTTCCAAAAGAGCTGCAAGCTGGAGCACAACATCTTCACACACTGGGCATTGTCAAGGAGAAGGCTGATCCAAGTTTTGATGTGACTCTGCTCAACAGCATCATGCAATCGATTATCCTTACAGCCGTTGGTATTGAGGTGCTTAGTGCCGCCCACGTTTTCTCTCTTCCTGGTGGCGGACCTCGCGCCTATATAGTACCCATGGATGCAGAATATACAGTAGACATTCCAAACATGGAAGACGTTGTGAATATGAGGAAGCTGTCACATTTGGCTGACAGCCACCACTGTTACATTCCGCCGATTCAACTCAACAGAATTCTTTCCTTTGAACTTCCCGCTCCAATCTACGTTCCACCCCGCGCTACGTTTCGGTACACGCTACACCTTGCCCACTATCAAGAACATCTACTAAACAGTACACTGCTACGTCTGTGGATACGAACACATGAAGGTCAAGAGAGATCGCACAACCTATATCTTTCATTTGGAGACATTTGGTGGAAGAGAGATGCCATCAAAGAGATTGGTAAACCCGAACAGCAGCTCACGGAAGCGGGAAGTGAGTGATGAATAAGAGGGACGAGAGCCAACCGACGATCTCTAATCAGGGACTGGTACAAGGCCAAAACATTGCTCACCACCAGCACATTACGCAGCACTTCCATGAACATACAAGCGGTGAACCAATACTTCCTTTTCAGCCAGAACGTATTTGGCTTGTTCCTTATGGCCTATCGGTGTATTTCTGACGTTATCTCGACCCTCTTTGAGGAGAGGCCAGAACGTATACGACGTAGCTTTTTCTGGGCTTTTTTCTTCGTCATTGACTCTTTATCTCGACGAAGTACAGAAAGTACTGAACGACGCCGGTGGCATCAAAGATCCAAGAGCAAAAGAGCTCTTTTTTTGCTTCATCAATGGCGTGCTTTTTTCACACCATGGCGATGCTCTGGCGTCAAGGGAGAAAGCGAAGCGACCCTTGATGCCAGAGTATCGCCATGGTATCCTGTGCGCCAACATTGAGTAAGGAAGCCCAACGAGAGCAGCACCGGATTCGTCGTTGACGTTATTAACAGCTTTCCGAGCACGAAGTCGAGATAACGTCAGAAATACACCGATAGGCCATTGCCTCAGCAGGCAATGATGGCACGGTGCAGGTCTGGGACGCCACGAGTGGAGACCACGTCTTGGTCTATCGAGGACAACCCGTTGTCGGTGACGATCTTTTTGGCGATCCAGGGGGCTTCCCAACGCACGTAGCCTGGTCTCTGGATGGCAAACGTATCGCCTCAGTTGGGGACAATTTGAAGGTCTGGGATGCGACCAACGGGGAAACTATCTCTACCTATTCGGGGACAGCGGGTCCCCTGGCGTGGTCCCCAGATAGCAAACATCTCGCTTTCGCTGCTGATGACCACACGGTGCAAGTCTGGGATGCACCGTAGAACTGTCGTTTATTCTAATTCATGGCGTATTTCTACCATATAACTTGTCCGTATCGGCTTGAGAGGCGCTTTCAGCCGATTGGCCTCTCGCATAAACTGGCGTGACATCTTATCTCGTCTATTCAAGGCTATTCAGAAGCGATGAAATGGCTCGTCTTTCTCGTATAAACTGGCGCGGGCGTCTCGGAAGTCGCGTCGGGAGTAGCATGATTTTATGCAAGTATAAACTGGCGCAAAGCTGATTTTCGGTCTTTCCTGGTTATTTTAAACTCCACAGTTTGTATCACCTACTCATCTCGTGTAAAGAAAATCGAGACGTTGTTTCTGGCACGTTTTTTTGAGACAGCTCAACATTTCCTGTTCTTCGCACGCGTCTGGTCTCCTGCGACAGAGGAAAAACTGAGCAAAATATGTCGAGAAACAGCCGATAATGAGACGAACTTTTCAATCAAGATAACCAATGCTCTGCGCTGACCGCGACGTGTGACCAGACAGCATTCCCGACTCCGACATCTACTGCTTGAGTGTAAGCGCCAAACTCAACAGCACAAAGCCAATGAGCAGAAGCCATGAGCGAACACCTTGAAAGAACTCCCAGCGGGTTCGCGTCTCTTTCCAGTCACTCGGAAGATTCTTGGGGTCCCAACGGCCCGTTGCCAGGTTCACCGGGACATTGAAGATGATCGTCGAGATCAACGCGAGGGCGAATGCGACAGCCGAGGCCCAACGCACATCGCGTGCCAGACCTTGTTGTCCATTCATCTGGATTGCATAAGCCACTGCCAACACCACACACAGGGTCATCAAGATAGGCATGATGCGCCCAAACGTCATCAGAAGCCCCTTCTCTACCTGCACATGCGGCTCTGCGGGCAGCGCCCGAAGCACCGGATGCACAAAGGCATAGGAGCCGAATTCAGCACAAGCGGTAAATCCGATGATCACCAAAGCAATAAAACCAAGAATATCCATAGTACTCGTCTCGCTTTCCATTCAAGAAAGCCTGATGGCTTGCTCGTCTTTCGTCTCAATAACTCAGTTCTAGACACTTCTGTCGAAAAGTTTGGTCGGTAAGTTGTCTCAGCAGACAGTCCGCGACATCCGCACGTGAGATGCTCGACTGCAAGGAGAACTCCAGGCTCGATTTCATCCGGTAGTTTCCTGTGCGCGGTCCATTGGTGAGCCTGGATGGACGAACAATGGTCCAGTCGAGGGTGCTTTGCCGAATGAGCTGCTCCTGGGCCTCTTTATCCTCATATTCCTCTTTCATCAGCAGAGGGAAGATGACGTTCCTGAAGATGACCGGTACGCGGCCTTTGCTGTCACCGATCCCCCAGGCGGAGAGGCAGATCAGGCGGGAGACCCCAAGCGTCTTCATCGCATCAAGGATATTCCTGGTGCCGATCGTACAGAGTCCAGGCGAGCGCGGGTGTCCTGACAAAGCCGCTCGGAGTCGATCATGACCTCCGATGGTACAGAGGACCGCATCCTGGTTGGCAACCGCTTCCTGGACCGCCGCTGGGTGGAACACATCGCCTTTGACAATAGAGAGGCGGACGTGCTGGGTGGTCACTACAGCCGGGTTGCGCGCGAAGGCCGTGACGTTGTATCCCTGGTCCAAGGCCTGTTCAACCAGGTATCGACCAGTGACGCCGGTAGCTCCAAAGATCACGATATGCATAGTGTCTCCCTCCATGTTCCCTGTGGGGCGTTGCTCCTCAAGCAGAGATGTTGCGTTCACTGGAACGAAGGGTACGTTGCTGCTCGCACCACGCTCGAAGTGTCGTTGTTGGCGCTCCCAGGATCCGATTGGCTTCGGATGGGTCGCCGAACTCTCCAGCGTGCTGAAGAACCTGCATGATTTGTAAGGTGCGACGCATCTTTCTTCCCAGAATCAGCGTATCAACCACGGACATCACCCAGATCGGTATCGTCGTCACCTGCTTCTCCGGCTCCAGTATGGTACAGTACAGATGTAATGCTTCTCCCATGCTAAGCGCCTCAGGCCCCTGGATGTAGAAGATTTTGTTGGCTGCCTCAGGGACCTGGAATGCCCGCGAGACCATGCGACCAAAGTCACTGGCAGCCACCAAGTGCAAGGGATGAGGCTGCTTCCCGAGTATCATGGCTCGCTTCCCTTGCACCTGCTTGGGTAGGGTGTCCATAAAGTAGGTGGGTTTGAAGATGGTTGAAGGAATACCACTCTGTTGCAGAGCCTGTTCGACACTCCTTTTGGCGTGATCATCCAGCACGGCAGAACCGACTTCTGCTCCGACGAACATCCCGGAAACGTACGTCAGGTGAGCAAGGTGCTGTTGGGCAGCTAGTTCTATCACACGGAGGGTGCCAAGATGCTCCACCCGCTCGATGTCTGCGGGCTTCGAACCTGCTTGGAGGCTGATATGCACTCCTGTGCACCCGCTAAGCGCCTGCTTCACCGTTTCACCCTCCTCGACACTTCCCTGGATGTACTCGAAGCCGGAGCCAAATTGGGCTGCTGCTCGTGTTGAATCACGCACCAGAAGCCGCACATGATAGCCATCTTCACGCAGTTGTCGGGCAACCGGAGCCCCAACGGTGCCAGTGGCTCCAATGACCAGGATCGTGTGTTGGTCCATTGTTCTCCTCCTTTACTCTTCCGGGTCAGCCTACAATGATGAGATACACCAGGAACAGGATCGCCAGCGTGAGCAGTGCAGCCCCAATGTTCGTGACCAGCACACCGGCAGAACTGGTACCAGCCTTTCCTTGCACCATATGCAGGAAGAAGCCTCCTGAGATGGCCAGCAGACCGACCAGGGCGACGATGCAAGCGATCCACTGAAACAGGAACGTTGTCGTGTGTTGCCCCAAGTACTGGTAATAGAGGAGGGAGAGCAGTAATAAGATTCCGGCATGCGCATGGCCTGCCCGGAAATAGGTCTCTTTGAAGGGGGTGAGGACCGTGTTGCGTACCTGAAGATGCAACAGAAAATACCCGCCGAACATGACAGCCGGGAGCAGAATCCAGGAAATAATCGAAAAGAGCCTGATGGGATCCATACCTTTCCTCCTCAGGTATCATCGTGCAAAGCAAGCTGGTTGGTTTACCTAGAGGGAGTGCTGATCGTTTCCGAAAGTGCCAGACGCTGAACGGAAAGCAGGGGTAACCCCAGATCGCGGATTTTGAGTAGTACTCCGTAGAGCGCCGCTTGATCTGCCAGCGAGCCTTCGAGCACGGTCGTCTCATGATCGATGCTGAGCTGTAAGCCGTCGAACCATTGTTCCCAGCGTCGTTCAAGCCGTCCTTTCACACGAATCTGGTAGTGCTCTGGCTCAATCGATCCGAACCGGGCGTTGCTCTGCTCCATTATGCGGCCTTTCTCTTGCTCGGGAGAGTGCTCCCCTCTGGTATGACCTTGCTTGTCTAGAACACAGCATACCCTTCACGGCGAGAAAAGGCACTCCCTAAAAGGAGAAGTGGGTGGTTGATTCTTGTGCTGGAATGGAAAAGGAAAAGAAGAGCCAGATGGGTTTAGAGAAGGTCAAGTTCTCTGGCGCGAGCAAGCGCCTGGGTACGGCTGCTCACGCCGAGCTTGCTGTAGATGTTGCTGAGATGTTTTTTCACGGCGCCAGCAGTGATGGTGAGGTGAGCGGCGGTCTCCTGGTTGGAAAGACCAGCAGCCACGAGGCGTAGGACTTCTCGCTCCCGTTGACTGAGCGCAGCCATTCGCAACGGAACCTCGGTCCTTCCCTCAACAGACGATGGAGCCATCGTGTCTGGAAGCTGTGCCAGCAAAGCGCACACGTATCCTGGCACCATCTGCTGTGCCGCTGCCTGATGCAGGAGTGCGACCAATGAAGGTCCTTCATCGAGGAAGAGGCGAGCGTACCCATGGGCTTCAGCGAGTTGGAGGGCCTGGGTGATCTGGAAAAGGGCCTGCGGTGTCTGACCAAGGGCCTGATGGGCCAGTGCCTGCAGCATCAGAATCTCGATCATGCTTCCTGTGCGCTTTCCCTTTTCTGCCATGCTTAGCAAGTGCCTCAGCAAAGAGATGGTCTCGCTCGCTCGATGCTGGACAAGCCGGAGCCGGACCAAGGTGAGATACTCCCACTCGCGCTGGTAGAAGGGTTGATCCTCGGTGGTTAGACCGCATGCCTGTCCCCATGCCGTAGCTCGTGTCACCTCCCGTTGCGCAATCCAGAGGCGGGCCCGGCAGGCAACGAGCTGAGCGGAATACCGCGGGATATGCAAACGCTGCTCAGCTTGCTGGAGCACCTCGAATGCCTGATCCGTCTCACCTTGCGCGTATTTCACACGAGCCAGGGTCATAGACCCGGTAGAGAGGATGCTCATTTCACCGATCAGGTTGGCAAGCTCCAGGCTACGTGTCACCATCTCCAGGGCTGGAGTCAGGGCATTCCACTCCCGGCGTATCTCCCCCAAACCAAGGTAGGCGGAGGCCTCTTCCGGCAACCCGCGCCCACGGCTCTCGGTGCTGGCCTCAAGCACCTGTTGATAGGTAGCAGCAGCCTGCCGAAGCTGTCCCTGAGCTGCCAGGAGTTTGGCCTGGTTACAGCGGATGGTCAGAACGAGAGATTGGTTGTTGTTGACATGCGCCACCTGCAAGGCCTGGTCGAACGTCTGGCCAGCCTCCTCAATCTCCCCGCTCAGCAGGTACACAGAGCCGAGATTCATGTACAGAACGCTGCGCGTAAACAGATAGCCTTCTGCCAGGTATTCAAGGGCGCGAAGGGAAAGGGCAATCGCCCTTGAACTATCCTCACGGTACCGTGCCTGGACCGCTTGCAGTGCGGTCACATGTCCGAGCATTTCTCGCTTGAACGGGGCCTTCGTGCTGGTCTCAACCGCAGCCAGGACCGCTTCGAGATAGGGTGGAATGCGCTCACCCTGCCCGGAGAGCAATAAGGACCAGGCCGCCATCATACACAAGCGGGGCCGGCGGCGTGCGACCTGGTCCGGCAACGTCTTCACCCAGTGCCAGACCGCCGCCATCTCTCGGTAGGACCCCATCGCCTGGATGCGTTGCTCGATGAGATCTGCTGCCTCCTCAAAGAGCTTGCCCGCCAGGGCGTACCCAATGGCCTCGTCCACCAGGCCCTGCTGCTTGTACCATGCACTCGTTCGCTGATATAATGTCGGCACGAGTGCGGGGTGCATGTCCTCCAAACGGACACGCAGGACATCGGCAAACAACTGGTGATAGCGGTACCAGCGCCGCTCCTGATCAAGTGGGATGAGGAACAGGTTCGCCTGTCTCACTTGTTCGAGCAGCGTTTTCCCGTCTTCGCGCCTGGTGACAGCATTGGCAAGTGAGCCATTCAAGCGTGTCAGGATGGAGGTGGAGAGGAGAAACTCCTGAATGGATGGGGATTGCCGTGAGAGCACTTCTTCTGCCAGATAGTCGATGACAAAGGCCTGAGAGCCGCGAAATGCCTCCACAAAACGATGAGGATCCTCGTGCTTCTGGAGAGAAAGAGCCGCCAGTTGTAACCCAGCGATCCATCCCTCGGTCCGGTCGGTAAGCAGGGCAACCTCTTCGGGAGAAAGTGCCAGGCCTCCTGTCTGGTGGAAAAAAGCGTTTGCCTCTACCAGGGTGAAGCGCAAATCTTCTGCCCGTAGCTCACAGAGTTCGCCTCGCACACGCAGACGAGCCAGGGGCAAAGGCGGGTCGGAACGAGTGGCGATCACCAGATGCATCTGAGAGGGAAGATGCTCAAGCAGGAAAGAAAGGGTTTGGTGAATGGACTGTGCATGGATCACATGGTAATCTTCCAGCACCAGGGTCACCTGCTCTCTCAAGGCCAGAAGCTCATTGAGCAGCGTGGTCAAGAGAGCCTCCAGGGGTGGATGAGGAGTTTGCAGACCCTGGAGAAGAGTCGTCCCGATGTGCGGGGATATGCGTTGCAAAGCGGTTCCCAGATAAGTCCAGAAACGAAGGGGATCGTTGTCTGCCTCATCTAAAATCAGCCAGGTGATGCCCGAGGCGTGAGAACCCTGGTGGGAGGTATGGAGCCAATCACTGAGCAGGGCGGATTTCCCAAACCCGGCTGGGGCACACAGCAATGTGAGTCGGGATCGCGCCTCCGCGAGTTGGGCGAGCAAGCGTGAACGTGAAACCAGCCAGGGTTGTGCTGCAGGCACGGCAAGCTTGGTCATCAGAAGCTGGTGTGTGTATGACAATTCCGCACTCTCCCGTCTCTGTGTTGGCCTCATAGGAAGCCTCTCTTCAGGTTTGATACACGATGGTTTCAAAACAGACACATGTGGGGGCACCTTGAACATTCCAGGGTGCACTTTTCCCTCTCAACAAACCAACGTTTTGTGATACACTAAAAAATCAAAACAGAGGTACGAGTATTAGAAATTATACGCCTCCTACCATATTAATGAAGGCTCTTGATATCATATTAATTGTTGCGCCTACGACGTACTTCTAAAATCCTTTTCCACACCTTTACAATTATGTGCAATGAAATATCCTAACTTTTCTTTATCATTTTCTCAAGCATTTGCATTGAATGCAAAAAATGATCACGATATTCATGTTGAGCTTCGACAAATATTTGACGGACAGCATCACTATTTTTCTTGTCAGGAAGCTGTTTAAGTACTTGTGCGTTATGTATATTTGTCAATATATCCAAAAGTTTATCGATTTCAATCTCAAACGATTGATAGTACAGTCTCGCAAGAAGTCTCATCCGATAAATGTGATCTAGTGTCTCTCCTTCCCCAGAAATATCTAAAGCTGTGGTCTGATTCACCATACCAAATGTTACCACTTTGTCTATTTTTAGGCAGAGGTAATAAAGTTCTTCAAATGCATCTTTTTTCCTTTTCGATTTTTCATCTCTTCTGCTGAGGTAATAACCGAGATAAACTCCCACTAACGGCCCAACAACTATAAGAACATTCAAGATAATTGCTGTGGTATTCTGAACCATGATGTCTTCCCTTCACGACTTTGTGCAATTAAAGGCTAAACTAGAACCTTCTTTATTAGTTCCTTTAGATCAGACGAAAGCTTATCACAACTTCCCTTATACACTGCTTGTGCTTCAGTAAATTCCCTAAAAAGCTCAGTTTTATTGATTGGTTGTTCTTTCTTACCAGCATGTAAGCTTCCTATTGCATTCCAATACTTCCCAATATTTATACTATATGCATCCAGGTCTTGTTCAATAGAAGGTAAGTAGAGCGGTATTAACATTTTCATCGCGTCCGCAGTTGTCCTTATCTCTTTAATTCTTTTTACGGGATCAATGTTTCTATCTATTTTTTCTTGAACATCATAGGCAAATGCCTCAAGTAGATCATCAGTTCTTACAAGTATTTGATACGTTTGCTCGATGGCAATAATCTCCTTATTCGACTTTTCTTTACGTCTTTCTTCCTCAATCCTCATCTTTTCCAATTTTGTCGCATGGCGGTTGGAATTATAATTGATGAAAATTGCTCCACCTAAACCCAAAAGTGTTCCCAATAAAGCGGTGATACCTGGGAGTAATATTGAGGTTGACATACATCCTCCATAAACTCTGTTTATATTGAAAAACGTGTGTGCTCCATAATTGTCCAAATAAACCACCATATCATTCCGTACAGCAAAGGAGGAGCAACCACAGTAAATAACATGCAGCTTCTTTGTAGACGATGTAATCAAGCAAAACGTGACCTTATTTAATGTATGCTAACAACTATAGAGGTCTTAATGGCAATTGTCATAAGGCATATCTGAAATGTTGAAATTCCAATGGCTCATACGCAACCTTGCTGATTCTGAAAACAGATGAGATACAAGGAAAAGCAGAAATCGCCTGATGAGCTGATTTTGACTCCCCTCATTGTTCTGCTTGAGCTTTCTTTCAGCGAGATTGCGTATGAGCCGTTTAAGGTTCTCCCGCGGCCTCGCTGATGCCCCCCCCTTTAGAGACAAGGTGGTCCTTGCTTGATACGAGCACGCACGGCGTCCAATCCACCAGGAACATCCCACATAGACTCAATCCACCATGTTGCTCCGGCATCGGCGAACGAGGAAACGATGGAAGCGGCTTGCTCAGGAGCATCGAGGGGTGTTACTCCTTCAATCACGATATCAAAGGAGGACTTTTCAGACCGTTGTTCATTGACGAACTGCTTGATTGCTTGAACATCAACAGGAGTGACTGTCGAGAACGAGTTGTCTTCCTGCATTGCTACTGCAAGCAGTCCATCGTAGCGCATCGCACGCACCATCGACCGTTTTCTAGGCCATGCTCCAACAACCCAAATGGGAATTCTTGGTGTCTGAATAGGCGTATAAGACCAGTTCACATCCCAGTTGATATGATAATAGGTTCCATCGTAGTGGAATGGCTGACCACTCCAAAATCTGGTCACGACCTCCAGACATTCATCGAGCAACTGTGCCCGCACCTTACGATCCGTCTGTTCCCCTACCTTCTCGAAGCCTGTATTGACGGCACCTAAGCCGACAGGAAGAATGACCCGACCATGAGAGAGGCGGTCCAGAGTCGCTGCCTCACTCGCCAACTTCCAGGGTCGTCGTCGTGATGCAGGAGTGAGCAGCGTCCCAAGCCGGATCCGGCTTGTGCGTACTGCAATGGCTGCGAGTGCAATCCAGGGATCAGTGCCATAGACTCCATCCGCCACGAAGACACCATCCCATCCAGTAGCTTCTATCTCTTGAGCAACGTCGAGAAGTGTTTCAACATCCCCACCTGGGATGACAAATCCATAGTACATCGTTCTCTCCTCTTTTCCTGCACTTCTTTTGTCTCACTATTCATGACTATTTTACAGAGGAATAGATGCCATCTTCTGTCATCGTTCTCATTTTCTTTCCACAAAACCATCCTATGCAACCTTTCATTGGAGAAAAGTTGCATGTCGCATCCCTTTCTCATCACGATGTTTTAAGCAACATGAAGGACACGTTGGCTCATGGCCCGGTTTGATGCATACTACTCGTTTGCTTTTAGGTGCTCGAAGGAGACCTTTCTCAGTCCACAGAAATGAGTCGGAGACAAGTCAACAGACCCATTCAGTCTCATTTCAGCTTTGCCATATATAATTAGTAGCAGAGTGTGTACTGCTTTTTTTCCAACACAGGGAGGACTCCTATGCACTGGATAAAACAACACTGGCTCCTACTCGTGCCATTGCTGCTGGTGGTGCTGGCAAGCTGCTCATCTCCAACCGCTTCGACGCCGCAGCTCATAGCTACACCAACCATTGATAGCGCCCACCTGACAGCGTTTGCACAGCCCTACCCCACCTACCCTTCTCTTCCAACTTCCACGCCTTCGCAGGCACCGGTCCCTCTTCCAACTCCTCCCCGTTCAGCACTAGCCTCTATGCCAACAAATTGTCCGCTGACGGCTGTACCAGGGACGAAAGTCTTTCCGAAGGGATGGGGAGGCTATCTGCAGGACGCGACGTTGATTGGACGCTCTTCCGTTTGGGCCGGAATGGGTTTGCAGGTGCAAGTGTATACTGGCAACACAGGCGACCCTTGGACTGGCACCAAGATTCTCTGGGAAGTTGGCCAAGACGTGACGACGCCGGTGACCGTTCGCGTGAAGAACCTGGCGACGGGAGCCATAGCCTGGTGGGGCAAAGGGAGCCAGCCGCCATCTGCACCCGTCTTGGTGCTGGATGGACGCAACGAGGGCTATCATGGACCAGCAGCAAGCGGGTGGGACGAGTGGGGCAGCTTCCTGTATGTCTTGGAAGCGGGATGCTACTCCATGGACGTCAGTTGGCCGGGTGGAGCATGGCATGTGGTTTTTGCTGCCGGAAGGTAGACGACAAGACAAGAGGCGCGGCAGGTCGGGTGCCTCTGTAAAGGAGCAAGTGATACTCACTCAAAAATCGAGGACCGCCTGCTCCTTTTTCTCCCTCCCCTCAGGGAAGTGACACGTGGTCCTTTACACCGCATGAAGGACACGCTGGCGTAGAAGGGGGAAGCCTGCCCTCCCATACATTTGTCTTTTAATCAATTTGAGCTTGGTCACATGGCCTTCGACCATTCCATTGTTAATCGGCCAGGTTAAACCAGCTTTTACAGCGTCTTTGTCCTTTTCTACCCCGGCAGCAAATGACTGGAGTTCTGGAAGTCCACTCTCCGCGACCTTGACTAGCCAGGCATCTAACCACTGCCCTTCTCGTTTGTGGACCATTGACAAAAAATCTTGAAGGAGATCATACGCTTTTTTGAGGGGAGCGCTGGCCTGACAGAAGGCGGCTAGATCCTCTCGCTCGATCTCATCCAGCTTGTTGGGATCACGCACAAACAGCCAGATCGCAGTATTCACCGAATATTTCTGGATGCGCGCAGGATTGAGAGAAGCTCTCACTTCAGCTTGCTTAAGGGTTTCCAGGTGGCGGTAGACGCTCCTCTCCGTTCCCGTGTAGCCCTGGGCCTTGATCTCTCGCCAAAGCGCCAGACCATTTCGCTCCCCGTCTTGCCAGCGTTTGAGAACGTATGGAGCAAACGCATCAAAAGAACTCTGTCTCTTGCGGCGGTTTTGGGCTTCGGGAAAGGCTCCAGCCGCAAGCCACCGATGCACGGTGCGATCACTGAGGCCAAGTTGGCGTGCAATGTCTTGTGGCTTCATCCCTTGTTGCCGCAACTCCACCACCTGTTGATACCGTGCATATCGGCCAGTTCGTCGGGCCAATCGGACTTTCTCGACATGAGCTGGCTCTGGAGGTCGCCCTTCTTGGAGAGAGATGATGGGTCTGTTCTGCTCCTGCTGGCATGGCTCGTCCCGTTTCTTTTCAGCCAGGATTTCTGCCTGGCAACGAGCCAGAAGCACCTGGACGGCTTCGGTCAAATTTTTCACCACATGGAACCTATCTGCACACTGGATGGCCTGGGGAGCGCCTTGAGTCGCAGCAGACGCATATTCCCCACCACGATCACGGCTCACCACCGCCAAGTCTGGCTGTTGGCGCATCCACTGTGCTGCGGTTTCCGCCTGACGGTCAGGTAAGAGATCCACGACGCGGTGGCTTTCCAGGTTCACCAGGATCGTTCCGAACCGATACCCACGCCGAAACGAAAAATCGTCGATCCCCAAAAAGACCACTGACCGGGCAGCGGGATCTGGCAACTCTATGATGCAGCGCAGGATCGTGTTCCGAGAGGTCTGCATACCTAAACGAGCAGCGAGTCTGGCTCCTCCTTTGCCACAGGTGGCCAACCCGATGGATTGCAGAGCCTCACAAAGCCGGGTCGTCATCCGAGCCCAAGGTTCCACAAACTGGGGCATCCGCTCAGTAAACACCTTGCGCTCACAGAGAGAATTGTGGCAGTAAAATCGTCGTACGGTGAGGCAAAGCTGCACCTGGCGCCCTCCACAAGGAACATCACTTAACGTTCGTTGGTAGTGGCTGTGCAGGGATGACGACACTTCAGAACAAAGCGGGCAGCAAGATGCTGGATGCGTTGCGATCACGGTAATAGCCAGACCGGTTTTGGTAATCTGAATCTGATCAATCAGCATCCCTTGAGGAAGCAAAAGCAATGGGGTCCCTTCCATCATCAACCTCGTCTTTCAGCTAGAACTGAATTTTAAAGGTTTCTCATGGACAAGTATATCATTTTGTATCTATTTGCTACAAAAAAGACAAGCAAACGAGTAGTATGCATCAAACCGGTTACTGGTGGCGAAGTCAAGAAGAGACTGGACCTCATCAATTAGCATGGAGGAAATGAACAGTTTGCAGCTTACCGAGGAGGAGGCCATCCATGTCACTCAAATCTCTGCCAATCCCACCAGTCCC
>JAABUZ0100003885.1_pt1 | contig 21365 bp, 29 predicted proteins | sample 5562091 | NCBI WGS metagenome assembly JAABUZ01 (sample SAMN12813069, study PRJNA571459) | rock metagenome | isolation source: Antarctica rocks | place: Antarctica: Victoria Land, Linnaeus Terrace sud | collected 2015-12-21
GAGCGTTTGTCGAGGGAAGCAGGAGAAGCAAAACCGTTTGACATAGTGGCCTGATTGAGAGGAATACCTCATTTTCCCTCCTTATCACATCTTGTCACTTTTTTTCTTGCGCTTACCCTGGCTTGAAGGGCCATATTGAACATAAAGACCATACGGTCGACTTCAATGAGACTTTTGTGTGCGGCGCGGGAAGCAAAGATATTGATCCTGCGACCGGTCTGACTAAGACCAAATTCAACTGCGTCGACGATGCAGTTTCATTCCCCAGCATAAGGAAGCGACGATAATTAATTCGAACGGGCCGAAGTATTTGTATCTCGTCAGAGGATAGCTCTCTCGGCCCGACTCCTTTGGGGGGCAGAGAGCGAGTGGCAATCTGCCTGCCGCAACTGCCCTCACCGCATCCCGGGGTTTGGGTGCGCCCAAGACACGTCGGCTTGGGCGCACCAATAGTTGTTGAAGATCTTGTCGACTGTCTCCTGGTCGGGCTTCGGGAAGTCTAATGGCGGCAGCTCGCGGCGCTCAGCTGGCTGGGCTAGGCCCTTGATCACCTGCTCGAATCCAGCGGGAGTATAGCCATTGAGCACGTGGCAAACCTCGCTCTCGACCTTGAAGTGGTGAACCGTGCCACGCGGTATCCAGACGGAGTCGCCACCCTTACCGGTGAAACTCTCCTCGCCAACGGTCATACTGAGATCGCACTCGTTGACGTAGAACCACTCATCACTGTAGGCATGGACATGTGGTATAGGAGCACCGGAGCCCTTGCGCATCCACTGCTCAATCACCGAATAAGCGCCGTTGGTGTCGTTACCGTCAACTAGCAACACCCAGAGGATGTCGATCATCCAGAAGGCGGGAGCAGTTTCGCGGTTGAAGCGCAGTCCCTTAGTTGGGATGATGGGGGTTGTGGTCATTGCAATCTCCTTGAACTCCTGAGTCAATTGAGCGAATATTGCCGATGAGTCTGTTCGGTGGTGGCGAACACGAAGCGCGAGGATTTCTATCACCACTTAATAACCAATGTTACAAGACAGCGGTAGTAACCCTACCCTTTGATGGGATGATTGGGATTCTCCTTTTTGTATTCCTCGTTACTTTGACTGTTCATACTCATGGTGCCTGGTCATTCCCAAATCTTCGATGGATAGGTCAGAAACTTGAGTGCGAGTAAGCACTTACGACAAATAATAAGGGTTTATAAAAGATAGACTGAAAATGCCGTCCAGCTTGCCTGAATCATAGAATTTAGCCTAAATTTTGTCTTGAGCATTAACCCAGAATCGATGAATTCAACTCTGGGTCTAGTCAAGCAATAGAGGAATTAGAGTTTATAGTAGAGTAAGTAAAGATTGTAAAGTTGAGAAAGTGAAAATGCCAGAGACTGCAACTGCCCCATTAACCGGAAAAGCACTACTTCAGAAGGTAAAGAACAGCAACTTACCTAAGCGAGAACTAGCCAAAGAGTGTGGTTATTACTCAGTTACCAAGGAGGGGCAGACTCGCGTCAATTTAGCGGATTTTTATGATGCAGTGCTGGCAGCCAAAGGTATTGCTCTAGATCCAGAGTCCAGCACAGATGGACGAGGTAGAGAGGCTACTTACCGGGTATCGGTGCATAAAAACGGTCAAATTGTTATCGGGAATGCTTACACCGAGGCGATGGGATTAAAACCAGGGGATGAATTTGAAATCCGGTTGGGTTACAAGCACATTCGCCTAATTCAACTCGATGGCAACAAAACTGAAGTAACCGAGGAGGATGAGGATTAGACACTCCCCACGGTTAAAGCCCCTGCCCTTGCCCAGTTTGTAGCACTGAGTTAGCCTGCTCGACCAGATTGACGCGAATTGGGGCGTCCTCCAAGACCAAACTCTTGGCAAGCGCCTCAATCGCTGCCTGAGTTGCAGGCAACAGTCAATCAGTAACCAAGCACTAAAGGAATTTAGAGTAGTTATCGCGCTGCTTGGTGCCGGATACCTTAGCTACTCACTGGTGCAGGCGATCGCAAGTACTTAGCAACACACTCCACGAGCAGAATTAATCTGGAAAATATTGCCGTAAGTAGGCAATCAACAATTTTTTAGTTTCGGTCAGAACCTGATGTTGGAAGTGATGATCGCGAGTCAGGGAGAGAATTTCAGGGGCACTTGCGACTTCAACCAGCAAAATGGCGCAGTTAATATATAGTATTGAGTGAATCTGCCTACATTGACGACGCCTGGGCGAGGGTAAGATACTTTATTGAACGGTATAGTTGCGTGCCTAAAACAATGCATTTACAGTGAGAATTTTAAATCAGTCATTAGCAAAGCATGAACAACTTACCAAACAAACAAGTGTCGATTTTAGATCAACTGCCATTCGTAACCGCGCCACCAACCTCTACGCCTTCTGCCTCAAGCTTGCTTGTTACCTTGCACATCAACGGCAAAGAGTACACTTTGCAGCTTGATCCGCGCGTGACGTTGCTTGAGGCATTGCGGGAGTACGTAGGTCTAACAGGCACCAAGAAGGGGTGCGATCACGGGCAATGCGGCGCGTGCACAGTGCTGGTTGACGGACACCGCATCAACTCGTGTCTTGCACTTGCCGCTTCATACGAGGGTTTAGCCAACGGTGAAGAACTGCATCCCATGCAAGCGGCGTTCATCCACCACGACGGTTTCCAATGCGGCTACTGATGAAAGAAATACAAGCTATTGTCGAAGCCCTTGATGGAGTTGAAAGGCAATCTGGAATTGCTGCCCTTGCCACAGTTGTCAATGCTAAAGGATCTACTTACCGGCGACCCGGTGCTCGGATGTTGATCGCCCAGTCAGGCTGGATGGTGGGAACAATCAGTGGCGGCTGTCTTGAAGGTGATGTCTTCGAGCGTGCTCAGCAGGTCATCCTCTCAGGCGAACCCACTGTAGTTAAGTACGACACAACGTCTGGGGAAGATATCGTTTGGGGACTTGGACTTGGCTGTAATGGAGTGGTTCAAGTTCTGATCGAGCGCCTCGATCCACAAAACAAGCTAAGTCCCCTAGCGTTTCTGGCAGAGTGCTTCCGTTGTCGGCAGCCAGGTGTCCTCGCAACCGTGTTTAACGTAGAGGGACAGACGAGGGTAAAGGTGGGGTCTCGCGTGATGCTACACCAGGACAATACGGTGACTAGTGAAATCGAAGATTCTCATCTTACCCCGGCTGTAATCGACGATGCTCAGATAGCGCTTCGTGACGGGCGCTCAACCGTAAAGACTTACCAGTTGTCAGCAGGCAGTGCTGAAGTTCTAATCGAAGCAATCCAGCCGCCGACGCCGCTTGTGATCTTTGGGGCGGGTCACGATGCCGTGCCAGTGGCACGCTTTGCTAAAGAGCTAGGATGGCACGTAACCGTAGTCGATAGCCGACCCGCCTATGCAACACCAGAGCGATTTCCCCTAGCTGACGACGTTATTCTTACCCGTCCAGAGGCGGCACATGATCGCGTCACTGTGAACCACCGCACCGTAGCTGTTGTGATGACGCACAACTACCTCCACGACCGAGAACTGTTACGGACGCTTCTGCCATCTCCCTTACGCTACTTAGGTCTTCTCGGTCCGAAGAGCAGAACCGAACGATTACTTCAAGAATTGCGCGAAGCCGGAATCATCCCAACTCACGAACAGCTTTGCCGATTGCATGGTCCAATTGGAGTTGACATTGGGGCTGACACGCCAGAGGAAATTGCAGTGTCAATTATAGCAGAGATTCGTGCGGTTATGGCAAATCGTTCAGGTGGATTTTTAAGAAACCGGAAGGAACCAATTCACTAGCTAAACTCACGCCGCCGTCGCGTCACGGTAGAAGGCTATCCCTAGGATCAGAGAGTTAAGTGATATACTCAAAGCGCTTTTTATCAATGGCAGCTATGGTCGATCACAATCCAACAACTGCGCTGATTGTTGGCGCGAGTCAGGGGATTGGTTTGGAGTTTGTTCGGCAATTACTACAAACCGACCGTATTGATCGCGTCTACGCCACCTATCGAAGCATGCAATCGGAACTGTTGACGATCACAGAGCCACGTCTGCGCTGTCTGCCAATGGACATTACAGAAGAAGCGCAAATTGCTGCTGTCGTGAAAGAAATCCAAACAGAGACAGTGGCGCTCCATTATGTGATCAATTGCGTGGGCGTGTTGCATGAGGGAGCGATGCAACCGGAAAAGAGTTTGCGACAACTTAACGCAGAACAGTTATTGCGCTATTTTCAGGTCAATAGCATTGGCGCAGTGCTATTGGCGAAGCAAGTGCAGCCCTTGTTGAAGCATCGCGATCGCGCCATCCTAGCTACGATTTCTGCCAAAATTGGTAGCATTGGCGATAACTACTTGGGTGGGTGGTATGGCTATCGCGCATCGAAGGCAGCGCTGAATATGTTCATGCGGACAACAGCGATTGAATATAAGCGAACCTGTCCACGCGCGATCGTCGTCACCTTACATCCCGGCACGACTGATACGCGGTTATCCCGTCCATTTCAGCGTAATGTTCCATCAGAGAAACTATTCCCAGTTAGCCGCACAACCCAGCAACTGCTGACGGTTCTCGATCAACTACAAGAAAGCGATAGTGGTGAATTCTTTTCCTGGGATGGCAGTCGGTTACCCTGGTAATAAACTTGCGCCTCTAAGCCCATTGTCTTTAGTTGCTCTTTTTGAAGGTGGTGCAATCGAAAAGGCTCAAGCATTACTGCCTGAGCCGATTAAAATTAGATTTCGTTACTGAAACTGATGGAACTCACCATCGCACACAAGCCCTCTTGTGACCCCAGGATGCACGGTCTAAAAGGGTTTAGCCTTCTTGAGCTTAGTAGCGGCTAGAGAAGCTGTTGTTTCCCCGGCTACCACCAACTGAACCTCTATCTTCGCGAGGCTTGGCCTTATTAACTTTTAGAGCGCGACTCATCCACTCAGCACCATCAAGGGCATCAATGGCAGCTTGTTCTTCAGCATCCGTACCCATTTCTACAAAACCAAAGCCGCGCATGCGACCTGTTTCACGGTCAGTGGGTAGCTGCACCCGCTTTACAGAACCATATTCTGCAAAAACGCCGCTGAGGTCTTCTTGTGTGACCTCGTAAGATAAATTGCCTACATAAATTGACATAACTATTGTCTCCAAAATCAGACGGGGTGTAGAGGTTTAGATTTCGGAGAGAAGCCTGTCAAAACTGCAAGGAAAAAGCTTGTCAATTCTAAAAACAACGCTACAACCGAATTTTATTCTCACCTACTATGCTAGCGCAGCATTGAGTTCTTGCCCACCGTAACAAGGAAAAATCTAAAGCTACCTATCTAAATCGATAGGTAGCCATCGTTGCTACGAGCCGATGTCATTAATTCAACACTGAATTGAGCAATCAGTTCAGCCTGCGATGCAACAGCTTGGGAAGTTGCAAAATAGCCTAAACCTGCGACCCCAAAACTCGCACCAAGCAGATAAATTGTTGTTTCATGACTTAACATCACAAAACCCCTGACGATACTAGCAACTTTATTGAACTTTCGGCAAAATTATAGTTTAAACAGGGGTACAAAGGGCGCGATCTGCAGCCTGATCAAAGATCTTTAGTATTATTTTATACTAAAATTTAATTTATGCCACCCGCAGCCTTCTCCGTGGTCAGCAACGTCAGAGCAAAGGTTTACAGAGATTTATCGCAATTTGCCACCAGTATCACAGGCAGTGGAAAAACCGACCATAAATGGGGTAAAAGCCGCTATGAGCATGATTTTGGTGGTATTTTGCTCAAGCTAAAATAGTAGGTAGTTAGTTAAACAAGTAAGAACAGTGAGAATACAGGCATCGGTGCTGGTACACCTGGGATTTGGAAAATATGTGCGCTCCGATCAGGTAACAGCGGTGGTACCGATTGAGTCAGAGCGGGGACCAGGACGACGAACTTTTGTTCATCTACAGGGGCAAACCGATCCAATTGTGGCTTCACGGGCTGAGGACACCATCGTGCGCGACCTTGTACAGGAGCCCCGTGAGGTCACCCAAGCGCGTCAGCAGCAGGAAATTCTACAAGACCTATTAACAGATCTGGGCAACGTTAACGCGACCGTGCGCCGAATTGCTCGTGACGAGGGCGGTCTTGATCTTGAGCGTGTGGAGCGGCGTATCCGTCAAGTTTTGGAGCAGTAGGTGACATCAACCCGACGCTAACTGTTTTGCGGTATAGCGTGGGCGCACCCTTCCTCACGATTGGGCATTCCTGGAGCGACGCGCTCGAACCCGCAACTTTCATCCTCTTCGGAAGATTCGATTTTGCGAGTCTGTTGCAGGCAAAGGCAAGAGTGGTTGAGCCAGTGTCCATCTCAGCGTATTGACCACTTTCGTGAACAAATTTGCGGTTGAGCCCAAGCGCTTTTTCATAAAAGTCAACCAATTGGCTAACCTGACTTACATAGAGAATCACATATCCGAGCTTCATTAGGGGTACTTCTGCTTGTGAGTGATGACTGCGTGCAGGCTGCGAACTTCTTGGGCATCATAGAGGATGTCGAAGGGCAGGTGATGGGCTTGAAAGAATAGACGATAGCGCAGGGCGCAGATCTGTGGATATTCTGCATCTTGAGGAGTCACGAAGCGCACCCCCAAAGTGATTTTGTCCAGGGATGCGTCCATCATTAAGACAGAATTTTGAGGTACTCCTTTACTGTATTGAATAGACCAGCAAAGAGCGCATCTGCTATCAATGCATGACCGATTGAGACTTCACAGATGTTACCTATCGCACAGAACTTGCCCAGATTTTGCAGATTCAGGTCATGTCCAGCATTCACGCCTAAGCCAATTTCATGCGCCTTCTGGGCTGCCTGAGCATACTACTGCAACAAGGTTTCCGCGTTTTCACTCAGAAATGCTTTGGCATAGGGTTCTGTATACAATTCAATTCGGTCAGCTCCAACCTTTTTAGCCAGTTGAACTTGAGTCAGATCAGGGTCTAAAAAGAGACTGACCCGCACGCCCAACTCTTTCAACGTTTGAATGATTGGTCGCAGGCGATCGCCGTGTTCAATCAAATTCCATCCGCAATCAGAGGTTAAGGTATCCGGGGTATCAGGCACCAAAGTACACTGGGTTGGCTTGACTTCTTGAACAAGCTCTAGAAACGGAGGAATGAGTGGATTCCCTTCAATGTTGAACTCAACCGTCATAATTTGGGCTAGTTCATAGACATCAGATATGCGAATATGTCGTTGATCAGGACGTGGATGAACCGTAATTCCATGGGCACCGGCGCTGATACAGGTTTTAGCTGCATTAATAACACTCGGGATGCCAAGCGTTCGACTATTTCGCAGCAAAGCAACTTTGTTAAGGTTAACACTTAACTGGGTCATGGAGTGTACCTTCCTTCAAGCAGTCGGTCTCGTGTACTGACTGGCATAGGCAGGGATTTCAATTCCTGAAGCCAAGCGTGAATCAGCGATGGGTGTCGCAGCAGTCAAGCGTAACGGAATTTCTCCTGCCCACACAGGCAACTCGTAATCCGCTTCATCATCTACTGGGGGTCCAGTCCGCACCTTGGCGGAAGCCTCCGTCAGGGGTAGGGATAGCACCAGGGTTCCGGCAGCCTCCTGACGACTGGGGGTACGCACCTCTGCCCACCGACCAGGGATAATATGCTCTGTAAAAGCCTGGAGTGCGGCTAACTTCTCGTCAGCATCCTCCACGGTTGTTGCCGTACCGAATACCACCACTGACCTATAGTTCATCGAGTGATGGAAAGCAGAACGAGCCAGCACCAATCCATCCAGCAGCGTCACGGTAATGCAGACCTCAATGCCTCCCTGGAGGGTACGGAGCATCCGACTAGCAGGTGACCCATGGATGTACAGCCTGTCTTCTACTCTACCGTAAGTCGTTGGGATGACATAGGGTTGTCCATCCACCACAAACCCCACATGGCACACCAAACCTTCATCCAAAATCTGCTCAACCACGGTGCTATCATAGTTTCCCCGTTTAGGTAGCCGCTTGATGGTACTGCGATTAGTGGGCGTCAAGCGTTCCTCACCTGTATTATGTTCCAGTTTGCTCATGACTGCGCTCTTCTGTGTTTGCAGGGTGTATAGCTAGAGTAGTTAGCAAAGTGGACTTCTACAAGTGCCACTTTTAGCTTTATGTACCAGTCCAGTTAAAGTCTGTAAATATGGATCTAGCTATTGCCCTTGACAAAAACACCCTTTTACCCTTACACCGTCAACTGTATGAGGAGTTACGCCAAGCAATCCTAACTCGGCGATTGCTGCCCCGGCAGCGCATTCCCTCGACACGAACACTGGCAAAGTCTCTGGGAATCTCCCGCACTACCGTAACCCTCAGCTATGAACAACTCCTCAGCGAAGGCTATCTTCAGACCGCTCCTGGATCAGGCACCTTTGTTTGCGCTCAACTGCCGGATCACCTGTTGCAGTCTGATTCGGTTGAGCCGATTCACAGAGCCTCTAAGCTTCCTATCGCCCTCTCAACCTATGGTGCCAGTCTCAACCGCCCGGAACTGGTTCGAGTCCCACAGCCAGACGCAGCTATCAGCTTCCGCTACGGACAACCTGCCCTCGACCAGTTCCCCATCGACCTGTGGCGTAGACTCCTGTCGCGCCACTGCCGCTTGAGCCATGACATGCTGAAATATGCCACGGATGCACGGGGACACAAACCCCTGCGCGAGGAGATCGTCCACTATCTTTCCCGCGCCCGTGCTGTCCAGTGCAATCCAGACCAAGTGATCGTCGTCAACGGCTCCCAGCAGGCGCTTGACCTGATCGCGCGACTCCTGGTTAACCCAGGAGATTGGGTGGCGCTGGAAGACCCAGGTTACCTAGCGGCACGGCGCACGTTCCAAAGCCAAGGAGCGCGACTTTATCCGGTGCCGGTAGATGAATCCGGGCTGGTGGTGAAGAAACTGACGCATTGTCCAGAACCCATCAAACTAGTTTACATCACTCCCTCACACCAATTCCCTACAGGGGCAGTCCTATCGCTCCCCCGACGATTGGAGCTACTGGCTTGGGCGCAACAGGCAGGGGCGATGATTATTGAGGACGACTATGACAGCGAGTATCGCTATGCAGATCGTCCGATCCCAGCATTGCAAGGGCTGGATCAGAGCGACTCTACGCTCTATGTCGGCACTTTTTCCAAGGTGCTCTTTCCCGCCCTGAGGATTGGCTATCTTGTGGTGCCCCCAAGTTTAGTGGAGGTCTTCACCCGCGCCAAGTGGCTGGCAGATCGGCAATGTCCTCTGCTGGAGCAGTATGTCCTGGCAGACTTTATCAGCGAAGGACATCTAGAGCGGCATATCCGGCGGATGCGGACTCTCTATGATCAGCGTTGGCGATCGCTAGTGGAGGCATTGACGCTATACCTGGGACACCGGGTGACCATTTTGGGCGAGAATGCAGGAATTCACCTGATGGTGCGGTTGCACACCAGCTTGAGCGATGAGGAGATTGTTCACCGGGCACTGCAAGTCGGGGTGGGGTTAGTTCCCGCCCAACCCTACTATTTGAGTGGCGATTCTAGCGGTGAGTTTATCTTTGGGTACGCCGAACTCAATGAGTCGCAGATTCAAGAGGGTATTCGCAGACTGGCTCAGGTGTTAGTTAATCGTTTCTAGTTCAGCCTCGCCTGCTTTGATCCATTCCTGCATAGCTGGAAGTGCCAAAATTGCTTCAGCATAAGCTTTTGAAACCGGATCTAGCGGAACGTCATAGGTGAGGAACCGACTGACAACGGGGGCGAACATGGCATCGGCAATTGTGAACTCACCAAACAGCAGATTGCCGCCACTACCAAACCGTTGACGGCACTCCTGCCAGATAGCCGTAATTCGATCAATGTCTTTTTGCACCTCAGGGGACATGCCCTTACCAGGGAGTCTCGCTCGGCAGTTCATCGGCATATTCTGGCGCAGATTTTGAAAGCCTGAATGCATCTCTGCACTAACGGAACGAGCGATCGCCCTGGCTATTTGATCCTCCGGCCACCACTGGATAGTTGGAAATTGTTCAGCGAGGTATTCACAGATGGCTAGCGTTTCCCAAACCGTCAGGGTATCGTGTATGAGGACAGGCACTTTACCAGACGGAGAATACTGCTGAATTTTTTCTGTGGACTCTGGTGTGTAGAGAGCAATGCGAACTTCGTCGAAGTCCAAGCCAAATTGCTTCATCGCCAGCCAAGGACGCAGTGACCAAGATGAGTAATTCTTATTGCCAATTACAAGCGTAAGTTTTGCCATCACTCTGTTACTTGCTCGGTTACGCCTACCTTAGCACTGTTCCAGTGCTGAATCAAATCATGTTTTCTATCGTTTCTATGAATGGGATTCATCCTACTGCGTAGACAACGTCTGACTTGAAATCAAATAAAAACTCTTGGCTGAACCGGTTTCGGTGTATCCTCATCCGTTGGGAAAAGAAAAAGGAAAACTATCTAGCCATGCTGCATTTAGCTTGTGCCTGGATGGCGGTCAGGTCAATCCAGGTTTTTGGATAGGCTCTTATAGGGTCTAGTAAAGAAACATCCTCCTGAAAGAGTGGCAAAAGAATAATTGAATGGAAAATAACCAGATGGAAACGAACAAAAATGCACCCATTGAACATCAAAATGTACCGATTGAACACCGGGGGCTGCACGACTTTTTGTACAGCTCTGATAACGAACACGTCGCCACGGTGACGCCTACTCTTGACCTTGAAAGCAATGGTGCTGCCGTGCTACCATTAGAGGCTTGGTGTGAACATTCTCAAAACGCCAAGCTTGCTGGCGTGTATGCTGTGTTGGATGCCGAGCAGCGCACGCAGTATGTAGGCTACTCTCGGAATGTGCTACTCGCCCTTAACAGTCATGTCGCCCAAAACGGTCAGCAAATATGTGCTTTTGTGCGTGTGCGAACATTCAAGTTCCCGAAACGCGAAGAAATGGAACAGTTGCGTGATGCGTGGATAAAAGAACTGGGCAGTGTTCCACCAAGTAACGCTGATCAGAGTGAAAAGTGGGCTAGTACAGTAGGTGAAGCGGCACGGATGGCGATGTCAGCTAGTGAGCGCAACGCCTACGAGGAGAAAAAACTCAAATTGCGTAAAGCGATCGCTGACACAAAACTGAGCAATGAATTGGAGACGATGGACGCAGATCATGCCCAGCGGCGTCAGAGAATCGAGGCGGCGATGAAGAACGATGACTGGAGTTCTGTTATCGACTCCCAGACACAGGAAACTTGAGGGATGCTAAAAATCACCCGCTTCGATTGCTTGCGTAGCTACTATAATTCCAGTGAGAGAGTGTTCGCGCAGCCGTTGGTTCAGTTTCTTTCGCTTAGCTCCCCTGAAGCGAGAGTGAATCAGCGTTATCTGTTCTTTAGGTAGCTGCTTCAATCGCCCCTGATTCAATAGCTGCCGATACACTCCCTGGGCGCGAGCCACGCGATTGACAATAACCAGAGTCAGAGTCCCAGATAGATGAATGGCAACTTCATCTGCTAGATTTTTGCAGTAGTCTTTACCTGCCAACCAGTGATGAGTTTGAAGCGTGGGAGATTCTAGTTGAACCTGAGTTGCGCGACGTTTCGCTGTAGTCTGGCGGCGGAATGATTCATCCTGTGGTTTTGCACAGGTTTCTCAGTGTGGTTAGGCAGGTAGGGACTCAAAGAGTTTATCAGGTATTATCTCTCTAAATGTATCCCGCTGGATAGAGGCACTTTTCGCCTCAAAAGTCCATAAAAGGCACAAATTTAGAGCAAGCCATTCGTTTGAAAACTTTAATAATGTACTTGCTTTTTAAGGCTAACCGTGCCAAGATTATGTCTTGTAGTTTAAAATTACGTTATTCCGAGCGATTTCCCGTATTTAAACTACAAAAACCACTTAGCTTTACGCTCATCTGAGTGGCTAGCAATGGCTACTCAGCTGACTTTTACTGATGGTATTTGAGGATTGTAATGTTTATTTGGATAGAAAAACCGCTGTTGCTAGCGGGACTGAAGCGGTTTCTCAGTCTACTTAAATGGCATTCAAATAAAACAAACAGTAGCTGTTAGCTCTGATGTGGTAGCTGTAACGTTACAGTCAACTGAAGTCTGGTGCTGGAAGTTAGTCGATATGGTGTGAACTAGTCAGTCGAAAGTCCGCACCTGCAGATTTTACATAAGCTTACTACCAAGGTGTAATAAACGTATAGAGGCATAGATGTTAAAAGACTCTCAAGGACTCTTTGTTACGACCAACTCCAATGAAGCGATCGCGGCAATTGATCGCTTTGTTGACCAATCACTCAGCTACGGCAATGATGCCCAAGGGATTCTCAAAGGAATTGAAGCAGATCCAACCTGTGTGATTGCAAATGCTCATGCGGCGGTTCATTACCTCTCCTTGGAAAGTGCAGAGGCTCGTCGTCAAGCAGCGCCTTATCTCAAGGCGGCTAAAAAGTACCTGGATCAGGCGAATGAGCGGGAGTTGCTTTACGTTTGGGCAATCGATGCTTGGGCTAGAGGTGCAATTGATCGAGCGATCGCCTGCCACGAAGAGATCGCCTCTAAGTTTCCGCGCGACCTTGCCTCTGTCCAGAGGGGGCAGTACCACTACTTCTACCTGGGAAACAAAGAAGGTCTGCTGCAAATCGCCGAAAAAGTTTTACCGGCTAATAGTGAAAATCACTACCTACACGGGATGATTGCCTTCGGTTTAGAGCAGTGCCACCGCTTGCAAGAAGCTGAATCAGTAGGGCGACGGGCAACAGCAATGAACCGCCATGACCCGTGGGCGCACCATGCTGTGGCTCATGTGATGGAAACACAAGGTCGGTTGGACGAGGGAATTGCCTGGATGGAAAGCCTTTCGGATACTTGGTCGGAGTGCAACTCAATGCTTTTCACGCACAATTGGTGGCACATCGCCCTCTATTACCTAGAGAAAGAAGAGATTCAGAAAGTGCTGGCGTTATATGACACTCACGTCTGGGGTCGCGCTTGGAAAGAGTCGTCGAAAGACCAAATCGGTGCGATCTCACTGCTGTTGCGGTTGGAATTAAGAGGTGTAGATGTCGGCGCTCGCTGGGAGGAACTTGCAGCTTACCTCACCCCGCGAATTCATGAACATGCTTTGGCCTTTCAAGATCTGCATTATGTTTACGCTCTAGCACGGGCGGGTGAAGCTGACCTCTTAACAGAGATGCTTTTGAGCATGCAAGCCTACGCCAACAGAGCATTGCCCTATATCCAAAAGACATGGGTTGAGGTAGCAGTGCCAGCTGCCTTCGGGATGGCTGCCCATGCCAGAGGAGATTGGGATAGAGCGATCGCACAACTCAGGCCAATTTTGCCGCGCCTACACGCGATCGGTGGTAGCCATGCCCAACGTGACCTATTCGAACAAGTCTATCTCGATGCATGGCTACGTGCTGAGCAGAACAATGAAGCACTTCAACTGCTGGAAAAGCGCGTTGCAGCCCGTCGTTATGTTCCGCTCTATGAAACTTACGGAAGAGATATGCTCGAAACAGTAAACGGTAGTTCGGGGGTCAGCCCTGCTCCACGCTTGTCAAATTGAGAGTTGACAACTAATAGCCTTTTCCTTGCTTGGGCAATGGTAGTCGGGTAGGCAAACGACGGCTCAGTCGTGCTGGAGATCACGGTGCCACGGGAGAAATCCTCTGAAAGCTGCACTTTGACTATCAGCTCATTCTGATTACGGACAACGTACAAAATCCGCCTGCGACTGAGCAGAATACCATCGCCGTTGGTGAGTGTCGCACCACCCAAGTCAATTTCAGTGACTTGTTTGCTGGCAATGTCGATACGGAATAGCTTTCCTGTATTGGTCTGTACGACGATCAAGTACTTGCCGTTATTGGTAGCAGCAATCCCGTTGAGGTTAAAGCCGGATTGGTACACTATGGCTGTACCAGTTAAATCGAGCCAAGCGGAAAACTCAAGTTCATCTGCCTCGTTGGTTGAAACCTTGTACAAAATTGGATCAGATGAGTCGGTGAAGTACGCATCTCCATTTGGGGAGATAGCTGTATCATTAATGAATGTGGAAGTCTTTTGGTTATTGAACTTGCTGAGTAGTTGACCACTATCAGTGTCATAGACAAATATTTGACCAGTATTACCTCCTGCCACAAATAGACGGTCTTGGTAGTCGTCCACCTTCAAGCCGATCGCTGTTGTGCGCCCATCAGTGCCACCCGGTAGGAACACATCTGCTGATTCCGACTGGACATTTCCTCGAAAGATCGTGCCATCTGTGGTACTACTTACAAAAAAATCGCCAGTTGTCGGTTGGTACGCAATACCCTCTGGGAAAACTGTGTCTCCGGGAAGAATGTAGCGTTCAAGACTGACGACCTTAGCCTGCGTACCGGCTGAGAAGTAAATATCGAAAGTAACCAATGAGACTACCACGGCGCATAGCAGCAAGATGAACTTCAATCTAGACATAGGTTTTCCTTTTTAGTTGATTGACCAGATACAAGCGTGAGTTGCGTTAAAAGCAGTTTCGGCGATGTCAAACCGGAGATTGTCTGTTCGCCTTATTAGGATACAGTGGACAGACTGTCGAGTCAGAAGCGTATTCTTTACCACCCAGATTGAGTGTTGAGCTTTAACTACAGGTTGTGCGTAATTAAACTTTTAGTTAAAACTAAGTTAAATGCTGCCCTCCAGTCTTTGACCGTGTTTTCCTTTATGCGCGCGTGATCCCCGCTTGCCGTTGGTAAACCCATTTACCTACTGCCACTTCCCTTGTAAACTATAATTATATTGACCTATTTCTGGAGAAATATCAATGACCATTTCAATGTATCAAGCTTCAGTACCAGTATTTATTCGCACGCTGAATAACCTTGTGGGTATTCTTGAAAAAGGTGCTACATATGCGGAAACAAAAAAAATAGAGCCTTCCGTGTTGGTTAATAGTCGTCTCCCAGATATGTTTCCATTGTCAAGACAAGTACAAACTGCCTCTGACATAGCGAAGAGGGGTGCTGCACGACTAGCAGGGATAGAAGCCCCCAGCTTTGAGGACAACGAAACTACATTCCCCGAACTTATTGACCGCATCCATAAAACTATATATTATTTAGATACCTTTAAACCCGAACAAATTGACGGTTCGGAGGAGAGAACAATTACCTTGCCGCTGCGTAACAACACTCTATCGCTTCAAGGAATGCCATTTCTCCTATATTTTGTTTTACCAAACGTTTATTTCCATGTCACAACAGCATATGACATTCTCAGGCACTGCGGTGTAGAAGTTGGCAAACTAGACTTCCTTGGTCAGCCTTAACTACGCAATACCTTTATCGTTTTTTTTCTAAGTAGGATTAGAGGTTGATTTGGAAACTGCGTCCACTTAGCCACTCAAAGAAGTCGTTTACCGGACTTTGGGGCTTAACTGAACCGTATTGGCCTATGATGTAAATTATCCATGTATGAAAATCTGATATTCAGATCATCTGAAGTTATGGTAAACCCAGTTAGTGAAACCAGCAAAGTGGGCAAACGCGGAACCCTGGTGATTCCAGCTAAGCTACGCAATCGGTTTGGGCTGAAAGAAGGCTCTCTTGTGATTGCTCAGGAGACATCCGAAGGGATACTGTTGCGTCCCGCGATCGCAATGCCAACAACCGTGTTTACTCAAGATCAAATTGAGAGGTTGCTGTTGGAGGGGATTGCCAGTGGTGAAGCAACCGACATGACTGGGGAAGACTGGGATGATCTGCACCAGGTCGTGCAGAACGCTAGAAAATCTCTGTAGGCTGAGTTGTGCCAAGAGTTAAGAGAACTCCTAAGGCGAAGCAGGACTTGCTAGAGCATGTGCTTTATCTTGCCAAGATTAATCCTGACATTGCAGAGAGGTTTATAGATGCTTCAGAAATGGCATTCCAGAAACTTGCTCAGATGCCGATGAAGGGGAAGCGCCAAGTGTTCAAGTCGTCAAAACTGGCAGGTACTCGTCGCTGGTTCATTCCCGGTTTCGACAAATACTTAGTTTTTTTACCGCCCGCTCAAAGGAGGCATTGAGATTCTGCGCGTTCTACATGGAATACAGGATGTCGATGCCGTTATGGACGATGAGTAATCCGAGGAGCTAGAAATCCCAAATGGCTGTCAAAAAGACCGAACTCTACAGTTCACTGTAGTCCAGACCCTTCTGCCCTCTGCCCTCTGCCCTCTGCCCTCTGCCTTCACACCATCACCAAAATCTGACAAGACCCCACATTAATTGCAACTAATTTCAAGACATTGTCAGTACAAGCCTTGGGGCAGTGCATGCATCCCCCGGTTGGTAATCGTTTGGATATAATCATCCTTGGCATTGGTGTATGCAGAGCGGTCATTTCTGAATTTCTCTGCTGTGTTCTTGTTTCAAGCGTCCATATCTCTGGACTTCATCGGGATGCTTGAGCAGGTAGTTACGGAACGATAGATGGCGTCGAAGCGCTTCGCTGTCTTTGGCGCAGACATAGAGAATGTGAGCAGTTGATGTCACTACCACATCCATATCTATGATCGGCTTGGCAGGGAGTCTTGGTACGGAAGTGCTGCCAACGTGTTCGATAGTCAACGCCAAGTCACCGAGAACACTAGCTACAGGAACCCGCAACTCCTCAAATAGCTTCGTCCAGTGGGGATTGTAGTCAACGATGATGATTGGTTCAGGCATGAGATTCACCCCCTCATAAACATCATGTGATGATTCTAGGCAACTTGGGGCTTGAGATCTCAAGCAGTAAGTCTGTCGCAAAAAGGGACGATTATGAAGCTGGGAGACGCTTGCTAGGGGATGAAGGCAGTGGACTTCATTAAAGAACTGCGAGCGTGGACTATCTGAAATCACCTAACATAAGATTTACCTTGACAATCAATTATAGTGAACTTGATTGCACCTGAAGGAATTCTTGAAACGCGGCGGCTATTGCTTGAGCCGCTTGTCCCAGCTCATGCCAAGGCCATCTACGAGCAACTACTGGATAAAAGGCAATACGAGTTCATCCCACAAGATCCGCCCACATCGCTACAGGTTGTAGAGAGGCGATTCCTTGCTCTATCATCAAGGCTTTCGCCAGACGGCCAAGAGGTATGGCTGAACTGGGTGCTCCGACTTCATGAGGCAAGGGTCTACGTTGGGATGTTAGAAGCAACAGTCTATGCCAACCGAAATGCAGCACTGGGTTACATGATTTTCCCGCAGTTCTGGCGACAGGGCTATGGACTGGAAGGATGTTCGCGGAGCATCAAACACCTTTTTCAGGACTATGGAGTCAGTGTTGTGACAGCAGATATAGATACACGTAACATGGCGTCCATTAATCTTGTTGAAGCGCTTGGGATGAAGTGCGTATTTACAAAGACCAATGCAGACTATTTCAAGGGAGCCGTCAGTCATGAGTATCAATACGAACTCGTGTCGCCTGCCGCTATCCTGTAGAATTAACATCAGTTCCCTATCGAGAGCGGGTTTGAGTTCGAATACATGCAACAGTTGTCTCTTCCTTTGGCTTTACCTAGTCCTGAGCCACCTAAAGAAGTTTGGTTTCAGGAAATGTTGCGGTCCTTCGGCATCAAATGTAGTCCAGCTTGGCCTGATCAATTTGGCTTATCTCTCCGTAACTGGCTGAACTTAAGTGGTCATTCTCCAATCAAAACTCTAAGCTTGTTCTCCGGTTGTGGTGGACTTGATATTGGCTTCCATGATGCTGGTTTTGACATTGTTTGCATGGTTGAGCTTGAAGCTAAGTATGTGCAAACCATAGAAAAAAACTCACGGACAGGAAACTGGTTGGAGAACTCCCAACCAATTTGCCTCGACATTAAAGAATTCTTTCCGAGTTCTGATTTAGGAGTAGATTTCATCATTGGGGGGCCACCTTGTCAAACTTTTTCTGCCGCTGGTCGTAGAGCCGCTGGGGTAGCAGGCACGAGTGATTCTCGCGGTACTCTTTTTGAGGAATATGTGCGAATCCTTGAGACGCTTCAGCCAAAAGGATTCCTGTTTGAGAACGTTTATGGTATTACTGGAGCCCAAAAAGGGTCAGCATGGACGAAAATCCAAAAAGCCTTTAATCAAGCGGGTTACACCATTCATTTTCGCGTCCTTGATGCCGCTGATTACGGAGTCCCACAGCATCGAGAACGTTTGTTTATTGTGGGACTGAAAGAGGGGAATTATCTCTTTCCCTATCCAACTCATGGTCCTGATTCTCTTAATCAAGCACCCTTTTACTCAGCAGCAGAAGCAGTATTAGGAGCTGATACATCGGATGTTGAGTCAGGGATTGGAGGTCGGTATGGACCTCTGCTTACTGATATACCACCTGGGCTAAATTACAGTTTTTACACAGAGGAAATGGGTCATCCTAACCCGATATTTAGCTGGCGCTCAAAGTTTTCTGACTTTCTCTACAAAGCTGACCCCCAGATGCCAGTACGGACTATAAAAGCACAGGGAGGGCAATACACTGGGCCTTTCAGTTGGGACTCCCGTAGATTTAGCGTTGCTGAACTCAAGCGGCTCCAAACAATTCCTGATGCTTACTGTATTGTGGGAAACCGACAAGTTTGTATTGAACAGATTGGCAATTCAGTACCGCCACAACTGGGGCGATTTTTAGCTCTGAGTATCTTGGAGCAAGTCATGGGTGTGAAGTTACCGTTTCCCATGCATTACTTGCCTTCCTCTAAGCAACTCGGATTTAGACAGCGTAAGCGTCAGCTTACAGAGGTATACGCTCAAAAGGCTAAGGTCGCACAAGCATTGCTTGCCGTAAGCAGCGAAAACTCAGGCATAACTCAACCAGTTGCCATCACCTCGACAACTTACGTGAGTCATGAGCCATCGGTGCGATTCTTATCCACTGATTTTGGCTGGACTGAAAACCAAGTCCCCGACAGCATCAAGCTCAAACTCAAATATGACCTTAACAATTCTAGTTGGCTTATTAGGGGACAGACGGGTGATATTTGTCATGAAGAAAATAAATATGTTATCGATATCTCCCCATCTTGCAGTTATAAGAATTGGGTTGTGGGCACTGATTCAGTCAAGCTATGTGCAAAATATCTAAATAGGCATTTGTTTACAGCACTGTGGAAAGCCTTTGAGGAAAAACTCATACAAGTAACAGGGATGGCTGATTTGGTTCAGCTTTCTGGCTATTATCAATACAAACCACGAATCTCAGTCCGACTAAGTTTTTACTCCTCCCTGAAAGTCACTTCCTTTTGGCGTGTTGTTCAATGTGTGGTGAGTTCAATAGGAGTTGCCACTCAACTTGCAGAGCCAGAATTGGCATTGTTATGGCAAGTCAAGCCAGAAGATGTGTTGACTTACCTTCAGTCTTTACGCAGTATGGGGTACGAAGTCAGAAATCACAACACAAACCCTCAAATTCCCCAAGGCGAGTATCTAATTCCTTATGCTTTTCCGACACTGACACCAAGAAGCGTGCAACTCCGCAAAACCTTCTAGTCCTCAAGCCAGGGCTACAAAAAGGTTATCTAAAGTAAATCAACTCGGCGTCACATCAACTAGTTGTATCGCTACATAACTATAGGCTATAAAAGTTGACCTACTTTAGATCGGTTTCCTCTCGGGCCTCAAAGAATTCTCCAGTTACACCACTTGAACCATCCAGATTCATCCAGTTTTCAGGTCAATTCCCAAAAGCAGCCTAGTCAGCCAGTCGACAGCGCCCCTGAGTCTTGCACTCAATTCGCTTCTGACGCTCGGCAGCGATCGCGGCTAAATCTGCTCGTCCAGTGAGGGTGAGACGCCAGTCAGCCCAAATTTCATACAGGGCATTAACAATGGAACCAATAATGGGCAACTTGGTAGCCGCGTAAACCCACCCCATCCCAAGCGTTTCGTAGATTCGACGAAACACCTCCACATTTTTGATCACCGTGCCGTCAGGGAGTACAGCGTGGATTCGTCCCATCGCCGCTTCAAAATCGACACCGCCATGCTCAACGGGTGTGTAATTATCGTCTGCAATGTCCACAAATGCCACCAGACCTCGACCGGCGTCTCGTTTTTTCAAGAAGTTGACCTCTCGCAGACACAATGGGCATTCACCGTCGTACAACAGCTTGATTTGCCATGACGCCGAAGAGAACAGGGGCTGCGTAGCGACTTCAACTGATTCGTGGGACTGGATCTTCGAGGAGGGTTTTATAACATAAAATTTTGATTATATGCCAAAATTAATCCAATCCCCTAGAGATTTCGTATATCCATCAGAAGATTTTCAGCAGTTTTGGTTCACCCTAAGAACTAAGCAGGATTTAATCCCCAGAGGACTTCACGACCCTATGTCAATTCGCAGTTTTACTATCTCCCGCTACCTAGTGCGCAGCTTGTCCATCATTTTGCTAACCGCTGTTGCACTTGCGTACGGTACTTCCCGTACGATGCTTCCTGTTCCCGCCACCGATATCTCGACTTTTGTGGCGAAGGGAAAACAGACGGCGGTTCTCTCTGGAGGGTGTTTCTGGGGAATGGAAGCGGTTTTCGAGCATCTAAAAGGCGTCTCTGATGTCGTCTCTGGCTTTTCCGGCGGCAGTGCGCCGACTGCGCATTACGAGGTCGTCAGTTCCGGAGGGACGGGGCATGCTGAGTCAGTGAAAATCACCTATGACCCGTCGCAGATCTCCTATGCCCAGCTTCTAAAGATCTACTTTTTGGTGGCGCACGATCCGACACAGTTGAACCGGCAGGAGCCCGACTGGGGCACACAGTACCGTTCGGTGATATTTTTTGCCAACGACGAGCAGAAGCGGGTCGCGCAAGCTTATATCGATCAACTCAACAAAGCGCACCTCTTTCGCAAGCCAATCGTGACCCAGCTAGTTCCCTTGAACGGTTTTTATGCGGCTGAGGAATACCATCAGCACTTCATCGACCGCAATCCGAATTATCCCTACGTGGTGGTGAATGACTTGCCGAAGCTCGATCAGCTCCGGGAACAGTTCCCCGATATGTACAAAAAGTAAGTTTGGGGAGATAAACTACTCTAACAACTCAGCTAGACGGCTAGATACTGGCAACAGACCCACCGTCTACACGCAGATTCGTTCCAGTAATAAAAGAGGCCGTTTCAGACGCCAGAAAAACAACAGCCGCAGCAACCTCATCTGAGGTACCACCTCGCTTCAGTTCGATGTGCGGACGGTTTTCTTTTAAAAAGTAATATCAAGTCGGCTGGAATGAACACACTATAATGGAGATGGAGAAAGTTATCTCGCGCCTGTGTATTGCTGCATGCCCAAACGGATCACCATAGCCCCCCACCTAAGTCAGGAGGAACTCGAAAGCC
>JAABUZ0100003886.1_pt1 | contig 21359 bp, 18 predicted proteins | sample 5562091 | NCBI WGS metagenome assembly JAABUZ01 (sample SAMN12813069, study PRJNA571459) | rock metagenome | isolation source: Antarctica rocks | place: Antarctica: Victoria Land, Linnaeus Terrace sud | collected 2015-12-21
GGGGATGGTGCGGGCGACCAGCCCGAGGGCCTTCAGCTCCGTCTCGGCGACGGCGAGCGACTTGCCGTGCAGGTCGCTAGGGACGGTGACCGTGGTGGGGCCGGAGGAGACGACGACATCGACCGAGCTGTTCTCGCTCGCCTTCTGTTGCGCCCGCGGACTCTGCTCCAGGATCGTGCCGGCCGTGGCGTTGCTGGTTCGTGGCTGCTGCGGGCCCAGCTTCAGCCGGGCTCCCTCGAGCTTCTGCCGTGCCTCAGCAACGGGCAGCCCGGTGACGGTCGGCACGACGACTCGTGTGGTGCCGAGTAGGTCGCGCGCGAGCAGGAATGCTCCGGCGAGCAGCGCGAGCAGCAGCAGGCCCGCCAGCAGCAGCGCAAGCGGCGGTCTTCTGCGCCCGTCGCCGGCGGGCACCGGCGCCGCCAACCGCGTGCGCCGGGTCGCCAGAGCAGGATCCTCGCGTAGCACCGGCGTCGCGTGCACCCGCTCGCCCGATGCCGCCCGCAGCAGGTCGGCACGCATCTCGCCGGCGTTCTCGTAGCGGTTGCCCGGATTCTTCGCCAGTGCCTTCAACACCACGGCGTCGATGTCGGGTGACAGGTCGGGGTCGAGGTCCGACGGCGGGCGCGGGTCCTCGCGAACGTGCTGGTAGGCCAGCGCGACGACCGAGTCGCCGCGGAAGGGTGGCACACCGGTCAGGAGCTCGTACAGCAGGCAGCCCGTCGAGTAGACGTCGCTGCGCGCGTCCACCGGCTCGCCTTGCGCCTGCTCGGGCGACAGGTACTGCGCGGTACCCATGACAGCCGCGGTCTGCGTCATCGTCGAGCTGGCGTCGGCCATGGCACGCGCGATGCCGAAGTCCATCACCTTGACCCGACCCGCCGGTGTCAGCATCACGTTGCCCGGCTTGATGTCGCGGTGGACGATGCCGACCCCGTGGCTGTACTCGAGCGCACCGCAGACCTCGGCGACGATCTCGAGGGCACGGTCAGGGGTGAGCCGGCCGCCCCCCTCGTGCAGGACCTCCCGTAGGGTTCGGCCCTCGACGTACTCCATGACGATGTAGGGCAGCGAGGGACTGCCCTCGGCCTCCTGCCCGGTGTCGTAAACCGAGACGATCGAGGGATGGTTCAGCGATGCGGCCGCCTGGGCCTCGCGGCGGAACCGCGCCTGGAAGGTCGGGTCCCGCGAGAGGTCGTTGCGCAGCACCTTCACCGCGACCTCGCGCCCGAGCCGCACGTCGTGGCCGTGGTAGACCTCGGCCATACCGCCGTAGCCGAGGACCTCGTCGAGCTCGTACCGGCCGCCGAGGACCCGGCGTTGGCCCTGCTCAGTCATTGCTGCCCTTGCCGGGCTTGCCGCTGCCCTTGTTGGAGGGGGTGGGCGACGACGGGGACGAGGACGAGGCCGACTCCGACTCCGAGGCCGAGGACGGTGAGGACGGTGAGGTCGGCGGGGGCGGTGGCGGTGGCGGTGTCGGGGGCGGTGTCGGGCTCGTGGGCGGCGTCGTCAGCGGCGTATTTGGTGGGGGTGTCGGTGGAGGCGTGGTGGTCACGGTGACCGTCGAGCCGACCGCGACGGAGCCGGTCGGCGAGATGCCCACGACGGTGGCGCGTCGCAGCTGCGAACCGCTGATGCTGACCGAAAGCCCTTTCGCCCGAAGGCTTGAGCGCACCTCTGACAGCGGACGGTCGAGGTAGTCGGCGGCACTGACCTGAACGCTCGGCGGCGTCGTGGTGGTGCTTGTGGGGGATGTCGTGAAGGACCCGCTGCGTGACGCTTGCGGGCTGACTGACGGCGATGGCAACGGCGAAGGCGATGGCGACGCCCCTCTGCCGAACCCTCGGGAGGACAGGATGGCGGCCGCCACCAGGGCGAGCAACAGCCCCAGCCCGATCAGCGGGACGCGCAACGAGTGCTGGCGGCGGACCGGGTCGGCCGGGTAAGCGTCGCCGCCCTGGGGGACACCGGGCGGCAGCGCGCGGCCAGGCGGTGGCGTACGACCAGGTAGCGGTGTGCGACCGGGCGGCAGCGCGCGACCCCGCCCAGGTGGCAGCACAACCGTGCGACCGCCGGTCTCGGTCAGCGGCAGGGTCGTAGCGCTGCCCGCGCCGACGGCACGCGTGCCGGCCGTCCCACCGCCCACCCGGCCGGCCAACACCGCCTCGCGCAAGCGGAACGCGTCACGAGACAGCTCTCCGGCGCTCGCCGGCCGGTCTTCGGGACGCCGGGCCATCATGGCGAGGACGAGCTCCACGACCGGCCGGGGGAGCGCCGCGGGCAGCGGCGGCACCGTGTCCCGCTGGTGGGCGAGCAGTACCGCGACGGGGGTGGGGCCGTCGAACGGGCGGCGGCCGGCGAGGCACTCGTAGGCGACGACACCGAGGGAGTAGATGTCCCCGGCCGGGCTCGCCTCCTCGCCTGCGGCCTGCTTCGGCGAGAGGTACCAGGCGGTGCCGAGCACGGTGCCGGACTGGGTCAGCGGCACGGCGTCGGTGGCCCGGGCGATGCCGAAGTCAGTGACCTTGATGACGGCGGCGCCGTGCGGGCCGCGTCCTTCGACCAGCAGGTTGCCGGGCTTGATGTCGCGGTGCACCACCCCCGCCCGGTGCGCCGCGTCGAGCGCGGCGGCGGTCTGCCCGACCAGGTCGAGCGTCTCCTCGACGCTCAAGTGGCCGCGGCGAGCCAGCACGGCTGACAGCGGCTCGCCGCGGACCAGCTCCATCACCAGGTACGCGGAACCCCCGGCCTCCTCGCCGCGGCCGGTCATCTCGCCGTAGTCGTAGACCGTGGCGATGCCGGGATGGCTGAGCATGGCGGTGTTACGGGCCTCAGTTCGGAAGCGCTGCACGAAAGCGGGGTCGCTTGCGTACTGCGCGCGCAGCAGCTTCACGGCCACGGCGCGCCCGAGGGTCTCGTCGTGAGAGCGCCAGACCTCACCCATCCCACCGGTCGCGATCCAGTCATCAAGGCGGTATCGGCCGCCGAGCCGTATTCCCTCGCGCATCAGCCGCCCCCGAGTGCGGCCCGCATCACCGCCTGGGCGACGGGTGCGGCCACAGCCCCGCCTGTTGCGGCGAGCTCCCCCCCGCCGTCTTCGACGACGACCGCGACCGCGACGCGCGGCTGGTCGGCGGGCGCGAAGCCGATGAACCAGGCGTGCGGCGGCTGCCCCTGGGCGTGCTGCGCGGTACCGGTCTTGCCCGCGACGGCGACACCGGGGATCTGCGCTGCCGTCCCCGTCCCCCGCTGGACGACAGCCTGCATCATCTGGGTGAGCTCGCTGGCGACGTTGCCGTCGATCGAGCGCCTCAGCTCCTGCGGGGCCGTCGTGCCGAGCGGCGTCAGGTCAGGGGCCAGCGTCTGACGGACGAGGTAAGGCTTCATCTCCCGCCCGCCGTTGGCGACCGCCCCGGCCACCATCGCCATCTGCAGCGGCGTGACGCGGACCTCGAACTGGCCGATCGCCGACAGCGCCGTCTGCGGTGCGTCGAGCGCTGCCGGGAACACGCTCGTCGCCTCCGGCAGCGCAAAGCCCTTCACGGTTGAGTTGATGCCGAAGGCCTCCGCCTGGCGGCGCAGCTTGTCGCCGCCGAGCCCGATGCCGAGCTTGGCGAAGGCGGTGTTGCACGAAATGGTGAGCGCGTCGGTTAGCGACTGCTTCCCGGTGGGGCTGCACACCTCCCCGGCGAAGTTGTTCAGCGTCGAGGTGCTCTGCGGCAGCCGGAGGCTGGGCGGGGCGTCGATGACAGTGTCGGGTGTAGCGCCTCCCGACAGGGCCGCGGCCGCAGTGACGATCTTGAACGTCGACCCCGGCGGGTAGGTCGCCTGCGTGGCGCGGTCGAGCAGCGGCCCGTCGCTCGCCTTGTTGAGAACGGAGAATGCCAAGCTCGCCGCCTTGCCGTCGTGGCTCGCGAGCGGTGTGGGGTCGTACGTGGGGCTGGTGACCAGAGCCAGGATGGCGCCGGTGGTCGGGTCCAGTGCGACGACAGCGCCCCGCCTGCTGCCCAGCGCCGAGGCGGCAGCCTGCTGGGCGGCCGCCGACAGAGTCAGCACCACTGCCCCGCCCTTGGCCTCGCGGCCCGTCAGCAGGTCTGACAGGCGGCGAACGAGCAGTCGGCCGTCGTCGCCGGCCAGCACCGCGTTCTCGGCCTTCTCGATGCCCGTCGCCGTGTAGAGGGTGTAGTAGCCGGTCACGGCCGAGTAGAGCGCGCCGCCGGGGTAGACGCGCTGGTACTTGTAGACGTCGTTGACCGCGCGCGACACAGCGACCGCCTTGCCGTCGACGACGATCGGACCGCGCTCGCGGCTGAGCCGGTCGGCGATCTGCCGCCCGTTCTCCGGTCGCTTTTTGAGGTTGTCTGCCGCGACCACCTGGACGACGTTGTCGGCGAGCAGCAGCGCGAGCACCATGAGCAGGCACGCGATCGCCACCCGGCGGATTGGCCGGTTCACACCTGCACGACCTGGGTGGGCCGCTCGGTGACGGCGTCGGGGTCGAACAGCGGTTGGCTATCACCGGCGGGCGGCCGGCGGCCCGCGTCGCTGATCCGGATCAGCAGCGCGACCACGAGCATGTTGGCGATCATGCTGGTGCCGCCGTAAGCAATGAACGGCAGGACTAGCCCGGTGAGCGGGATGACCCGCAGGACGCCGCCGGCGGTGACGAAGACGCCGAGCGCGAGGCTGGTCGCGAGGCCGGCCGCGAGCAGCTTGCCGAAGCCGTCCCTGACGCCGAGCGCGGCGCGCAGCCCGCGTACGACCAGCAGCCCGTACAGCACCAACACCGCCATCAGGCCGACGGCGCCTAGCTCCTCGCCCAGGCTGGACAAGATGAAGTCGGTGCGCGAGAACGGCACGATGTCAGGACGGCCCCGGCCGAGACCGGTACCGAACAGACCGCCGGTCGCGAGGCCGAACTGGCCCTGCACCAGCTGGTAGGCGCCGTGGGTGGGGTTGTTGCCCTGGAAGGCGTGCAGCCAGATGTCGACGCGCTCCCGGACGTGGCCGAACATCCGGTAGGAGGCGTAGGCCCCGCAGAGGAACAGCAGCACGCCCATCAGCAGCCACGAGGCGCGTTCGGTCGCGATGTAGAGCATCGTCAGGAAGATCCCGAAGAACAGGAGCGAGGTTCCGAGGTCTTTGATCACGACGAGCATCCCGAGGCTGACGCCCCAGGCGACGAGCAGCGGGCCGAGGTCACGCGCGCGGGGCAGCGGCAGCCCGAGGAACGAGGAGGTGACGACCGAGAGCACCTCGCGCTTCTGCACTAAGTAGCCGGCGAAGAACACCATCAGCAGGAGCTTGGCGACCTCGCCCGGCTGGAACGGGATGGGACCGAGCCGCAGCTCGATCGTCGAGCCGTTGACCGTGCGGCCGAGCCCTGGGACCGCCAGAAGCGCCAGCATGAGCAGGGCGGCGAGCGCTGAGGTGTACGTGAAGCGTGACAGGGTCCGGTGGTCGCGGACGACGGCAAGGACCACGATCAGGGCGATCAGAGCAAGCGCCGTCCAGGTCAGCTGCAGCGGTGCATTGGCATGCGGGACCGCCTGCCCGCGGCGGGCGGCGTCGTCCGCCTTCGCCAGGTCGATGCGGTAGATCATCGCCAGCCCCAGGCCGTTGAGGACCGCGACGATCGGCAGGATCAGCGGGTCGGCTGCCGGGGCAAGCCGGCGTACGGCGAGGTGTGCGAGCAGGTACAGCCCGAAGAACCCGGCTCCGTAGTAACCCACCGCACGGGTCAGCGTGTTGCCGCGTGCGAGCACGACGGCCGACACCGCGCCGGTGGCCAGCAGGCCGGCCAGCACGAGCAGCCCGAGCTCGACGCCGCGCCGCGCCGGGCGCGCGGGGGTGTAGGCAGCCGTCGTCATGAGCGCGGCGCCGGCGAGCAGGAGGGGGCAGGGGTGGCGCGCGCGGCGAGGGTCCTGGCGGAGGGCGCTGCCTGTTCGGCCGTACGGGGGGCCGGCGACGCGACGACGGCACCGCGGGGGGCCGGCGACGGTGACGCTGCGCGACAGGGGTGCGGGCTTGCCGTCGCTCCCGGAGCCGGCAGGAGCGCCGAGGGCAGCGACGCCGGGGTTGCCAGGCGCTCGACCAGGCTCTCGGCGGCCGCCCGGTCGTTGCGCGTCAGGCCGCGCTGGACCTGCTGGCGCTCGTAGTCGGGCAGCTGGTCGAGCGGCTGGTAATGCTGCACGACCGACGACAGGCGGAGCCCGAAGATGCGTGCAGGCACGCCCTGGAACACGGTGACGCGGCCGCCGTCGGCACCGACGTACCACTGGCTCCGGGTGTAGGCGAGGGCGCTGCCCGTCAGGACGACGACGAGGGCGACCGTCCCCGCTGCACTCATGCCCAGCGCGAAGCCGCGGCGCCGGCGGCGGGGAGCTACGGTCGGCTGTTCGGGACTGCTGTCGTCGGCTGGCTCCTCGCCTCGCAGCCGGGCCGGGAGCAGCCGCCGGGCGCGGGAGGCCGCCGAGGTGCGCGGCCCAGTCCCCGGGCTGACGCGGGTGGCGCCCGGCACGGCGTCCTTATCGGCTGCGGCCCCGGCGACCAGCGGGACGTCGGAGAGCCCTGGTGCCGCCTCGACGACATCGGCGATGACGACGCTCACGTTGTCCGGGCCACCGCCACGCAGCGCCAGCTCGACGAGGCGGTCCGCCGCCTCCTCCACCGACGGCAGCAGCAGCGCCTCGGTCATCGTCTCCTCGTGCACCACGCCCGACAGGCCGTCGCTGCACAGCAGGTACCTGTCGTGCAACCTTGCCTCGCGCAGCGACAGGTCGGGCTCGACGCCCTGGTGGCCGTCGAGCGCCTGGGTCAGCAGCGCCCGCTGGGGATGGACCTCGGCCTGTTCTGCAGTGATGCGCCCCTCGTCGACGAGGCGTTGCACGAGCGTCTGGTCGCGGGTCACCAGGGTCAGCTGGTGGTCGCGCATCAGGTACGCGCGGGAGTCGCCGACGTGGGCCACCCCGAGCCTGCTGCCCGATGCCAACAGGGCGGTGACTGTCGTCCCCATCCCGGAGAGGGAGGAGTTGGAGACGACCATGTCACGCAGCGCGTTGTTCGCCTCGTCGATCGCCGCCGACAGCTCCCCGAGCAGGTCAGAGCCCGCCTCGTCGTCGTCGAGATGGGCGAGCACGGCGACCACGGCCGAGCTGGCGACCTCGCCGGCGGCGTGTCCGCCCATCCCGTCGGCGACGACGGCCAGGCGCGAGCCGGCGTAGGCCGAGTCCTCGTTGCCCTCCCGGACGTGCCCGACATGGGAGCGCACGGCGTAGCGCAGGCGAAGGGTCATCGCCGGAGTCCCGACCGTGTCATCGCCGGAGTCCGGGCCGTGTCATCGCCGGAGCCCCAGCCGTGTCATCGCTGGAGCTCCAGCACGGTCTTGCCGATGCGCACCGGGGCACCGAGCGCGACCGGCGTGGGCCGGGTGACCTTGGCGCGGTCGAGGAAGGTCCCGTTCGTCGACCCGAGGTCCTCGACCACCCAGCCGGTCTCGGTCGGCATCAGGCGGGCGTGGTGGGAGGAGGCGAAGTCGTCGTCGAGCACCAGCGTGGAGTCGCTCGCGCGGCCGATCGTCACCGGCCCGCTGCCCAGCGGAACGGTGGTGCCACGCAGGCCACCGCTGACGACGACGAGCTTGTTCGGCATCCGCCGCTTGGAGGGCGGGCGCTGGTTGGCGGCCGGCGGCCGGGGGGCCGGCCGCTGCTGCTGGCGCCGCCGGGGGAACAGGTCGGTCCGCACCACGCGGACCGCCAGGATCACAAAGATCCACAGCAGGGCGAGGAACGCTAACCGAACGGCGAGAAGGGCGGCTTCGGTCATGCCGGGAGCTCAGGTCTCGGTCGGGGAGCCAGAACCCTCACCGCCCTCGCGCCCGGCGTCGCGTCCCTGCCCTCGTGCATGGTCGTCTTTGCGGTAGACGAGCGTGCTACGGCCGAGCTGCAGCCGGTCGCCGTCCTCGAGCCTCGCCTCGAGCACCGGCCGTCCGTTGAGGATGCTGCCGTTGGTCGAGCCGAGGTCTCGGTACACGTGCTCGCGCTCGGCCACCAGGCGGATCTCGCCGTGCTGGCGCGACACCCCGGTGTCGGACAGCCGGATGGTGCAGTCAGCCCCGCGCCCGAGGATGATGCGGTGGCGCCCGACCGGGAACTGCTCCGCCTGGCCGCCCGCCGCCGCGGACCCGGCCCGGGCTGTGCCACCAGCGGCGAGCACCAGACGCGCCCCGGCATGGCCACCGGCGTCGGCCTCGGCTGGCGGTCGGGGCTGCACCCCGCCGAGCGGTGGCGGGTCGGCCTGTCGCCGGCGGTCGGCGAACCCATCGAGATCGGCAGCGCCACCGGCATCGGCGGCCACAGCGGCCCGGGGGTTCAGCTGTGCGCCCGCGTTGACGGCACTGTGGACGTGGTAGACGCCGACCGGCAGCGCGTCGTCACGCTCGAGCATGACGACGACAGGCCCCACGAAGGTGTAGCGCTGGTGCTCGGCGTGCTCGCGGACGATGCTGCCGAGCTCCTCCCCCAGCGCCTTGCCGTAGGGGGCGAGGCGCTCGTAGTCACTCGAGGACAGCGCGACGGCGAACTGGTTCGGCACCAGGCTTCGGGTGGCACTGATCGCCCGTTGCTGGTCGCACTCGCGGGTCAGTGCGCCGGCGAGCTCGACCGGCTCGACGCCGCCTTTGAACACCTTGGCGAACGCACCCTCGACGAAGCCTCCGAGGCGCTGCTCGAAGCGCGACAGAACCCCCACTGCAGCGCCTCCTTGCTGGGCAGGCCGGATCGTAGTCGCGCCACGGGAGCGCATACCCGAAACGCACGGTGCGCCGGACGCCCTCTGGACACACCGTTCAGATCATGTGCTGTGACCACACCGTAACGGTCCACCGGGTCACCAGGGTGCGCGCAGCACTGATCGCCGCCACTCAGGACCGCTGGTTGGCGGCGCCGGGCGCCGCTGCCGGTAGGACGCCGCTGATGACGCGGTCAGGGTGCCCCACCGTGGTAGTTTTTGGCTGCTTCTCGGGCGAGTGGCGGAATGGCAGACGCGCACGGTTCAGGTCCGTGTGTCCGAAAGGACGTGGGGGTTCAACTCCCCCCTCGCCCACTTCTTCCAGGCACCGGTCCCGCCAGCCTTGACACGCTTGACCCACGCCTGTCACAACCCCGTTACCTCACCGCTGTTGGCTCTGTCTCTCAGCCACCGACAGCGTCAGGACGGATTCCGATGGTCAGCAACGGAGAAATTGCGGCACAGACCCTGTCCGCGGCCATCGGGCGCCGCTCGCTGCTGCGCGCCGCCTCTGCCCTGGCAGCGGCAGGCGTGGTGGGCCCAGCGGTGATGGCAGGCAGCGCGAGCGCGGCGCCCGCCGCGGCACCGACGGGAGCATCCACCGGTGAGTGCTCGCTCCCGGTGCTGCAGCCGGGGGTGGGGCGCACCCGCGGCACGTATCTGCGCGCGACGCCGCGGACCGTCACGTGGGGCGAGCTGCCGAACCGCAGGAGCACGCCGGCAGCCGTCATCGACTCAGGCAGCGTCCTGACGCTGGACGGCATCTCCCACGAGGGCATCCTCGAGGACCAGGGCAAGAACCCGGTCAGCTACTTCGGCAGCAAGGGCGTGCCGCGCCGCCAGATCCTCGACGACGCCATCGACGTCGCCGCGCACAAGCCGCACACCGGTCCGGGTCCTCACGTCATCACCGGCCCCGTCGCCGTCAAGGGTGCGCAGAAGGGCGACGTCCTGAAGATCGAGACGCTCGACCTGGCGCTGAGGGTGCCCTACGGGGTCATCTCCAGCCGACACGGGCTAGGGGCGCTGCCGGGCGAGTACCCGGAGAAGTTCGACGCCGCTCCCGAAGACCGGCCGTTCCTCGTCGGCAGCGGCAACATCAGCGTGTTCGCCACTGTGCAGCAACGGCACGGCCAGCAGCGCGGGGTGCTGCCCGGCCGGGTGCCGGTGCACTACCCGCTCAACCCGTTCATGGGCCTGATGGGCGTCGCCCGCGACACCGCGGCGGTGGTCGACTCGGTCCCCCCGACAGACGCAGGGGGCAACCTCGACATCAATGCGCTCGGCGTAGGCAGCGCGCTGTACCTGCCTGTGCAGGTACCCGGGGCCATGTTCTTCTCCGGCGATCCCCACATGGCCCAGGGTGACGGCGAGGTGGCCCTGACCGCCATGGAGGGCTCGCTGCGGGCGACGTTCCGGCTCACCGTCATCAAGCCTGGCGGCCGGGCGCCCTCGGTGGCGTTCCGCTACCCGTTCGCTGAGACGTCCCGGCACTGGATCCCGATCGGGCTCAGCGACCCGGACGGCCCCGGGGGCGGCGCGCAGGTCAGGACCCTCGACGCGGCGATGAAGACCGCGGTGCGCAACGCCCTGGCCTTCCTGACCCACGACATGGGGATGGAGGACGCCGTGGCTTACGCCTACCTCAGCGCGGCCGCCGACTTCGTCGTCTCCCAGGTGGTGGACCGCACGACCGGCATCCACGGGCTGCTGCGCAAGGCCGACTTCGACCGGACCTGAGCGGGCGGCCGCACTCCGTCCGGGGCGGGCCCCGACGTGGACGCTGTCACCGGTGCTGCGATGCTGACATGCTTGGCGGGGGATGCTGGGCGCCAGGCCGGCGCCTGATGCCGGCCCAGCAGGTGCGAAGGAGCAGCCGTGAGTCCGGATTCCGCTGTCGACGAGCAGTACCTGCGCCGAGCCCTCGAGGCCGCGACGCATGCCCCGTCGATCCACAACACCCAGCCCTGGCGCTTCCGGCTCTCCGGCGGGGGCGACCACGGCACGGTCGAGCTCTACGCCGACCGGGAGCGCTCCCTGTCCGTCCTGGACCCCACCGGGCGGCAGATGCTGATGAGCTGCGGGGCCGCGCTGCTGTTCCTCAAGGTGGCGCTCCGGGCAGACGGCTTCGACGCCGACGTCGACCTGCTGCCGGATGCGGACCGTGACCACCTGGGGAGCGTTGCCGTGCGCCGCGGCGCCCCGCCCTCACCTGAGGAAAGTGCGCTGGCCGCCGCCATCTTCCTGCGGCACACGCAGCGCGCGCCGTTCGACCCCCGCGAGGTCGCTGCCGAGCTGATCGACGAGCTGCGCGAGGCGGCCGAGGCCGAGGGTGCGTGGGTCTCGGTCCTGCACCGCAGGGACGACCAGCTCGCCCTCATCACCGTGCTCGCCCGGGCCGACCACGAGGAGGCGATGGACGCTGCCTACCGCGACGAGCTCCGGGCCTGGGTGCGGACCGACCCCTCGCCCGACGGGATCCCGGTCGCCGTGCTCCCCGGTCACGGCGAGCGGCACACCGAGGTCACCATCCGTGACTTCAACCCCGACCGGGTCGCCGAGGAGGCCGACGAGGCACCTGCGGGGCCGCCTGTCGACGAGCACCCGGCGCTGGTCGTGCTCGGTACCGACGGCGACGACGGCAGGGAGCACCTGGTGGCCGGCATGGCGCTCGGCCGGCTGCTGCTCCAGGCGGCGGCCGGCGGTCTGACCGCGTCGATGCTGGGCCAGGTCATCGACCGGCCGCGCCCGCGCGCCTGGCTCAAGCGCGAGCTCGGGCTGCTCGGGGAGCCGCAGATGGTGCTACGGGTCGGGTATCCGGGCGGTCCCGTCGGCGCCGCGACGGGCCGGCGCCCGATTGACGAGGTGCTCCTGCCCTAGCCGGTCCAGGTGCCGTAACGATCCCGGTGCCGTAACTGTCCCGGTGCACGGCTCACCCGGCTGTCAGACAAGGACGTCGTCGACGCCCGTGATCGCCATCGCCGACCACGCCTCGTCGACCCGGTGCGTGAGCAGGACGATGTCCTGCAGCTCGCCGTGGCGGTCGCGGATGTGGTCCTCGAGCATCGCCTCGGCGGTGAAGCCGAGCCGGTTGAACATGGCGATCGTGCCCTGCTGGGCGGCGATAACCTCGACGACGACCTTGCTCAGGCCCATGCCCACCGACTCGTGCAGCGCGAGCTGCGCGAGCCGGCGCCCGACCCCCTGACCGCGAGCCGCCGGGTCGACGACCAGCCGCAGCTCGCCCACGTGACTCGACCAGCCCCGCAGCGGAAGCAGGGCGACGAAGCCGAGGATGCGGCCGTCGGCGTCGAGGTCGACCCAGCGCTGCCCCTCGCGCCCCTGCTCGGTCCACGACCGCAGAACGGCGGGGTCGAAGTCCTCCTTGATGAAGGTGAGGTCGCCCTCGGGCAGCCCCGTGAAGAAGGCGCCGAGCGCATCGAGGTGGGCGGGGGCCAGCTCGGTCGTGGTCATACAGCCTCCTCGGCCGGGAGCTCGTCGCTTCGCCGCTGCAGGAACTCGATGATCGTCGGGATGGTGACCTTGGCCGCGGTGCGCCCGACCGCGAGCCCGATGTGCCCCGCGTCGAGCAGCAGCTCTTCGGGTTCGGCGGAGCCGACCAAGCTGGTCAGCGGCTTCGCGGCGTCGACGGGCACGATGTGGTCGCGCTCGGCGACGACATTGAGGAACGGGCAGGTGATGTGGCGGAGCGAGACCGGGTCGCCCGCTAGGCGCACGGTGTCGTTGATGAACCCGTTGCCGCGCACGAGCATGTCGACGGTCTGCCGGGCGGTGGCTCCCGGGAACGGGATGTGGTCGTTGCTCCAGTGGGTCATGGTCTGGTAGGCGACCATGTACTCGTCGTTCCACAGGTTCTCGAGCAGGTTGGCGTACTGGGCTGCCTCTGCCGTCGGCTTGAGGACGCGGAACGACTGGCGCATCACGCCGGGGGGGACGTTGCCGGTCTCGTCGACGACGTTGTCGACCTCCAGGCGGCCGTCGCGGAACATGTCGCCGAACAGGCCCATGCCGGTGAAGTCGACCGGCGTGGCGATGGTGGTCAGGCTGCGGACCGGGAGGTCCGGGTTGTGCGCCGCCGACAGCAGGGTCAGCACCCCGCCGAAGCAGTAGCCGAGCAGGTTGACCTCGTCGGCTCCGCTGACCTCGAGCGCCCGCTCGATGCCGGCGGGCAGGTAGCGGTCGACGTAGTCCTCGAGCGTGTTGCCGGCGTCGCGCTCGTCAGCGACCCCCCAGTCGAGCAGGAAAACGTCGAACCCCGCGGTGAGCAGGTGCTCGATGAAGCTGTTGCCCGGGTGTAGGTCGAGAATGTAGCTGCGGCTGACCAGGCTGAACGTGACGAACAGCGGCGGGCTGTAACGGACCCTGTCGCTGCGGTAGCGCCACAGCTGGACGCGGTCGCGCTCCCACACGACATCTTTCGGCGTGGCACCGACCGGCGGCCGGTCGATGCCTGCCGCCAGCTTGATGCCGTTACGGGCGCGAAGGGCGTTGCGCTCGACCTCGCGCCGCACGCGGCTGGCCATGTCGAGCGGTGTCCTGATGCTGGGCGCCGTCAGTAGAGGCGGTGGCATGCGCTTGATCCTTCCGGGCGTCGTCGAGTGCTGAGGTGAGCAGGCGCAGCTGCCTGTCGAGAGCCGCGACCTGCTCGCGGAGCCGGGTCACGTCGCTTCCGGCCGGCAGGTTGGCCGCGTGCCAGAGGCGCCTGGTCTGACGCTCCAGCCGGGCGCGGAGGTCGGCCTGCAGCTTCAGGCTGATCGAGACCGCGTCGGCGAACGTCGAGGTCTGCACGAAGCTCTCGAGCGTCGGTGCCACCGCCCCGTCGACGCGGTCGAAAGCCCGGCGCCACAGGGGCTTGCTCGTCATGGTCACACCCTTCCGGCCTGCGGTCCCGCTCACCTACCCAGCCGGCTGCCGTCCAGACCTGCTTCCCCCGAGTGCGGACGGCCCGCGGTCTCCAGCAGTATGCGCCGCGCCGTCGGAGTGCTGCGCCGCAGGTGCGTGAGCTCGTCCACTACCCGTCGGTGCGCAAGTCGATAACCCATTCGGAGTCAAGTCGGTCGCTGATCGGGTCGACCCCCTTGGTGACTTCCGGGTCACCCGTCCGGCTACTCCCGCCTTCCCCTTTGGACAACCGTGCCTCGCGACTTGCCTCTTTCGCCGTCCCCTCGCCCCTCGAAGCGGCTGACGGCCGCGTTGGCTGTCCTGCCCGCAGCGGCGGTTGCACTGTTCGCGGGTGCCGCGCCGGCACTCGCCGCGCCATCGGCTCCTGTGCGGGCGCAGGCCGCCCCGCCCACTCCGGTCTGGCATCCCGAGGCCGACCACATGGGCTCGACCATCAGGGCGCACGAACGGCTGGCGGACCCGCCGGCGCTCGCACCCCGTTCGAGAATGTCGGTGACGGCGACGGGTCAGCCGCTCGGCATGGACGTGAGCAGCTTCCAGGGCAACGTCGACTGGCAGACGGCGGCGGCGGGCGGCGCGCAGTTCGCATACATCAAGGCCACCGAGTCCACGGGCTACATCAACCCGTACCTGTACTCGCAGTTCACAGGTGCCTACGCCGCCGGCATCATCCGCGGCAGCTACCACTTCGCCCTCCCGGACCAGTCGTCCGGCGCCGATCAGGCGGCTTACTTCACCACCCACGGCGGCCAGTGGTCCGGCGACGGCAAGACGCTGCCGCCGATGCTCGACATGGAGTACAATCCCTACGGCCCCACCTGCTACGGCATGAGTGCCAGCCAGCTCACCAGCTGGATTGCCGACTTCAACAACGCCGTGCATGCCACGACTGGCCGCTACCCGGTGATCTACACGACGACCGACTGGTGGACCGCCTGCACCGGCAACACGCCCGCATTCGCGGCGACCAGCCCGCTGTTCATCGCGCGTTACGCCAGCAGCCCGGGGGTGATGCCCGCGGGATGGGGCTACCAGACAATCTGGCAGTACAGCGATGTCGGCATCTTCCCCGGTGACGCCGACGTCTTCAACGGCTCGCTCGCCCAGCTGCGTAGCTTCGCCGTGGGCGGTCAGTCCACCTCGGTGTCCTCGGTGCCCAACCCGATCACTGTCCGCTACCAACAGCTGGGCGGCTCCTCGTCGTACCTGGGGGCTCCCGTCGACGCCATCCACGTCGTGCCCGGCGGGCAGGCCCAGACCTTCCAGTACGGGATGTTGCTCTCCTCGGCCGCGACCGGGGTGCACGAGGTGCACGGTGCCATCTACGCCACCTACCGCGCCTACGGAGGCCCGAGCGGCCCGTTGGGGCTGCCGCTCAGCGACGAGACGACGACCCCGGACCGCATCGGCCGGTTCAACCACTTCTCCGGCTCCGGCGGGTCGATCTACTGGTCGCCCTCGGCCGGCGCGCACGAGGTGCAGGGCATGATCCGGGCCCGCTGGGCGTCGGTCGGCTGGGAGCGCAGCCGCCTCGGCTACCCGGTCAGCAACGAGTACGCCATTAAGGGCGGGCGGCGCAGCGACTTCGTCGGCGGCGCGATCACCTGGATCGCGGGATCGGCCGGCATCTGGTACTGGTAGGGGATCCGCCGCTTGTGAGGAGAACCCCACCGTGCCCGTTTCTGTCGCCAACGCCGAGGACCTCGGGGCCGCACCGCAGGTAAGCGTCACGCCCGACACGGCGCCGGCGTCGCTGGAGGTGCAGGACCTCGTCGTCGGGACGGGCACCGAAGCCACCACCACCGACACCGTCTCGGTGCAGTACCACGGGGTGCACATCCACGACGGCAGCGTGTTCGACTCGTCGTGGCGTGGCGGCAGCCCCGTCTCGTTCCCGCTGGGCCAGGTCATCCCCGGCTTCCGCGACGGCATCGCCGGGATGCGTGAAGGCGGCCGCCGCATTCTGGTCGTCCCGCCGGAGATGGGCTACGGCTCGCGCGGCGCCCCGCCGGCTACCGGGCCCGACGAGCCGCTCGTGTTCGTCGTCGACCTGGTCAAGGTCCGCTGACCCCTCGTCGGCGAGGCTTGGTCCGGCGACGCGCTGAGCGCCGGTTGCCACGGCCGCCGGCGCCGGCAACGTTGCTTGTCCTGGGCGGCCGGAGCGAGATCGGCATGGCCGTGGCCGTGCGGCTGGTTCGGCGCGGGACGCGGACCGTCGTGCTCGCCGCCCGGCGGCCGAGCGACCTCGACGAGCAGGAGCAGCTGCTGCGGGCGGCCGGCGCCTCGAGCGTCGAGCGCGTCGAGTTCGATGCCGACGACATCCCTACCCACCCGGGGCTACTGGAGGCCGTTGCCGAGCGCTCCGGTCCGGTCGACGCCGTCGTCGTCGCCTTCGGCGTGCTCGGTGACCAGGCGCGCGCCGAGCTTGACGCTGCACACGCTGTCGCGGTGGCGCACACCAATTACCTCGCGCATGTCAGCGTCCTCACTTTGCTGGCTGCGCAGCTACGCCAGCAGGGCAGCGGCACGCTGGTGGTCTTCTCCTCGGTAGCGGGGGTGCGGGTCCGGCGGGCCAACTACGTCTACGGCTCGACGAAGGCCGGGCTCGACGGTTTCGCCTCCGGGCTGGCCGATGCTCTCGTCGGCAGCGGTGCGCGGCTGTTGCTGGTGCGGCCCGGGTTCGTCATCGGGCGGATGACGGCGGGCATGGCGCCGGCGCCGTTCTCGAGCACCGTCGATCAGGTGGCTGACGCCGTCGTGGCCGGCCTACAGGAGGGTCGGGGGGTGGTCTGGGTGCCCCCGGTGCTGCGGGTCGTCTTCGCGGCCGCCCGTCTCGTCCCGCAGGGGGTGTGGCGCCGGCTGCCGCGCTAGGCGCGGGTCTGGCTCGGCTGGCCACGCCTACGCTCGTCCCCATGTTGCGTCCTGCGCCCTCGTCCCTCGACCCTGACGCGGCGGCGTTCCTCGAGCAGGTGAACGCGGCGGGTGCGCCCGCTGTCCAGGACGGCACCCCGGAGCAGGCTCGCGCCGCCCACCTGGCCAGCGCGGGGCGGGTAGCGGGGCCGGGGGAGCCTGTCGAGCAGGTGTCCGACGGGGCCGCCGACGGCGTCCCGGTGCGGATCTTCGTGTCGGGGGGCGCTCGAGGGGTGACGGTCTACCTGCACGGCGGCGGGTGGGTGGTCGGCACGCTCGACACCTACGACACGCTGTGCCGGGCCGTCGCCAACAGCTCCCAGACGACGGTCGTGGCCGTCGGGTACGACCTCGCGCCGGAGGCGCAGCACCCGGTGCAGCTGCAGCAGGTCGCGACCGTGCTGCGGTGGATCCGCCGTGAGATCACCGGGGACGAACCGCTGCTGCTCGCGGGCGACAGCGCCGGGGGGTACCTGGCGGTGCTCGCGGCGGCGGAGGCGGTGGCAGCAGGGCTGCAGGTGGCGGGGATGGCGCTGGTCTACCCCGTGGTCGCGCCACCGGCGGAGGGCGCGGAGCATGGGCCGGCCGGTTCGATGCAGCTGTTTTCATCTGGGCACTACCTGGATGCCGAGGCGATGCGCTGGTACTGGGGGGCCTACGCACCGGTCGGTGCGCCCGCGGCGTACGGCCTTGAGCTGGGCACCCTGCCCCCTACTCTCGTGATCACCGCGGGACACGACGTCCTGCGCGACGAGGGGGTCGAGCTCGCCGAGCGGCTGCTGGCCGCGGGTGTCGACGTGGAGCACCACCCGTTCCCAGGGCAGATCCACGGGTTCATGCGGCTGACCGCGCTGGTCGGGCAGTCACGGGACGCCCTCGACGTGGTCGGCGCCTTCCTCACCCGGCGGGTGGCCGCAGGGGGGTGAAGCAGGGCTGACTGGCCCGGGCAAGGGATGGGTCTCACGATCGGTCTCACGGCCGTCGCCGCGACGTTGCTCATTGGCAATTCTTTTCGGACGTGCCGGCTAGAGTCGAACACATGTTCGATGATGGGGCAGCGGCAAGCACGGGATGCGCTGCGGCGGATGCCTGGTTCGACGCCGAGCTCGCCAACCTCGCCGGCGGCGTGCGGGCTTGGGCCGGGCAGGACCTGTCAGCGCTGCCGGTGGTCGCCATCCCGCGGCGGGTCGAGATCCTGCTGCGGGCGCGCAACGAGATCGACGGTGAGCTGCTGCGCGAGCTGGAAGCCTGCGACCGCTCCGGCGAAGCCGCCCGGCTCGGCGGCGGCTCGACCGCCGGCTGGCTGTCCGACGTCGCCGGCGAACGGGCCCACCTGTCGGTGACCGTCAGCCTGGAGTCGCTCGAGGCACGCGCCGGCGCTTCTGCCGCCCAGCTCGGCCACACCGGCCCCGTCGTCGGTGAGACCGCCCGCCGCCTCGCCTGCGACGCCAGTGTCAGCCGGGTCGTCACCGACGGGCCGTCGCAGATAGTGGATGTCGGCCGCCGAACCAGCGTCATCCACCCCGCGCTGCGCCGCGCCCTGGTCGTCCGCGACGGCGGATGCGTACACCCTGGCTGCGACCGGCCCCCCTCCTGGACCGAGGGACACCACCGGGTCCACTGGGCCGACGGCGGGCCAACCGACCTGGACAACCTGATCCTGCTGTGCCGACGGCACCACCGCGCCCAACACGAAGGCGGCCGCACCCTGCGACCAGCCCTCGACCGGCCCGGCTACCACGACACCTACCGCCGAACCGCCCCCACCGCGACCCGATGCGCCACCTGCCGGCCGCTCCCGCACCACCAGCCCCGGCAGCACTCCCAGCAGCAAGCCCGGCACACCGCGCCATACCAGCCCGGACCCGACGACCCCTTCTGATCAAGATGCGTCACGAGCGATGAAGCGCGAGCGGCCGGGCCGCACAGGCTCTGGTCACGGCGCGACTCCGCCCGGGCTAGCGTCAGACGTATTCGGCGGCGTCAGGTTGACGCGCGCCTTGACGACGAAGGGATCCCCGATGCGGGCAGCACGCTTCGACACTGCTACGCGCAGCCTGGAGGTTGTTGACGTTCCGGTGCCTGAGCCCGGGCCGCTGGAGGTGCTCGTGAAGGTGCACGCCTGCGGCATCTGCCTGTCGGACGTTCACCTGCTCGACGGCTCGCTCCCCAGCCAGCTGCCCGTCGTCACACCAGGGCATGAGGCGGCCGGCGTCGTCGAGCGGGTCGGTAGTCAGGTGCTCGGCTGGCAGCCCGGGCAGCGAGTCGTGCTCGCGGGCGGACGAAACTGCGGAGAGTGCTGGTTTTGTGCGCGGGGCATGGTGGAGGATTGCCAGCAGTTTCAGATCATGGGCTTCGCTTTCGACGGCGCGTGGGCCGAGTACGTGGTCGTTCCCTACGCCGCCCTGGCTGAGGTGCCGGACTCGGTGCCCCTGGAGCAGGCGGCGGTGCTGGCCGATGCGGTCGCCACGCCCTACGCCGCGCTGACTGACCGGGCGGGGCTGAGCCCGGGCGAGTCGGTCGGGCTGTGGGGCATCGGCGGCCTCGGTGTGCATGCGGTGCAGATTGCGCGGATGGTCGGGGCGACGCCGATCATTGCCCTCGACCCGCTCCCGGCTGCGCGGGAGCGGGCGCTGGCCCTCGGCGCCGACCATGCGCTCGACCCAACCGACGAGGACTGCATCTCCCAGGTGTGGGCGCTGACCGGCAACCGCGGCCTCGACGTGGCAGCCGACCTCGTCGGGGCCAACCGGGTGCTGGCGCAAGCGGACCTCACGCTGGGCCGAGGTGGTCGACTGCTGATGGTGGGGCTGTCACCGGAGCCGGTGCAGCTGGGGATGGGGATGGTGTTCGGCGTGCTGTCACACACGCTGATGGGCCACCTCGGCTACCGGCGCAAGCATCTCGACACCCTCGTCGACCTGGTGGCTTCAGGTCGACTCGACATATCGGGCTCGGTCAGCGACATCATCCCGCTGGAGGACGTCGCGCACGGGGTGGCGCGGCTGACGAGCAAGGAGGGCAACCCGGTTCGGATCGTGGTCAACCCCCGTTCGACATGACGGAAAAGCTGATGCCGGCCGCCTGCAGCCGCTCGCGCAGCACGGGCCCCATCGCGGTGGCCGTTGTCACCATGCCGGCGGTCTCGCGCAGCTCGTCGTGCGCGAGGCACAGCGCCGACTCGGCCAGCATCTTGGAGGTCTCGCCGTAGCCCGGGTCGCCACCTCGCACCTCGGTGACGACCTTATGGCCCCCTGCCTCGCCGACGAAGCGGACGCGGAACCATGCCTTCTCGATCTGCTCGGCGGTCGGACCGGCCCCTGATGGCCGTAGCCGTTGCAGCAAGGCTCGAGCGGGCGGCAGCTGGGCGGCGACCACTGCCCCTCCCACGCTGCCGGCGATGGCAGTGGCGGTCAGCGGACTGCTGACAGCGAGCATGTGGCTGTAGGTGAACTCCGGCCCGTAACGCTCGAGGGCGCCAGCTGACTGGACGACGATCTGCGGGTCGATCGTGGGCATCGGCAGGACCCACTTGCCGACCGTCCGGTCGTAGCCGGGGCGCCCAGGGGTGGAGCGGACGACGCGCCCTCCGGCGGCCGGCGGCTCGGCTGCCCGCCGCTCTCGGTGGGCCGCGCTGGCTTGGCGCAGCCTCGACATCGCACCGAGCGCCGAGGCGAAGGTGCCGCCCGAGAATGTCCCTCCGGCGGTCACGTAGCCGGTCAGACGCACCGGAACACCCTCGGGCAGTTGCTCTATCGCGTGCTGGGCGCCGAGATCGTGCGGGACCGAGTCGAAGCCGCAGGCGTGCACGATGCGCGCGCCGCTGCGTTCGGCGGCGGCGTGGTGCGCGATGTACATGCGGTCGATGAACTCCGGCTCGCCGGTCAGGTCGACGTAGTCGGTGCCGGCGGCGGAGCAGGCGGCCACCAGCGGCTCGCCGTGCTGCAGGTAGGGCCCAACCGTGGTCACCACCACGCCCGCAGACTCCGCCACCCGCTGCACGGAGGCAGCGTCGGTGACATCGGCCTCGAGGATCGCCAGCTGAGCTCCTGACGGTCCGAGGCGATCGCGGACCGCCTCCAGCTTGCCGCGGTTGCGCCCCGCCAGAGCCCACCGGGTGCCCGCCGGCGCATGTGCCGCGAGGTACTCGGCGGTCAGCGCCCCCGTGAACCCGGAGGCGCCGAACAGCGCGATGTCATAGGGGCGGTCGGCAGACCGGGATGAGCGAGGCATGGGTCTGAGGCTAGGAGACACCTGAAGAAGGCCCGAACGGGCAAGATCGCAAGCCGTTGACCTGCGGGTTCGCCTCGACCTTTTGAGCTAAACGGCAATTGTTCAGAAGTCTCCTAGAGACCTACCTCCGGCGCCGTCGCCGCGGGGCCGTCGGTAGCCGGGCGACAGCGGCCCAGGCCAAGATCGCGGGGGCGGTACCACACGTCAGCCAGGGTCGCAGCGCACGACCACACCCCCGGCCGCCCAGGTGCAGCGAACGGGGGTGCGGTGGGTGTCGTACGGGTCAGACGCGTCCGACGACGTAGTCACTGGTCCAGATGGGAGCCAGGTTGACCACGGTGCCGCTGTGCGGGGAGTGCCAGATCATGTTGTCTCCGGCGTAGATGCCGACGTGGTAGATGCTGCCGGGGGATCCAAAGAAGATCAAGTCACCGGGAGCCTTGGCGCCCTGTGAGACGTGGGCAATGGCTGCGTACTGCGCGTCGGTGTTGTGCGGAATGCTGCGGCCG
>JAABUZ0100003887.1_pt1 | contig 21350 bp, 13 predicted proteins | sample 5562091 | NCBI WGS metagenome assembly JAABUZ01 (sample SAMN12813069, study PRJNA571459) | rock metagenome | isolation source: Antarctica rocks | place: Antarctica: Victoria Land, Linnaeus Terrace sud | collected 2015-12-21
ACCTTGTTCTTTACGATCTTGACCTTTGTCCGCGATCCGACCACAACATCGCCTTCTTTTACCGCGCCAATACGACGGATATCGATGCGGACGGAGGAGTAGAACTTCAAGGCGCGTCCACCGGTAGTCGTCTCGGGGTTACCGAACATGACACCGATCTTGTCGCGTATCTGGTTGATAAAGATGAGGCATGTGCGCGATTTCGAGACGGTACCGGTGAGCTTTCGGAGCGCCTGGCTCATCAGCCGTGCCTGCAGACCCATGTGCGAATCGCCCATCTCACCATCGAGCTCCGCCTTGGGGACGAGCGCGGCCACGGAATCCACCACGAGCACATCGATCGCGCCTGATTTTACGAGGGCTTCGACGATTTCGAGGGCCTGCTCGCCGTAGTCCGGTTGGCTGACGAGGAGATTGTCGACATCAACACCGAGCTTCTTGGCATAGGCTGGATCGAGGGCGTGCTCAGCGTCCACAAACGCAGCGAGGCCACCGGCCTTTTGCGCCTCTGCAATGATCTGGAGGGTGATGGTGGTCTTGCCGGAAGACTCCGGACCGAAGATTTCGATGACTCTTCCCCTGGGCACTCCACCGACTCCGAGGGCCGCGTCGAAGGAGATGGATCCAGTTGGGATGACGGCGATGGGGCCGATCGCTTCCTTGGAGCCAAGGCGCATGATCGAGCCTTTGCCAAACTGCTTTTCCAGCTGCGAGAGTGCTGTTTCTATCGCTTTGTTGCGGTCATCTGCCACGATGTAGATCTCCTGATTCCGGGGTGGGCCAGAGCGGATGGTAGCACTTTTCTGGGGCAAAGAAAAGGCGAATAGCACTAACACTGAGTAGCACTAACGACGTAGGAGGTCGATAGGCTCGTTCACATCTTCTATCCGGAACATTGTTGCCAGTGCCGGGTGCCTTTCTTGGACGGCTCGATACATCTCCCAGGCGACGCGGCGATAGCTGAAGTGGCCAGCTGGCCCGGAGCGGAGCTCGGCGATGTACAGGGCTTCCGCGAAGTCCATTTTGAACATGGCGCGGCAGCGGGTGGCGAGGGGGAGGACGTATTGGGCGGAGAGGGAGGCCTCCGGGATATTTTGAGATTGAAGAGAGCGGAAGGCGCTGTGGGCGGAGTCCATGGCAGAGCGGAAGTCCTGCTCGATGCCGGCCTGGGCGAGGGTGGGCTGGCCGGGGCAGATGGGGTCGTCGTAGCCGTGGAGGTCGGTGTAGCCCTGCAATAGCTGAACGCAGCGGCGGTGCCGGTGCATGTCGCGGAAGCCGCCGATATCCATGAGGATGTCGAAGCGGAAGGCGGCACCGGCGCTGAAGCCGCGGAGGGGTTCATCGTGCCGTCCTCGATGCTTTGTTCCGAGCGTGATCAGCTCCGTCCGCCTGGCCTCGGCGAGGGCAGCGACGTGGCTTCGGAGCTGCCGGTAGGAGAAGTGGCAATGCGGATAGAGGAGCGATGCCGCCAGCTCCACTTCGAGCGATTCGGTGTCGTCGAGAAGGTCCACGACGGGTGCCGGATCGATCGGGCAGTTGGCCATGAGCTCGGCTGCGGCCTGGGTGAGCTCACTCCTGGAATCGACCAGGTAACTGTTCCGACTGGCGTATTTGACCAGTGTGGGCGCGGTCTTGACCTCGCGAACGAAGAGCTCCTTCAGTCTGGCTGCAAGGTCTGGATCTGTCGCTTGCACGCCTTGCACGAATTTACTTGCAGCGTCATATCCGACGTTCCATGCCGGGCCTGCTGCTGCGGCACGGAGCCTCTCTCCCAGATCGCGGATCTCCGGAAAGGGACTTGAAAGCAGGCGAGAGATCTGGGTCTCAAGTGTCCGGGCGTTGACGATCTGTCCGAGTGAGGTGTTGGTGCTGAGCGGAAGGAGGTAACGGGCGACATCGAAGGCGCGCGCCTTCAGGGTTCGCTCGTACGCCTCCGGAGTCATCGATTCCGGGCGCGGCACCGAGCTCTTGAGGGCTTCCATCATCTTCGCGCCGGTCTGCTCATACGCGGCGAAGAGGGCCTGGATGGCCGCGGTGTAGGTCGAGGTCTCCAAGCCGAGGTCAGGGGTGAACCAGCCTGATTTGCGAAAGTTCTGATAGCGGGTGGAACGTTCCTGGCCGTCCCAGCGCTGTTCATCGACGAGTTCGATGGCGGCCAGGAGGCTTAGCCGCTCGATTGCGAAAGGGACGTGTGCCAGGTCGGCGATGGACCGGTGGCCGTATTGAAAGTAGAAGGTATTGAGGAACTGCTCCGCGCGCTGCGAGCTGATCTCGGCCAGAGATTCGCGCATCGTGAGCGCTGAGCGGGAGTACTTGGCCATGGCATAGGCGAGCACCTCCGGATCCGCGCCATGAATCGCGTACACATTGGTTGCCGGTCCGGGATCTGCCTTTGTAGGCTCTTCCTGGAGGGCAAGCCGGGGCGCCGATTGGTTAAGGTCCGGTGAGGTCACGTCGGTCTTGAGCATGGGAGATCAGGATACGTGATTCGGTCTGGCCGCCTCCCCAAGGCGTTTCCGTGACTTCTATAATCTCGTTACGTAGGAATTGAGGGGTATGAGCACAATGACGGGTCGGATCGCTTTGGTGACCGGGGCCTCCCAGGGGATTGGGCGAGCTTGTGCGATGGAACTGGCGCGGCGCGGAGGAGTTTTGGCGTTAGCGGCGCGAAACGTAGACAAGCTCCGCGAGGTGGCGGAGGCGATTCGCGATGCGGGCGGTACGGCGGAGGCGTTTGCGCTGGATGTGGCCGATGAGCCTTCGGTGAAGGCCTGTGGAAAGGCTGTGCTCGAGCGGTTTGGAAAGATTGAGATTCTGGTGAACAACGCGGGGATGACCCGGGACGGTCTTTCCATGCGTATGAAACGCGGGGATTGGGAAGACGTGTTGACCACCAATCTAACGGGAGCGTTCCTGATGACTCAGGCGGTAATGCCGTCGATGATGAAGAATCGGTGGGGGCGAATTATCAGTATCACCTCCGTTGTGGGGCAGACCGGCCAGGCGGGGCAGGCTAACTATGCAGCATCGAAGGCGGGGCTGATTGGAATGACGAGGAGCCTGGCCCGGGAGCTCGCGAGTCGATCGGTAACCGTGAACGCGGTTGCGCCTGGATACATTGAGACAGCGATGACGGCCGTACTGACGGACGCGCAAAAGCAGGCGATGACCTCCGTTGTGCCGCTGGGCCGGGCCGGAACGGATGCAGAGGTTGCGCATGCTGTCGCTTACCTGGCGTCCGAGGAGGCTTCCTATGTCACCGGACATACGCTGGATGTGAATGGTGGGATGTACATGGGGTAACTGGGAGGGCGGGTGCGAACGGAGCCTGCACTTCTCTGTTGGAGTTTCGCTGTGCTGCAATAGAACCCGGGGCACCGAGAACACGGTGTTCCCGGAGATGATGGTTACCAAAGGCTTGCCTTTTCGCCCTTCAGCGGTGTGAGGGGGGCTGGATTGTGAGCGAGGGAAGAGTTTCATGCGAGACTTGCGTGTATGCGTCGGGCCGAACATCAGGATGAGCTGAAGGTGAACTCCCCATCCTGGTCGACAGGGGCCGAATTGGCATTTCACGTTGTGAAGGGCAAGGAGAGCATCCTTCGCCTGCATGCGGTTCTGGTGGAGCTGAGCGCGCGATGTGAACAGACCGGCGCGATGGACCATATTGCACTGTTCCTTGATTCAACCATGAACGAGAAGAAGACGCCCTGGCTGGTGCTCGCGACAAGGCAGGCTGGCAGGGATCAGGCGGGGAGGGATCCGTTTGCGTTCAGGGCCGAGGAGATCCTGGGAGCCGCGGTGGTTTACGAGTACGAGTTATTTGGCCGTGGAAGCGGAGTGTTTGTTACCGATGACGGGTCGGGAAGCAGGACGGTTATTGCTGCTCCGGCGGACCGTTCGGCTGTGACGATCAAGGTGTGTGAACACCTGATGCGAAGGGGAGCGCAGGCTGCGCTGCTGAGCTACAAGGAAGAGGTACATCCCGAGACCCAGGACAGCGAGATCGCTCGACTCGTGTTGCGAGATGGCATGTTGTGGGGCTCTCAGGTCCGAGACATGAGCACGTATCTGAGTATTCAGCCTAGTTTTGATGACACTCTGGCCCAACTGGGGAAGCATACGCGGCGCAATCTGAGGTATTACCGAAGGCGCACGGAGATAGAACTCGGATGTCATTTCGTCGCGGACGTCCGGGCTGCGATGTCGAAGGTCGAGTTCTGCGATCTGAACCGCGTTTCTACTCACCCCGTCCAGGACCGAGCGATGACTCGGCGGTATGACGACCTTTCCAGATTCGAGGACAGCTTCTGCGTCGGCATCCGCGCGGAAGATGGCCGGTGGTTGAGCCTGATGGGTGGACGTCGGCATCATGGCTGGACGGAGGTGGATTGGCAGCTGAACCGCGCCGGGATGGAAAGACTTTCGCTGGGGACGGCGATGCGCAGCTATTTCCTCGAGAACGAGGTTGCCCTTGGGACGGAGAGGCTCTACTTTGAAGGTGGAACACCCCACACCATGCGGCACTTGCTCCTGACAGAGAAGGCGGTGGACATCATCGCCCTCCGACGATCGTGGCAGATGCGGTTGATACGAGCGTTCGTGCAACTCAACCTGATCAAGAAGAACTTCCTGACACAGACGCTGACGGACAGATCGATTTACTGGCAGCAGCTTTAAGGGGAGGCCGAATGTCCAGGGTGTCTGGTGTGGTTCGGAAGCTGCGGTGGTCCCTGGCGCAGCGCGGGCTGGTGGGGACGGTGAAATTCGCCCTGGGGAGGGTTGGAGCGACCAGTGACAGCAAACCGAAGGTGCATCCATTCGACTTACGGCACGGGCTGGACACGAGTGGGTTGATCGGAGGAGCAGATTTAGCGACCGGGCACGAGCATGACATTTACAACACCGCTTACTACGGGATGTCGCCATCTCGATTCAAAGGAGCGATCGAGCTATGGATGGCCCTGCCGCCGCAGGCTCGCATTGAGAGTTACACCTTTGTCGATCTGGGCTGCGGCAAAGGTCGAGCCGTGCTGATGGCGACCGAGCTACCCTTTCGCGAGGTGATCGGTGTGGAGTTGCACCCCCAACTTGCGAGGACAGCAGAAGAGAATCTGCAGGTGTGGAAGGACGCGGGAAAGATCGTCTCGAAAGCCCGGATTTTATGCGCGGATGCTACAGAGTTCGAGTTTCCAGAGGGTCCCTGCCTTTTGTACCTCTTTAATCCGTTTGCCAAGCCAGTTTTGGAGCGATTACTTGAGCGGGTCGAGGTGGCCTTCAGGGATCGCGCAGGCATGCTAGACGTGGTGTACTTCAACCCTGAGTCGGCAGAGGCGTTTGGAGCCCATCAGGGGTTTGAGTTGATGTGGAGCCGCAGCATCGCGATGAGTGACGAAGACGCAGCCGCGGATCTGGTCGCCAGTCCGGACGACCTGTGCAACCTTTACCGTTGGGTTGGGCGCCGGGAAGACTGAGGCGCAGGGGTGGCGGTTATGAATCAGTGCCGCACTTTGTGTGCGGGAGCCGCGATATCCAAGGACAGGGAATCGGTTTGAGAGCGAACCTGGGCTGGTACAAGCGAGGCCGGATCTTGAAGATTGGGATTGACCGCCGTGTTCCCCGTGGGTAGTTTGTGGTCAATGGCTGATATGCAACTAGTTCCAGAGATGGCTGCGGCGGAGCCCGTGCCGACGTCGATGAATATCGGGACGACGATTCGGGGGTACCGGCTGCAACGCGGGATGTCGCAGGGGGATATCGAGAAAAAGACGGGTTTGCTGCGATGTTACCTATCCCGTGTGGAGAACGGCCATACAGTTCCGTCTCTCGAGACGCTACAGAAGATCGCACGGGCCCTGGACCTGCAGCTCTCGGAGTTTTTCGCGGAAGAGGTAGTGGCGAAAGAGATGTCCTCGCTTAACCTGGGCGAAGAGGAGATCCGGTTTCTGACTCAGGTGCAACGGTACTCTGCGCACCTTGGGGACAGCGACCGACGGCTACTACTGGCAATGGTGAGGAAGTTCGCGCAGACAACTCTCAGCTAAGACCTTTCAGAGTGCCCGCAGACGTGGGCGCAACTAGCCTTTTCTGTGTACACATCAACAGTTGACAGGTAGAATCCGCCTCATACCGAGATCCTAACTTCCCCTCCGTAACTTCCTTGCGTGAGGGATGCCTGTTATCTGACGAGAGATCCTTGTGTCTTTCGGGAACGTTTCTGTACCTATTGGAGGCCCATGCGTACCACTCTTCGATCGCTTATCTTCGTGATGCTCGTGTTGGTTGGATCTGGCCAAGTGTTCGGCCAGGCGACTGCCAGCGGCAATATCGTCGGGACAGTTACGGACACTACCGGTGCGGCTGTGCCGAATGCGAGCGTGACCGCGACCAACAAGGGGGCGAATGCCCAGCGTACCGTGACGACAAATGGCGACGGACAGTACCGGTTCGATCTGTTGCCGATCGGCAATTACAGCATCTCGGTGCAGGCGCCGGGCTTCAGCGCTGCAAGGGCTGACGGGCTTGAGCTGCTGGTGGGCACTACATTGACGGCGAACCTGCCAATCCAGGCAGGGCAGGTAAGCACGACGATCGAGGTCTCGACGGGCAATCAGCTGGTAGACACGGAGAAGACGGACAGTTCGACGGCGGTGACGCCACAGCAGATCACAGATCTGCCCTTGAACGGACGCGACTTTGCCAACCTCGCGATCCTTGCTCCTGGTGTGAAGCTTGTGGACAGTTACGATCCCACAAAGAATCGCTATGCCGTGTACGCCGTGAACGGATCCAGCGGACGCAACACAAACACAACGGTGAACGGGATCGATAACAAGGACAATACCGTCGGGGGCGCGGTGATGCAGCTGCCGCTTGAGGCTGTCCAGGAGTTCAAGATCAGTACAAACCGCTTCTCTGCCGAGAATGGCCGAAGCGAGGGCGCGGCGCTGAATGTGGTGACGAAGGCCGGCACGAACCAATACCATGGCAGCCTGTACGGCTTCTTCCGGAGCCAGGCTATTCAGACGAACAACGCAATTGCCGAACAGGGTGGGCAGCCGAAGCCGGACTATAGCCGGCAGCAGTATGGCGGGTCTTTTGGGGGCCGCATTCGACGAGACAAGGACTTCGGCTTTTTTGCGTACGAGGGGTTGCGCGAGCGGTCGAGCCTTTCGGTGACGGATCTTGCCTTTCAGGAGCTCACGCTGGCGGCCCCTCTTGGAGCGCAGCCGTCGCACACCCTTCCCACGCCGTTCGATGAGAAGCGTTACAACGGCCGTCTGGACCATGTGTTCAGTGAGAAAGAGAGGATATACGTCAGCTACGCCGCGCAGGACAATAAGAGTAATAACGATCAGTCCACGCAACAGGTCGATCTTTCCGAAGGGAACTTCACGATCAATGACTTGATCCTGACGAACGTGACCTTGAGTTCGATCCTGAGCAACACGATGGTGAACAACCTGACGGCTGGATTCCAGTACTGGAATAACCTGATCGACTCAAAGACTCGGGCCCCGTATTTTCTGTTTCCGGATAACGTGAGCTTTGGAACGAACATAAACGTTCCGCAAAAGTCGAGTCAGCACAAGTTTCAGGTGCGAGACGACTTCTCATACACGCATGGCAAACACACAGCCCGCGCGGGTGTGGACTATGTTTATGAGCCGCAGGTGGGCGGGTTCTTCGAGAACAACCCGACGCCGGAGTTCGACTTCTTCGACACCGCAGCCAACCTGCTGAACCCGAAGCTGTATCCTGCGGGGTTCAGTTCACCGGGCGTGATTCAGGCGTCAACCGGAACATCCGGAGACCCAAGCTTCAATCTGTCGCCGAAGATGATTGGGGTTTACGTGGAGGATGACTGGCGTGCGACGTCGCGCCTGCTGCTCAATGTCGGCCTGCGCTATGACCGCGATATCGACACGTACGGGATTGCGAAGCAGGCCAACAGCCGCACTCACCAAGAGCTGGTTGCTGCAGCAGCGACGAATGTAGCGACGCTCCCGACGGTAGGTCCACCGACGCAGTACGGCTATGGGTACACTCCCAGCCTGTCGTATCTCGGTGGCACTTACACCGGCCTGCCCCAAAACGACAAACTCGATCTCAGTCCGCGTATCGGTTTTTCCTACGATGTGTCGGGCAACGGCAGGTTCGTGCTGCGTGGCGGGTATGGGCTTTACTTCGGACAATCTTTTGAGAACATCCCGCTGTTCATGATCCAGCAGGCCAATGACACTGTTTTTGCGACCGCATACAGCATCAGCTGCAGCGGACCGGCAGACAAGGGATGTTCGGCGTCCGGCGGCACGGTCCCCGGTACAAACATCCTGCTGAGCAACTATCGCTATGGGGTCGATCCGGCGCCGGTGATCCCGCCGGCAGCGCACAATCTTTCCAATGGCGCCACCGGTCGCTTGATGGATCCGAGCTACCGCAACCCGTACACTCAGCAGATCAACGCCGGTCTCCAGTATGCGCTGACCAATCGGTCAGTCATCGAGGTGGAGTACGTGCAGGCACGCGGCCTGCACGAGAACAAGACGGTAAACATCAACCCCCTGCAATACTTCAATGGCGGCGTTCGACCTTTTGCTGCTGCGTTTGCGGCTGCGGGGGTTCCGGTGCTTGGACGCTTCGGCGAGGAGCGATCGATCGGCCGGTCATACTACGACGGTCTGAACGTCAGCTATCGACAGTCGGTCTACAAGCATTTCAGCGCTACGGTGAACTACACGTATGCGAAGGCTCTTGCGTTTGAGGGAAGTCCGGGTAGCTTCCGCAACACGGCAACGAATCCGTTTCTTGGGCAGCTCCGGCACCCAGACTTTGGGCGGGCACCGAACGACGAGAAGCATCATGTTACCGCAGCCGGCACGGTTACGCTGCCTTTCCGGATTGAGATCTCACCGATCCTTTCGGCGGGATCGGCAAGGCCCCTGGACATCATCGAGTCGACCAGTGATCTTTGGGGAGTAGGAAGCGGCCGCGGAAATCCGCACGCTTTGATCTTTACCGGAGCGCAGGAGTCGCCGCAGGCTTACGTGGCCTACATCACTGCAGCCAGGGCAGCTGTGGCCGCGGACACGACCAAGAAGACGACTCTGGGCAGCTTCTACAAGAATTGCCTTGCGACTGGCGCCTGCCGGGAGGTTTCTTTCGACTCGTACCACGGCGACCCGGTCATCCAGCTTGACGCCCGGATCGGAAAGACGATCTCGGTTCACGATCGCTACAATCTGAATTTGTTCTTCCAGGGATTCAACATCATGAATCGTGCGAATTACGGCAATAATTTCGATGGCAACGTCAATAACGCGAGTTCGAGTTTCCTGAAGCCGCTGGGATTCGTGAACCCCAGCAGCACCATTGTTCCGCGGTCCTTCACGGGCGAGTTCGGGGCGAGGTTCTCGTTCTGAGAGCAGGGAAGGCAAGTACTGGGACGGGGCTCGGCTTCGGTCGAGCCCCGTCTCATGGTCGGAGCCAGACATGCAGGGGTTTGGAGAACGATGGAGAAGATTGATCCGAGGGTCCTCAGCGGCAAGAGGCCGGTGCGAGGTGCAGTACGTTCGTTCATCGCATTTCACAAGGCACTGCGAGGTGTCTCGATGACGCCCACGACCGGCACTCTCTGCATGACCCTGCTTTGCAGCTTTGGGTTGATCGCTGGTTCGACCTCCACCGCGGCACAGGAGCGGCCCGTGGCTGCGAAGCCTGACAGCATGCAGTGGCGACTGATCGGACCCTTTCGGGCAGGTCGCGTCGTAGCTGTGTCTGGAGTTCCTGGCAGTGAAACCGAATTCTTGTTCGGTTCCGTAGACGGTGGTATCTGGAAGACCGAGAGCGCCGGAGCCGTTTGGACGCCCATCTTCGACGGCCAGCCCGTTGCCTCGATTGGCGCGCTCGCCGTTGCTCCCTCCAATCCCAAGGTGATCTACGCGGGCACCGGCGAGACTGACATTCGCTCCGATCTCGCGTCCGGCAACGGTGTGTACCGATCCGGTGACGGCGGTCGGAGCTGGACGCATGTGGGCCTGGAGGATACAAGACAGATCAGCCGCATTGTTGTCAGCTCCTCGGATCCGAATGATGTCCTCGTCGGTGCACTCGGACACGCCTACGGACCCAATCCGGAACGTGGCGTTTACAAATCAAACGACGGCGGGGCGCACTGGAGACGCGTGCTGGACAGGGGCCCTGACGTTGGCATCGCCGATCTCGCGATGGCGGCCGGCAACGCCAACGTTTTGTTCGTCGCTACCTGGAACGCGCATCGCCCGCCATGGAGCACCTACGCCCCGCTCAGCGGTCCGGGTAACGGCCTCTACCGCTCCGCGGATGGCGGTGAGAGCTGGATCGAGGTGCGCGGACATGGCCTGCCGGATGAGGACTGGGGGCGCGTCGGCGTTGCCGTCTCCACTGACGGACGGCGCGTATACGCCGCGCTCGCGGGGAAGGATCACGCCGGCATCTATCGGTCCGACGACGGCGGGCAAAGCTGGGCGATGGTGAACAAGGACGAACGTCTCACCAGCCGCTCGTGGTACTTCGATTCCCTCACCATCGATCCGCAGAACCCGGACGTTCTCTACATCCCTAACGTCGCGCTGTACCGCACGGAGGACGGAGGCAAAACCTTTGGTGTTGTTCGCGGCGCTCCGGGCGGGGATGACTACCACCAGATCTGGGTTGACCCGAAAAACTCCGCGCATCTGATGCTTGGGGTCGATCAGGGCGCGACCGTAAGCCTCGATCGCGGAAGGACGTGGACGAGCTGGTACAACCAGCCGACCGCGCAGCTTTACCACGTCACGACGGACACGAACTTCCCCTACTCGGTCTACGGAGCGCAGCAGGATAGCGGGTCGATAGCGGTCGCGAGCCGGACCGATCACGGCAACATCAGCGGAAGGGACTGGTTCCAGCCCACGGGGAGCGAAAGCGGCTACATCGCCATCGATCCCAAGGATCAGAACATCGTCTACGTGTCCGGGACCTACGGGTCCGTGCAGCGGTTCGACCGTAGGACATCGCTGAGCCAGACGATTACGCCGTGGCCTTTAGGTGGGTTCGCCCTAGAGATCTCTAAGCGAAAGTATCGCGATCCATGGACGCCCGTCCTGGCGTTTTCCTCAGCCGATAAGACCTCGCTCTACTTGGGAACACAGTATGTGATGAAGACTGTCGATGGAGGTCTGCACTGGAAGGAGATCAGCCCAGATCTGACTGGGGCCGTCCGGGCCGAGACGGAGAAAGGCCCAGTCACGATTACAGATGCAAGAGAGCGTGGATACGGCGTTGTCTATACCATCGCGCCTTCGCCTCTCAAGGCTGAGCAGATCTGGGCGGGGAGCGACACGGGCCTTATCCATCTCACACGGGATGGCGGCAAGACATGGGAGGACGCAACTCCCAAAGGCCTGACTCCGTGGAGCAAGATCGCGCTGATCGAGGCGTCGCACTTCGACCCTGCGGTAGCCTACGCCGTCGTTGACCGGCATCGACTCGATGACACGCAGCCCTACCTCTATTTGACTCGGGACTTCGGAAAGACGTGGAGCCTGCGGGTCGACGGGATCGCTTCGGGAGCGTTCCTCAACGCAGTCCGTGAAGACCCGAAACAGCGTGGCCTGCTGTATGCGGCCACGGAGTTTGGGATGTACTGGTCGCTTGACGAGGGCAGCCATTGGAGCTCGCTACAGCGCAACCTCCCTGTTACCTCGGTCCGCGACATTGACGTACACGGAGACGATCTGGTGATCGCGACGCACGGCCGGTCGTTCTGGATTCTCGACGACATTGCTCCACTTCGGCAGCGCGCCGAGGCGGAGCGGGCGAAGGCCGCATTTTTGTATGCGCCGGCTGCCGCGGTGCGTGTGGACAACGACTCGTTCCTTGGAACACCGCTGCCGCCCGAGGAGCCGCAGGCCAAAAACCCGCCCGATGGAGCGATCATCGACTACCTGCTCAAAGCTCCCGCGCAGAATGTGCATATGCGCATCTACGACTCTGAGCACAAGCTTCTACGCCAGTTCTCGAGCGGAGAGACACCCAAGGGATGGCCGAGTACCCTGCCTATCGCCGAGCGCTGGTTCCCAGCACTGCAGATCCTGGCAAAGTCCGAGGGCGAGCACCGATTTGTCTGGGATCTCGCAGCGGGCGGCTCCGGCATGGCTACAGGGGATGACGATGAGGACGATGCTGGCGCGCCTCCTGGTCCGCGTGTTCCGCCCGGTGTCTACACGGTCGAGTTAACGGTTGACGGAAAGACCTTGCAACAAAGCCTAGCCATTTCGATGGACCCTCGTGATGGGGCAAGCACGTCCGACCTCAAGGCACAGTTCCACTTGGGACAGGACGTTTACACCGACGCACAGCGAAGCCGCAAGGCACTGGCCGAGATCCAGTCGGTCACCAGCGAGTTGAAGAAGCTGCAGGGCTCAGGAACGCAGAAGGCAGAGGTCATCGGCGCCATCAGTTCGGCGCTCGCCCGGGTTGGAGAGATCACCGCAGGCCAACGCGGACCGGGCCGCCAAGACAGCCTGGGCCTAACCGCCAGCAGTTCCGGTCTCGGGGCCGTTCTGCGCGTTGTCGAGAGCGGCCATCGCCAGGCACCGGCCTCAAGCCTAGAGGCGCACGCGCTCCTGAAGAAAGCTACGGACGACAGCGTCGCAGAGTGGACGGAGTTCAAGGCGCGGGACCTACGCAGGCTGAACGAAAGGCTGCAACATTCAGGCGAACAACCCGTGCAGGTGGGCGCCATCGAGGAGGCGGTCAGCTTTGTTATGACACGTTGAGCTGTCGCGGGCGCCATGGCCAGCACGGAAGAGACGACCTGACGAGAACTGAGAGCAGATGTGTGCAGGATTACACTTCGTTCGTCGCGGTGTTCCGTCTGTGTTGCCCGCTGGCAGCGGCATGGCACGCGCTCGAATAAGCTACAGAGGATGACTGCGCTGGATGTATGTGCGTATCTCGGGCTGGGGGCGGTCGCTGCAACGACTGTCAATCTGCTGCTCGGGCTTCCGAGCGCTTTGCGATACAGCCCTGTACGTTGTTGGCCACGTCGGCGCATCAACGTATTCACGTTGCACCAGTGGACCGCTTACCTGGCGGTGGCGTTTACGGTGACTCATCCGACCGTTCTTCTTTTTGTCGGAACACCGCACTTCGACTGGACGGACATCCTTTGGCCGATCGGATCTCCTCTTCAGCCGAAGCTGAATGTTGCTGGTGCGATAGCTCTTTACCTGCTTGTTATAGTCCTTGCAAGTTCTTTACTTCGGACGCGGATCGGGCGGCCGTTATGGCGACGGTTGCACTACCTTGTCTTTCCAGCGGCGGTTCTTCTGTTTGTTCACAGCGTGCTCACGGATCCAGCGCTGAAGGATGGGAGGCCCGATCTTTTCGATGGGGGCAAGATCTTCGTGGAGGCTGCATTTGGTCTAAGCGTTGCTGCTGTCTGGTTGAGAGTCAGGCTGCGTGGGCGGGGACTCCGAGGTCTCGATCGAGCTCAGGAGGGCGCAGCGCCACACCAGTGACGCCCCCTTTGCGACCTTGAGCCTGGCCTAGTCGCAAACGATAGATGAGGCGCCCATCGAACTGTTCTAGTGCTGTGCAATGGAGCCGTTTATGGCGTCATCCAGTTCGATGTTGTTCTTCTCGAGTAGATTGCCGGTCGCGCGGTCAAGTTCGATCCGGGCCTTTACCCAATTGCTGCGAGCGGCGATCTCGGTAGAGCGTGCCTGAGCGAGGTAGGTTTCGTTCTGCACGACGGCGAGGTTGGTGGATTGGCCTGCTTGGAGCTTGTCGCGTTCCGCTTCGAGAAGCTGCTCCTGGTAGACACGGCTCGTTGCCGCGGCCTTATAGGCAGCAAAGGAGGTTTCGAGCGCGATGAGCGCGGTCTCGATCTCTTCGCGCGCCTGATCGCCGAGCTTCTCGGACCGCGCTTGCGATTGGCGGAGTTGGATCGTATCTCGCGCCGCGTCTGAGGCGGCAATTCGGTTCCGAATGGGAAGTGTAAGCTGGATGCCGCCCTGGTAGATAGTGGAGGTGCGGAGACCACCCAAGGCGAGATTCTGCGGCACGGTTGGAGTTCCGGTGCCTGGGGATCCGAGGGGTTCGTAAGAGGCTTCGGAGCTTCCGCGAGTTTCGACATTGCCGTAGACGTTTAGCTGCGGGAGAACCTGGTTCCGGGAGGCCTGCACGCTGGCCCGATTTGCCTGGACCTGGAGCTGAGCCTGCGCGAGATCGGGACGATGTGCGAGGCCCTGCTGGACCAGAGCTTCGAGATTAGCCGGTTCAGGCAGATCGGGAACGACGATCGGATCCGTGGGTACGATCTCACTGAACGAGGCCGAAAACACCGGTGAGCTCGATCGGATGAGGAGATTGCGAAGAATGACCTCCTCCTGGCGGTATAGCCCCTGAGCCTGGGTCAGATCGAACTCGCTGCTGCTGACAAGAGCGGAGGCCCGGGTCAGTTCTATGGGAGCGAGGGTGCCTTGAATGACCTGGTCGGCGTCATCCTGTCGCAGCTTCTGGGCAGTCCTCAGCGCCTCCTGTTTGACGGTGATGTTTTCACCGAGACTGACGAGGTCGAAGTAAATGCGAGAGGTGCCGTAGATCGTGTCCAGAACCTGCTGTTCGAAGAGAAGCCGTGAAACCTTTCGATTGATGTTGGCGATCCGGACGAAGCGGAGATTGAGACTGCGTCCACGGCCACGGAGCAGCGGCTGGTTCACAGTCACTGAAGTGCTTGGGGAGTAGAAGGGGTCGAGTTCCGATCGGGTGGAGTAGATGACCTGCGAGTCGTTGTTGACGGTAGCCTCAAGTTGGGCGCCAGTGCTGAAGCCTTGCAGGTAAGCGATGTTCGCGGAGAGGAAGGTGAGCGGAGATGTCTGGGTTGCGGCGCCGTTGGTGTCTCCATCTCCTGTCGATCCGGTGCTCCCGGTTGACGTCGCAGTGTTTCCAGTGGAGACGAGCGAGACGGTGTTGGAGCGGCGGAAGTATCCTGCTGTGGCGATGAGGTTGGGGTCGAATAAAGGTATTGACGGCCCGAGGGAGTAGGTCGTGGCCTGCCCGTTCATGGAAAGGTTCGTCTGTGCCTGGCTGGTTGAATTGAGGGAGGTGAGGTCGGTGACGGCGGGTGTAGTTGGATTTACGCTCGTCGCGGTAGAGTTCAGGAGGGGGCTTCCCGGTCCACCTACGCCGTTGGGCGGCTGCTGCACTGTGTAGTCGATACCGCGTAGTGAACCGCCGCCCTTTGCTCGGAGGAGGTCGGTGTCGGAGAGGAGCAGGTTGTAGCGCTCGACCTCGACGTCGAGGTTGTTTTCGAGCGCGAGCGCGATGGCATCGTGCAGGGTGAGGTAGAGTTTGTTATCTCGGACGAGACCATTGAGCCGTGTGCCGCTTCCAGGGAACAGGGGTGGAACCCTGGACGGGTGGTAGGGGCCAATCAGACCGAAGAGAGAGGGGCTTAGGCCGCGGGGACGAGAGAGGGCGGGCGATTTGAGCTCACCTAATTGGGGAGCGGCGGTTGCCTCCGGAGGAGTTGCTATGGAGTGGGAGATGGGTGGAGCTTCTGGTGCGTTGGACGCGGCCGTTGGGGTTGTAGGAGATTGCTGAGCTGGAGCGGGGCGTACAGCAAGGGCAGCGAGTAAGGCGAAGTGCGCGAGCGAGCGTGCGGAGCTCCGACGACGGCTCATTGTTTGCCGCCACTGTTTGAAGATCCGCCCTGGCCGTCGCCGCCCTTCTTCTGCCCTCCGCCGTTCTGCTGTTTACCGGCCTGACCTTGCATATTTGCGTCCGTGATCGACTGATTGCCATACTGGGTCGAGCCACCCGGAGGCGCCTGTTGATTCGGCGCGCCCCTGGGCGCCGAGGCTTCGCCGGCGACCTGCATCTCTTTCGCCTGGACCTTTGCCCCTTCCTTGACGTCATCCGTAAAGCTTGCGGCGATTTGGTCTCCTTCCTGTAGACCGCTCAGGATCTCAACCGCCGGACCGTAGTCTCTGCCAATCTCGACGGGTTGCAGGTGAACGAGGCCGTCCCTGAGGACTGCTACGACACTTCGGTCTCCGCGGACTGCGATGGAATCACCAGAGACGGTGAGTGGACCTGGCCCGCCAAGGGCATTGAAGGTGACGACGGCATACATCCCGGTGAGCAATCGGCCATCATGGTTGTCGACCTGAACCTCTGTGAGCAGCGTGCGGGTGTTCTGGTCGATGGAGGCTGCCGTTCGGGTGACGTTTCCGTGAAACTCAGAGCGAGGGAACTCCTGGAAGTGAACCGTTGCCTTCTGGCCGGTCTTGACGGAGGAGGCGTATCCCTCTGGAACCGAGATGAGAATGCGGAGCCGATCGACCTGGGAGATGCTGAAGAGCGCACCGCCGTTGCCGCCCGTCGAGTTTGTCGGTGATGCCGCCGTTGAAGCGCTGCCGTTGGTGCCTGACGAGTTTGCCGATCCGGCTCCCGAGGAGCCGCCAGTCTGCGCTGAAGATGTGGATGCGCCCATCCCGCCCGAGGATCCCTGCGCAGAGATGAGAGCACCTACATCCACGTTGCGGGATGTGACAACACCTTCGAAGGGCGATGTGACCCGCTCATAGGATTGCAGCGCCTGAACGCGACGAAGGTTAGCCCTGTAAGCCTCCACGTTGCGCTCCGCAGCGGCAACGTTTGCGAGCTGCGCCTGGTAATCCGCCTCGCGCTGATCGCCCTCCTGCCGAGAGAACACTCCCTTGAGCACAAGAACGCGCCAGCGTTCTACAGTGATGCGGGTGAGGGCGAGTTGGGTGTCCTGTTGCGCTTTCTGTGCCTCAGCTTGGCGCAGCTGTTCGCGTGCTTGATCGACCTGCTGATCGAGGTCTGGTGAATCGATGAGGGCAAGAAGCTGTCCTTTTCTGACGCGGTCTCCGATGTCGGCGTAGCGTTTCTGAAGATAGCCATTGGCGCGAGCATAGACGAAGGCCTCCGTGAAGGGCGTCGTAGTCCCAGGTACAACAAGACCCGCCGCATCTGTTGCGCGCCGAACTGTTTGCGCTTCGATCGCGGGAACCTGGTCTCGGCGCCCCTCGGCTTTCTGATCATTCTCTTTTGTGCGGCTGTGCCGAGGGAGGAAGCCGATCAGGAAGATGACGAGAAAGAGCGCGGCAACGCCTGCAAGGATCCAGTAGAGGATGCGGCGGTTGCCAGATTGCCTTGGGCGTTTGGGTCTTTCCTGCCGTTTCTTTCCGCGGGAGTTTGTTTGTTCAAAGGACTGGCCAAGCTTCCCGTCATCGATCGAGTTTGGATCAGCGAAGCTCTCACCTAACCGGTGCTGCTCGACGCTGCCGGGACGAGCGAACTGATCCCCAACAGTCTCGACGTCAGCGTGCCCATGCCCTACGAAGGATCGACCGATGCTGTGGTCTTCGGGTGTCTGTCCGTGTTCGAAGTCGTCGCCGAGGTTTCGCCGATCGTCCCCTAATCTTTTCTGGTCCTCATGCATCAGGTGTGCTGCTCCTTCGGTTCGTCGGATCCTCGCGCGTACTCCCTGTCGATCTCGCGGTCAAAGTCTATGGGCGCTTCTTTCTTCAGCAGGGAATAGATGACTGGGACGATGAAGAGGGTGCCGACAGTGGCAAGAAGAAGGCCACCGATGACTGCGCGGCCAAGCGGGGCGTTCTGTTCTCCGCCTTCACCGAGCGCGAGTGCCATGGGAAGCATGCCGATGATCATGGCGAGGGCCGTCATGCAGACGGGGCGAAGACGGGTGAAGCCAGCGTTAAGCGCGGCCTCGAAGCGACCTTTTCCGGCGACCCGTTCATCGTTCGCAAAGACGACCATCAGGATGCTGTTGGCGGTGGCGACGCCGATGGTCATGATGGCTCCCATTAGCGACGGGACGTTGAAGGTGGTCTGTGTGGCGAAGAGCATCCAGACAATTCCGCAGAAGGCGCCAGGGATCGCCATGAGGATGATGAGCGGGTCGAGCCAGCTCTGGAAGTTGACGGCCATGAGCAGGTAAACGAGAAGGAGGGCGAAGACGATGCCGATGCCGAGCCGGACGAAGGAATCGTGCATGGTCTTGACTTCGCCGCGGAGCTCGAGCGTGGTGCCGACGGGGAGGTTTCGTTCGGTGTCGCTCATGATCTTGCGGATCTCGGACGCGACGCCGCCCAAGTCGCGCTGGTCGACATCGGCGTAGATATCGAACACAGGCTGGATGTTGTAGTGGTCGACGATGATGGGCGAGGCGTCACGCCGAAAGCTGGCGAGATTTCCAAGCAGCTGGCTCGTGTTTCCGGCGGGCGAGGTGATGGGGGTGCGGGCGAGGTCCTGGAGCGTGTTTACGCGGTACTGGGGGGTCTGAACGACGACCTGATAGTTGACCCCATTTACCGGGTTGAGCCACTCGTTGGGAGCGGTCTGGCCGGTGCCCGTGAGCGAGATGAGCATGCTCTGTGCAACATCCTGCTGGGTGAGACCAACCTGTCGGGCCTTGCTGCGATCGACGTTAACCTGAATCGTGGGATAGGTGACCTGCTGATGGAGGTGAACGTCGACAGCGCCCGGGATGGCGGCGACCCTCTTCATGAGCTCCTGGGCAATGGTGTAGTTGTTCTTGCCGCGGCCAACGACCTGCAGGTCGATCGGTGCAGGCAGGCCGAAGTCGAGGATCTGATTGGTGATGTTGGCCGGCGTAAAGAAGAAGGTTCCGTCGGGGAACTTTTGGGGGAGGTCTGCCCGGAGCAGCCGCATGTACCTCCCCGTGTCGCGCTTGCCGGGCTTGAGCGCAATCAGGATCTCGCCATCGCTGTTTGAGATGGTGGAGCTGTTGGAGAAGGCCAGGTTGATGCCACCATTCGGCAGCCCGATGTTGTCGAGGATCAGTTGGGTTTCATCGACGGGAATGACACGTCGGATCTCCTTTTCAACGGCCGCGAAGTACAGCTCCGAATCTTCGAGGCGGAGACCTTCCGGCGGGTTCACGTGAAGCCGCATCTGTCCTAAGTCGACGTACGGAAAGAAGTCCTGACCGATGATGAAGACGACCGGGAGGGAGAGCCCGACAAAGACGGCGAAGATGGTCAGGGTGAGCGCGGCGTTGTTGAGGCACCACTCGAGGGCGCCTTTGTAGCCGTGGCGGAAGCGCTCGAACTGCCGGTCGAAACGCATGTGCCAGCGCCAGACCCAGTTCGACTTCTCTTCCTGCTTCGAGGCGGACTCCTCCTGATAGAGGTGGAGCTCCGACGGAAGAAGGAAGTGCATCATGGTGGGAACGAGAGTTCTGGAAAGGAAGTACGACGCCATCATGGCGAAGGCGACGGCCATGGCAAGGGGCGTGAATAGATATTTCGCTGCACCGGTGAGCAGTACCACCGGAATGAAGACGATGCAGATCGAGAGCGTGGAGACGAAGGCGGGCGCGGCGACCTGCTGGGCGCTGTCGAGGATGGCGCGGACGAGGGACTTGCGCTACGCCATGTTGCGATGTGTATTCTCGATTTCCACGGTGGCGTCGTCGACCAGAATTCCGACTGCAAGGGCGAGACCGCCGAGCGTCATGACGTTGATCGTTTCGCCGAGAGCGGTAAGAATGACGAGCGAGGTCGCGATCGAGAGAGGGATGGAGGTGCAGACGATCAGGGTGCTGCGCCAGCTACCGAGGAACAGCAGGATCATCAGGCCGGTCAGAACGGCGGCGATCGAGGCCTCGCGTACGACTTCGAAGATGGAGTTGCGAACGAAGATGGACTGATCGAAGAGCGGGGTAATGCTGAGGTTCTTCGGCAGACCAGCTTTGACTCGAGGGAGAGAAGCTTTGACTTCGGACACGATGTCGAGCGTGGATGTCCTGCCGTTCTTCAAGACAGTGAGCAAAGCCGAGCGCTTGCCATCCTGCCGGACGATGTTGTTCTGAACCGCGTATCCGACACGAACCTGAGCGACGTCTTTGACGTAGACCAGAGCGCCGTTGACGGCGCGGATGGGCAGGTCGTTGAGCGCGGAGACCTCGGTCGGGCTGCTGTTGAGCTTGACCACAAACTCCCGGTCACCGAGACGCGCGGTTCCAGCGGGGAGGATCAGGTTCTGCTGGTTGATGGCAGTGGAGACGTCGGTTGCGGAGAGATGTTTGGCGTACAGCAGGTTGGGGTCGGTATCCACCATGATCTGGCGGACCTTGCCTCCGTAGGGAAGAGGGATCGAGGCCCCTTTTACTGTGGCCAGACGCGGCCGGATGAAGCTGAGACCCAGATCGTAGAGGTCTTCTTCGGAGAGTCCCTGTCCACCAAGGGCGAGTTGCACGATGGGTACGCTGGAAGCGTCGTACTTGAGAATGGCAGGTGCGAAGGAGCCGGGCGGGAGAATGCGAAGGATGGTCTGCACGATCGAAGTGATCTGAGAGACAGCGAGCTCCACTTTGACGGTGGGTTGAAAGTAGACCCGGATGACGGAGACGCCTTGATAGGATTCGGACTCACTGTGCTCAATGTCGTTGACGGTGGTCGTCAACGCGCGTTCGCACACCGTAACAATCCGACCTTCCATCTCGGTTGGGGGAAGGCCGTTGTAGGTCCAGACGATCGTGACGACCGGGATGTCAATGTACGGGAAGATGTCTTTCGGCGCGACGACGGCCGATCCAATTCCAAGCAGGAAAAGAAGGATTGACACGACGACAAAGGTATACGGGCGCCGAAGCGCCAGCCGAACAATCCACATACATCCTCAGGTTGACCAGAGAAGGTTGCTACCAGATTTGTGACGGGCCAGGCTGGTGGAAAGACTGCGTTGAAGACGGAATTGTGATGGGACGTTCAGCGAATCAGCATTTGACCTGGGTTGCGGTCTGGACAGGAGAGGAGCTGGACAGGAGAGGACCTGCCAGAGCGAAGATCAGAGCTTAGGTCGGGATTTGCACTTCGACAGAATGACGGTGTGAAGCCGTTCCTGGAACTCGGTCGATAGCTCGTACAGTTCGTTATTGCGGTAGACCTCGATGGTCTGCCTTGTTGTATCGAGAACGACCTCGCAGTGGCTGCAGGAGGCTGAGTGCGCACGGACCTCTTCGAGGAGTTCCGGGCTGATCTGCCCGTCGAAGTAGTCGGTGAGTTTGCTGAGGAAGTCGGTGCAGGTCATGCTGTCTGACCCTCCTCTTTATGTTGCCGGAAGTACCGACTCAACCGTTCCCTGAGTTGAAGCCTTGCCCTGAGGAGGCGCGATTTGACTGCGGGCACGCTGAGACCGAGGGCTTCGGCTGTCTCTTCGGTGGAAAGGTTCTCGATGTCACGGAGCGTGAAGACGGTGCGGAATCCGGGTGGGAGCCCCTGGATCGTCCTCCGGAGGATGTCGCCCAGCTC
>JAABUZ0100003888.1_pt1 | contig 21348 bp, 25 predicted proteins | sample 5562091 | NCBI WGS metagenome assembly JAABUZ01 (sample SAMN12813069, study PRJNA571459) | rock metagenome | isolation source: Antarctica rocks | place: Antarctica: Victoria Land, Linnaeus Terrace sud | collected 2015-12-21
CGCATCGTAAGACTCCAACAACTTCCTTCGAAGATCGTTGCTGTAAGGACGTGCCATCCCGCAAGTCTCAAACAGCAGAACGCCGGTGGAAAGAATCTAGTTGTATACCATCAGCTAATTAGCTCTAATAACTCGATACAACCCGGCACGCGAACATGGAGAACAACCATGAAAGGCATTCTTTGCGCCCTAACACTGGCCTTTGCCACCCTAATCCAACCTGCACACGCGCAGTTTGGCGGTGGTATTGTGCTTGACCCAACACAGTCCGCGCACGCGGCCCAGCAGCTCATCCAGGGCAGCCAACTGTATACGACAACGATCAAGACCACGCAGAACGTGATGGAGACCTACAACCTTGCACAACGCATGGCGACGGCACCCTCCAGCTACTACACCGCTTACACCAACATGGCGCAGCAGACGTGGACGCCGGTTGCTCACCCCGCAAACACCTACGGCAATTCGCTTCCTTGGACTACCACCGCAACAACCGGCAACGGTGCATCGGCGGCGAACCAAGGCGCGAGCATCCAGAGGACAGGACAGATCTCTGGATACAGCTCATTGAGCGCACAAGGCCAACAGGCTATCGCGGCGCAAGGTGCGACAGTCGATCTCGGTGATGCGGTAAACGCCACCAGTCTACAGACGATTGGAACCGTTCGATCAAACGCTCCCCAGCGCGAGGCCGATATCAAAACGCTGGAGACCGCAAGTCACTCCACCGATCCAACCCAACAAACTGAACTCGCTACGTTGCAGCGCATCAATCAGGCGATGCTTCTGCAGCTTCGTACTCAGCAAGAAACGAGCCAGATGACGCAGGCCCAGAGCTTGCAGCAGATGGTCCAGCAGAAGCAACAGCAGGATGCGCTCAAGATGTCGATGCAAGCTGCTGACGGGTATGAGTCGAACTACGCGACGCACATCAGCACGGACAGCACCGGGTTGACCAAAGCATTTACCTACTGACCGTTTGGCCAATAGCCTGGGGGCGATTATGGGATTTCAATTACTCAACTTCATCGCGCAGCAATGCCAGTCATTGACCGCAAGCACGGCTCCGACGATTGATGCGATGGGACTTCGCATCGTCCTTTCGCTGGCAACGATCATGATGGTTTGGTTTGGCATTCAGGAGGCTCTTGCATCCGCCCAGGGCGGCCAGGGATTCAATATGGCCCGCTTCCTGAACTTCTTCCTCCTCATCACATTTGCCTATACGTTCGTGCTCTATTACGACAGTACAATTCCCGGCATCGGCTACTCGCTAAAGGGCTTCATCAGCGACGGCACAAGCGATCTGGCGAACACGATTGGGCATGATGCGACAGCTTCCATGCTGCAATCCATCGATACGAGTCTCCAGAAGTCCGGCCCCGGCATGGCGATGTTCACCGCGCCATACATGATAGTGGCTTACATCCTCAATCAGATATCTCTTTGCATACTTGCAGCGCTCACCTCCGTCATCATCGCCTACGGTGAGATTGCAGCGGCAATCATCGGGCTACTTGGCCCCATATTCATTCCGTTTCTCATCATCGAGAAGCTGGAGTTCCTGTTCTGGGGATGGCTTAGGGCATTCCTTAGCTTCTCGTTCTATAAGGTCGTAGCAGCAGCGACGATGAGCATTCTCGGACATCTCTATATGCTTTCCTACTCCAACCTCATCGACTTCACGAATCCTATTAAGATGCTGCAAAACTTCCCCTTCATCATCCTCCTTACCATCGTCAACAGCTTCATCCTCATCAAGATTCCGGCGATGACCGCCTCCATCTTCTCCGGCAGCAGCAGTGGACACGATGCAGGCATGGGCGCAGTCACGGGAGCCATCACCGCAGGAATTATCCGCTAAACGGAGATCCACGATGCTTATTCAAGAGACGAAATCCCCCGAGATCACCCGTGCAGCGGAACGCTATCTGGAGCAGTACGGCGACCCGCTAGTCATGAACACCTATTTGAAGATCACGATCCTCGTCCTGGGCGTTGTCTGCCTCATGCTTGGCGCGCTCACCTTCAAGAGCCAGAATTTCACTTGCCGGTATGAAGCCTCTGGTTATTCGCATCAATGACGTCGGCCACGCCGACGCCATCGACTACCGCAACTACCAGTACAAACCGCAGGAGGCGGAGAACAAGTATTACCTCTCGCGCTGGGTAGCGCTGTACTTCCAGCGCAACCGTTACACCATCGAGCGCGATCAGACTGAGGCGCTTTACTTCCTCAATTCGGATGTCCAGCAAGCCGTCATCCGGCAGGAGCAGTTGAACAAGACGATTACGACGTTCCAGCAGGACAGCACGCTCCCGTACGTCGACATCGACATCAAGAGCGTCATCCTCGACGATCTACGGCAGTCGCCGTATTCCGCCCGGATTGAGTTTGAAAAGGTCTATACCGACGCCAACGACCATTCGGAGATCAAGACAGAGCGCTGGACCGCCAGCGTGACGTATGTCTTCGCCGATCACGTCGAGAACAACGCGCTCGCCTTCAATCCGCTTGGACTCACCGTCGTTCGCTACCGCGCAGATCAGGCGTTCAATTAGGAGCCGATATGAACCACGACTTGGATCTTCTCATATCGTTTCTGCAGCCCATCAAAGAGCTACTGCTTGACGACACTGTGAGCGAGATCATGGGCAATCCGAATGGACAGTGGTGGTTTGAGCGCAGAGGAAAGCTGGAACATGCGGAGATCGTCTTCGATGCGAAGGCACTCCGCACCGGCCTTGAGGTCATTGCGAACAAGTTGAGCCGCAAATTGGACGAAGCGCACCCTCTCTTGAATGCCCAATTGCCGGACGGTAGTCGTCTTGCGGCGGTCCTTCCGCCCGTCGTTCGGCCCAATCCCGCTGTCACCATTCGGAAGTTCTCCAAAACACGGTTTACCATCGCCGACCTCATTCAGGCGGGAGCGATGACACCGGAGATCGGCGCAACACTGAGCGGCTACATCGAGGTCGGAAAGACGATGCTGATTAGCGGCGGAACTGGCGCGGGCAAGACAAGTCTGCTAAACGCGCTCGCGGATTACATCCCCGAAGAAGAGCGCATCGTCGTGATTGAGGACACATCTGAGCTGCGTATTGGCAAGCCGAATCTCCTGGCGTCGGAGTGCCAGACGGAATCACACACTGGCACGGTGACCTTCAACGATCTATTGAAGGCCGCGTTGCGGTGGAGGCCCGACCGCATCATCCTTGGCGAGGTACGCGGCGAAGAAGCCCGGACGCTGCTTGATTCGTTCAACACGGGTCATGCAGGTTCAATGGCGACGATTCATGCCAGCTCTGCGGTAAAGGCACTCCGCAGGTTCGGCGAATTGGCGATGCGTTCGCATCAACAATCGAACCGCGACGACATATCGGCGGAAATCGCCGAGACCGTTCAGATCGTTGCCCAGGTGGGCCGATTCGCCAGCGGTCGCAAGGTGAGCGAAATTATCGCCGTGCGTGGATATGACCGCACGACCAAGGAGTTTATGTACGACACCATCTTCGATCTCGCAGGTGAGCGCGATGTTCCAGCAATTCACCCAATCATCTCAACCAGCACCAAGAGGGAGAACGTCCATGCCATTGCTTGAGATCACAACCAGCCGCAAAATCACTGCTACCGTTTCGCTTGAAGAGCCGACCGCCAACCTCGTCAATCAATATGCGGCGTTCACCCATGTTGGCGCAGACGACGTAGTGAACAAGGCGCTCGAATATGTCTTCACCAAAGACAAAGACTTCCAGAAGTTCATCGGTGCGCCGAACGATGCAAAGCCAATCCACTCGTTGCGTATCAAGCGCAGCAACGACGATGCGCCAAAGGGAAAGCCGGGACGTAAGCCTGCAACTTCAGTACCAGCTTCAGCGGCTATCCCAATGGCAAATGTGGCGGCGAAGTAATGAGCATCGCCCCCTCAATCATTTGTGCCGGGATGGAAGCGGTGCTGCGCACCGGATGAATTATGACACTCCACCCCTCCGAGGGTCGTGCTGGAGCGAAGGAAGGCGAAACCGCAATCACGCTGCTAACCGCATTTCTCCGCAAGGCCGAGGAGAGCGCCATCGGAAGGCTCATCGTCGAAGCCATCATCCTGCTGTCAGCAAGAACGCAGAACGATGGAGGCAAGGTTCTCCGCGCAGCAGCCCAGGCGTACAAGGTGGACACCGACACCATTGCCCTCAAGGTCAAGCAGGAGTTTTCTACAAAAGAAAAGGATAGGAAGGCACCCCAAGCCGCACCGAAGATACTCAGCAAGGCCAAGAAAGCCGCCTAACCAACATGGGGAGCCGGATTCGGCTTCCCACTTTTTGCGGTCGGCAGGAAGACGTTCCCCCTTCCTGCACCTTTCCCTCTGCTGCCTGCGGCCCTAAGTGACGAAGCGCGTTTATCGATATTTAGCCGAAGTATGGATCGGCTCTACCCGAGATGCAGCGCTTGCAGATCCTCTGTAATCTCCCCCTCGAATAGCAGGCCATGCGTCGCGGACTCGCTTACCCGGCCACGCCACACAAGAGCACTCCAAACACCGAGGACTAGAACGATCAGCAGCAGGCATTTCAGCGGAGATTCGAGACTGCGGTGAAAGACCCCGGCGATCGCCCGCGTCACGGGTAGCACAAGGAGTAGAGCGGTCCAAAACACCAGGTGGACATGGCCGCGGCCAGGTGTATAGGAGCAAGCAAAGGGAATTTTTCGTAGCGCACGCGTGCTGGCTTCGAGGACCACAAGGCCGAAGAGCCCGAGCACCAGGACGAACACTAAGGACCGCCATCCCGGCCAGACTGCGAGAGCTGTCGCTGATAAGAGAAACCAGGCTGGTAGACAGCCCCACCAAAGCAGGAAACGAGTAGACGCCTTGCGATAAGCCGCAGGTGCGGTGAACTCGGTCATACGGAAGATCCATTCCGCTTTGGCAGTGACCGGGAGCGCGATCAAGATTCGAAGTGCTCCAACACCCAGACTGACCAGAAGCAGGCTGGCCATGAGATAGGTTTCCGAAGGGCCTGTTGCCGGATAAAGCGCCGCCGCCCTGAGGCCAGAGACCGTAGGGCGGGTGACAGCGTAGATAAGGGTCACCCCGACACCCCAATAGAATGCCAGCAGTACCCGATGCTTTCGGCTCCTGGCCAATGTTAGGGCACTAAACAAGAGGATTGCCGCCTCCGATCCTGATCTCGATTGAAGGTAAGCGGACAAGCGCTCACTCCTGGTTCTAATGTCGGGCTGTTCAACGATGCGTCGGAGCAGTCGCAAGTATCCAATCGCAACGATGCAGCATGCCGTGCCAAGCGCCACGGCCAGTCCGATCCACGCGCGCTGTGCAAGTGCGGCAGTCCCAGCAAAGGCAGAACCGTTGAGTTGCTGAAATAGCCCGAAGAACCAATACGAAGGCAGTATTGCGAGCAAATGCTGATTCGCGGGTGCAAGGAGGGCCTCAGGAGCTTCAAATGGCGGCTCAAGGATGTAAAGCGCCAGCAGCCCTGCAAACGCCCCTGCCTGGATCCACACCGCGGCCCGAAGGAAAATTTGTCGGGGCAAGATCAAAGAGAGCGTCCCTTGAAATGCGAGCCCGGCACTGAAGACGAAGAGCGAAGCCGTGAGGATTGTTCCCCAGTAGGCGGTGAATGAACGGAGGATCCCGATCGCCCCACTCGCGGAAGGACTAAAAATTAAGGGCCATACCAGACCGGTGAAGACGTTGAGGGCGACAAGAGAAAGACCGAGTGCCCCGAGCAGCGAACTGAGCTTGGCGGCGAAGACGATCTGCAATCGAACTGGCAGAGGACCAAGAATCAAAAGATCAAGGCGTTCAGGAAAGCTCGACTCCCACGCAAGAATGTAAATGACGCCGACCAGCAACATCGAGGTTGCGATCAGGAAATGTTCCACGGTCCGTACATCCTCAATCGGGAGACCTCCGCTGTACAAGATAAGAGGTGCCGTAAAAAGAAAACTTGCCCCCGCGAACAGAGCCCCAAACTGGCTAAGCAGAGCGCTCGTATCCGCTCCTGCCGATAGAAGATCGAGGTCCACGATGCGCCTAAGGAAGACCAGATAAAGCACTCGGAACGGAGTCTTGCGTTGTAATAGCTCATGCATACATAAGGTCCACCAGTGACCGAGAGATTGCCGGAGCATCCTGCTCCACCGCGAGCTGAGCGAAGACACTCTCCAGACTTGGTGCCGCCATCATGGCTCTGAGGCGTTCCGCCGAATCATCGGCAACCACACGGCCCCGGTGCAGGATGACGACATGGGAGCAGATTCGCTCCACGGTGTCGAGTTCGTGAGAGCTGAAAAGCACGACCTTTCCCCGCCGGCCGAGTTCTTCGATCAGGTTTCGCAGGAGAAGCGCAGAGCCAATATCGAGACCAGAGAAGGGCTCGTCCAGAATGACGAGATCTGGATTATGCAGAAGGGCTGCTGCGATGAGAACCTTCTGTCGCATTCCCTTGGAATAGCTAGAGATCAGCGCCTCGCCCTCTCCCGACAGACCGAATGCGTCCAGCAGTGCATCGATTCGTTCACGGGCTTGCTTCGGGGCGAGTCCATGCAGCTGCGACACCATCGCCAGATATTCCAAACCGGTCAGATGTGTGTAGAGGTATGGCTCCTCGGGAACGTAGCCCAGACGGCGGTGATACCCCACGAGGTCCTCCGCTATGGGCCGTCCTGCGAAAAGAACTTCGCCAGATGTAGGACTAATGAGGCCGGTAAGCATCTTCATCGTGGTCGACTTTCCGGAACCGTTCGGACCGAGGTAGCCCGTTATCTCTCCGGCTCTTGCAAGAAAGGTGACGTCTTTGACAGCTGGGATTCCCGAGTAGCGCTTACAAAGCATTCTCACTTCGAGCATACCCCTATGTAGCATAAGATATACCCAATGGCAAGTCGCGTACTACCTAGGGTATGATTCACGACATGGCGGGCACTCCAAAACTTTCCCACACTGCGGCCTTCGTTCTGCAGGCGATCGGAAGCGGCTATGGCTATGGTTTTAGCGTGATAGAAGTGACAGGCTTGGCGAGTGGCACGGTTTACCCCGCCATGCGCCGCCTTGAAAAAGCGCAACTCGTTCTCTCTGAGTGGGAAAACCAGGAGGTCGCGGACAAGGAGCAACGGCCGCTGCGGCGGTACTACGCAATCACAGCTGAGGGAGACAAGATGCTTCACATGCTGCGCAGCCGATACCCCCTCCTCGAACGCTCCCTTCCCACCATCGCGGTGCAGCACGCATGAAACTTGCGGGTTTGTCACGCGCGATTCCTTTCTGGCTGCTTCGCTGCTTTGCCCTGCTCGTTCCGTGGGTGGATCGTGAGAACTGGGTTGCGGAATGGAAAGGCGAGCTTACCTACGTCATGCGTCGCCGTCACGGTGGCCTAGCGCTCCTCTTCGCCTTCGGCTCACTCCAGGACGCCGCGTGGTTCCGCTGGGATCGTGTTCAATCCGCGACAACGAAGCAGCTCCGTTCTCCTTCGTGGAAGATCTGCCTCGGGAGGCTTCTGGGACTTCTCGCCCTCGCCTGCGTCTGCTCACGACTGGAGCCTGGTTTCGCGCAAGCTCCGTTTGCTGACCTCTACAACATCCGAGTTGATGCTTCGCTATCTCACGTCGTTCTGGAAATCTTCATCGCCTTTGCGGCTCTCCCCGCGGTCACCTCATTGCATCCGGGACACTATCCCACAAAAACTTCCGCTGGGCATCGCTTTACGGCTGTCCCCTTTTGGGTCTTCCTGGTGTCCAAAGCCCTCATGGTGATCGTGATCTGTCATTTCATCGGGCTATCGGTGACGCATCTCGGAGAGTCAGCAGCAATTTTTTCGAATTCGCCCGAAGCTTACCAGGCAATTCGCGACGGACTCACTCCTCTACAGTTCCTGATGACCTTTGCATCGTGCCTCTACGGTCTGCGCTGGGTTCTGCAGGACCAACGGCGCCGATGTCCCGTGTGTCTGCACTGCCTCGGCTCGCTGCAATCAAGCGGGCTGCGCGCCCGCATCTTTATTGGCGTGAGCCGCAGCGAGAGGCCCTGCGTCAAGGGACACGGCTCGTTGGTGGTCCCGGACTTTATGACAAGCTGGGTCGCCACACAGTTTTGGGAGATACCCGAAGGACTCTGAACCCGGCCCGACGCAATCGAAGCCAGGAGCATGCCCGCAATCAACTGCAACTAGAGATTAGTCCTGAGAAGTCGGCTTCTCGTCAGCTAAGTCTGGTGGTGGCCGCGCTAACGAGTTCGCCGCATTGCCTAGTCTCCAGCCTGCAGTTTCCCGTCGATCAGCGGCTCCGACAGACTACAAAGGGAACTGCCCTGACTCCGCAGCAACCAAAACTTTTTCCAGCATCTCCGGCCCGTTATTTCGGGCGTTATTGACCTTGGCATTCGCTTCGCGCATCTCCATCGCTTCCGACTCAAACGGCCTAAGCAGATCGACGGATAGCCGTTCTATCTATTCGCGGTCGAGCCATCGGTCATAGTCGTTCGGGTGCAGGATGACCGGCATACGCGGATGAATCCGTGCCATCATTTCATTCGCTTCCGTGGTCACGATGGCGAACGACTGGAGCCAGTGGCCCTCCCCATCTTTCCATGCCTCCTAGACGCCGGCGAAGGCAAAGAGATTCCCGTTCGATAGCTCAAAAGCGTAGGGCTGCTTTGACGGGCTGCCTTCCTTCGGCCATTCGTAGAAGGCGCTCACGGGAATAAGGCAGCGTCGCTTCTTGACTGGCTCACGCCAGGTCTTCGCCGTCAACGATTGTTTCGGCTCTCGCATTGATGGTCGAGATCCCCTTGGCTTCGCTCAGGTCTTTCGTAAAGAAAGGTATGAGGCCCCAGCGTGCCAATACCATCTCCCGTTCGCCCGTCTCCCTGCTTTGCCGGATGATGGGCTGCGAAGTCGTCGGAGCGATGTTGTAATCCGCATCAGGCATCGGCAGATTAGCCAGGTCCCCATCCACATGGAACCACTCGGCTATCTTCTGCTTGGCGCTACGCCGTACATACCGTCCGCACATACGTTTACCCTCCAAACCGATTGTAAAAGTGCCTTGTGCTCATAGTTTGGTCATGCATCACGGATTGTGCAAGGTTGACTTGCGTACCGGAGCCGGGCGTATTCTAGCTTTGCGGTGGAGAAGAAAAGGCGAAAATGCAATGGCGATGCAATCGAGAACAGCGGCACTCCGGCAAGACATTGAGAGCCACCTCGCGTCGCGGATTCCCGCGGCCCTATCTCCGCAAGCGACACAAACTCCGAGACTTCTACCGCTTGGAAATGAGGTAGTGAATCAACTCGTTGGCGGGGGACTGCCTATCGGAGGAATCTGCGAGTTCACCGGCTCCGCTTCGGCAGGGAGAACATCACTTGCTCTCTCCTTCCTGAGCGAAGCGTCAGTCGATTCGGCCTGCCCCTACATCGACGTTAGTGACAGCCTTGACGCCACAAGTGCCGCCGCAGCCGGAGTAAGACTGGAAAATCTCCTCTGGGTCCGGTTTACGAGTGTTCCAGAACCGATGCTGCGGAAACTGGGCGCGCCGCAGGTAAATCCTTTGGTGATACCTATCGCTTCCGACCGGCAGCATGGGTCAACCCAACATGGCTATGGCCCGCACCCGCGCACCGAGACGAAAGGCATGGACCGCGCACTTGAGAAGATGCTCGTCCAAAAGGCTGAATCCAGGCTCAAGAAGATGGAGGGAACGCCCGGATTCCCGAATCAACGCCTGAGCCTTGCCGTGGCATCGGAGGAACAGGTCGCTTATGAGCATTTCAACGCCCGCCGTGCAGACGACTCAAATCCTTTGCGGCAGATCGACCGTAAGGCAGCAGACGATGCCCGTGAACGAGCCAACAAGCCTGCAGTAGTACGGAATGGATTGCGTCGCGAGGAGAAGCCGTGGGGCAAGTTGGACAAAGCCCTTCGCACCGCAGACCAGATTCTTCAAGCCGGAGGCTTTCGAGTCATCGTGCTTGACCTTGCTTCGGTTCCTCCCGAGCAGGCTCTTCGTATCCCGTCCGCAACCTGGTATCGGTTCAGCCGTGCGGCGCAAGAAGGAGACGCGATTCTGCTTCTCCTCACGCAAGAACCATGCGCCAGATCGAGCGCGAAATGCGTACTCGACTGCTCACCCCAGATACACATAGGCGAAGCCGGCAAGGTGCTGGGCGGCATGACCAACACAGTCGAAGTGCTACGTCAGCGCGTCGCCAATCCCTACGGCAAGAAGGCACCGAGTAGAGCCGTCGAGTGGAATGCGACTGCCCCTTGGATGTCTTCAGTGGGCAAGATGCGTTCGGTCGGGAGATAACGCATGGAATACGCCGCAATTCACATCCCGGAGTTTCCGGTCGTTGCGTGGCTCCGATCGGACTCAGACGTGCGACTCCGGGCTTTGGCCGTAATCGAGGGAATCGCACCGCTCCAGCGCGTAGTGTCGATCAACAGGGCTGCGAAGGCCCAAGGGGTTTCGCGTGGCATCAGCAAGGTTCAGGCCGAGGCCACCGGGCCGCTACTTTTTCGTAATCGCTGCATAAAAGAAGAGACAGAAGCTTTTCAAGTTGCGTTGGAAGTGGCCGAGCGTTTCTCCCCACGGATACAAGCCCTCGCAGAACCATCCAACCAGTACGCGCAGTCTCATACGCTTTCGGTCTCTCTCCTGATGGATCGAACAGGCACAGAGAAGTTGTTTGGCAGTGCAGAGCAATACGGCAGGAAATTGAAAGCTGAGCTTGAGGCCGCGAGCTTTCCGTGCAGCATTGCAACGTGCGCCAATGCGGAAGCCAGTCTGCTACTAGCCCGTTCGCATAGTGGGGTGACATGCGTACAGTCGAGCGACTTGGCAAAGAGACTGGCACCGCTACCGCTCTCCTGGCTGCCTTGTGACGCCACGACCCTTACTGTGTTCACTCGCTGGGGAGTGCGCACGCTTGGAGAACTCGCCGCGCTGCCGGAAGCATCCCTCATCAGCCGAATCGGGCAACAGGCGCGACGCCTCCAGCGGCTTGCTTGTGGTGTAGAAGACCATCTTCTCGTACCGGAAGAGCCAGACTTGGTTCTTTCCGAAACTGCGATGCTCGACACGCCGCTTGTCTTGCTGGACTCGCTGCTCTTCGTTGTGTCGCCGATGCTGGAGCGCATTATGCGCCGTGCCATCGAACACGCTTACGCTCTGCGTAGCCTCACGCTGGGCTTGCAGCTTGAAACAGCCGCTTCCTACGAGAGGCACATACGCCCTGCTATCGCTACGCAGAACCGCGACCTGTTGCTCAAGCTGCTCAACCTGGACTTGCAGGCCCATCCGCCGCAGGCCGCCATTCTTGGTGTGACGCTTACGGCCAAGGCAGCCCGTCCACAAACCGCACAACGCGGCCTCTTTCAAGCTCAGTTCCCAGAGCCGGACAAGCTCGACATACTCCTCGCCAGACTTCGCTCGATTGCCGGCGAACAGAACGTAGGCGCTCCCGAATTGAAGAACAGCCATCGTGACGATGAGGTCACCATGACAGCTTTCCGTCCGAGTGTGCTTCCCGTCGGCGTCTCAAAATCGAAGCCGTCCTGTCTTGCGCTGCGGCGGTTTCGACCGTCACAGCCCGTCCGGGTGTCCGTCAAAAACGGAATTCCCTCGCTTCTTTTCTGGCAAAGCCAGCGAGTAGAGCTTGCTGAAGCTAAAGGCCCTTGGCAATCAAGTGGGTATTGGTGGGATGGCCGGATTTGGGAGACGGACGAGTGGGATGTCATTGCCTTGCAGCCTCTTTACGCTCTCCGCCTTCGCTATGAGTGCGGGCTGAAATCGTGGTCAGTCGCAGGTGTCTACGATTAAGAGACAGGGGACTGAGGACTACGTTGAATTCCACGCCCGCTCTGCTTTCTCTTTCCTGGAGGGAGCTTCGCTGCCCGAGGCTCTCGTACAGCAAGCGGCCAATCTGGGCATGTCAGCTCTCGGTATCCTCGACCGCGATGGACTCTATGGAGCGCCACGTCTCTACACCACGGCGAAGAAGCTGGGACTACGCTCACACGTTGGAGCCGAGGTATCGGTCAGCGACCTCGGCTTGCAGGCTCAACCGGCAGAATGGCAACCGCACTCCATTCCTAAAAGACCGGTACGGCTCAGTCTCCTTTGCGAATCGCAGACAGGCTATCGCAATCTCTCGCAACTCATCACCGGGTACGAGCTCAGACAGAAGACGAAGGGTGAGGGTGTCGCCACGTTCCGCGAAGTCAAGGAGTGGAGTGAGGGATTGGTCTGCTTAACCGGAGGCGATGAAGGACCGCTTGCCGCTGCGCTGGACAGAGGCGGTCTGGATGAAGGACGGCGGCTACTACAGTCGCTCGTTCAGACCTTTGGCCCGAAGAACGTCTATGTCAAACTTCAACGCCACCGCATCCGTGAGCAGGAGGCCCGCAACGAAGCTGCGGTCGCATTCTCGCGTGAGTTTCATCTCCCCGTTCTTGCTACAAACGGGGTCAACATGGCGACGGCTTTCGAGCGGGAGGTGTTGGACGTATTGACGACGATCCGCCACCACACGTCACTTGATGAAGCGGGCCTGCTCTTGCAGCACAACGCGAACCGCCATCTCAGGTCGGCAAAAGAGATGGCCGCACTGTTTCGGGATATACCCCAGGCCATTGCAGAGACACACGAACTTTCCCTGCGCCTTCAGTTCGAGATGAAGGATATGGGCTATCAGTTTCCGCTCTACCCGGTCGGAGACGAGACGATGGACAGCTTCCTCTACAAAAGGACGATGGAGGGAGTATGCAATCGATATGGCGCGAAGAGCAGCGCCAGCCTTCGCAAGAGGGCCGAGAAGCAGGTAACGAGGGAGCTTGCACTTATCGCCAAGTTGGGACTCGCTGGATACTTCCTCATTGTCTGGGACATCGTGGAGTTCTGCCGAAAGAACGGCATCCTCGTACAAGGCCGAGGCTCCGCTGCTAACTCAGCCGTCTGCTACTCCCTCGGCATCACAGCCGTTGATCCAGTAGGGATGGAACTCCTCTTCGAGCGATTCCTCTCAGAGGTGCGAGGTGAATGGCCGGACATAGATCTGGATCTTCCCTCGGGAGAAGACCGAGAGAAGGCTATCCAGTATGTCTATACCCGTTACGGCCAGTTGGGAGCCGCGATGTGTGCCAACGTCATCACCTATCGCGGCAAGTCAGCAGCCCGTGAAGTTGGCAAGTCTCTCGGCTTCGACGAAGACACATTGACTCGCCTTACTCGGCTCGTCAGTGCGTGGGAATGGAAGGGCGCCACGGACACCATGCAGGAGCAGTTTCGAGTCGCTGGCTTCGACCTCGCTCATCCACGTATTGCCAAATACCTTGAGCTTTCGATTCGGATGCTGGACTTGCCGCGCCATCTGGGGCAGCACTCCGGCGGCATGATTATCGCGCAAGGCCAACTCGCTTCCGTAGTGCCCATCGAACCGGCGAGTATGCCCGGTCGCAACGTCATTCAGTGGGACAAGGAAGATGTCAGTGACATGGGCCTCATCAAGGTTGACCTGCTCGGACTAGGCATGATGGCCGTCCTCAAGGATTGCACCAACCTGATTCCGACACACTACGGCAAGACCGTAGACATCGCACAGATTCCGCACGATGACCGTCAGGTCTACGCTTCGCTTCGCAAGGCCGACACCATTGGACTCTTTCAGATCGAGTCGCGGGCGCAGATGGCCTCGCTTCCTCGCAACAATCCCGACAAGTTCTATGACCTGGTAGTGCAGGTTGCCATGATTCGTCCCGGCCCTATCGTCGGCAAGATGATGAACCCTTACATGGAACGGCGGCAGGGTAGGCAGGAGGTCAGTTACCCGCATCCGCTGCTTGAGCCGGTTCTTCGCAGGACCTTGGGTGTCCCGCTCTTTCAGGAGCAGTTGCTTCGTATCGCAATGACCATCGCGGACTTCACTGGTGGCGAAGCGGAGGAGCTGCGTCGCGCTCTCGGCAGCCGTCGCTCCGCTGACAAGATGCGGGCCCTGGAGATCAAGCTGCGTGAGGGCATGGACAAGAATCAAGTGGGAGTTGCAGCCCAAGAAGAGATCATCCAGTCGATCAGTTCCTTCGCGCTCTATGGCTTTCCTGAATCCCACGCGGCCAGCTTTGCGCTCATCGCCTATGCAAGTGCTTGGCTCAAGTTCCATTACCTCGGAGCGTTTACGGCTGCAATTCTCAACAATCAACCAATGGGCTTTTACTCCGCCGCCGTCCTCGTCAAGGACGCCCAGCGTCACAAGCTCCGCGTCCGGCCCATCGACGTGATGCGGTCGAGTTGGCCTTGCACTTTGGAGCGTGAAGACGACGGTTCGCTCTCGCTACGCCTAGGCCTTCGCTACGCGCGAGGACTGCGAGAGAATGCCGCTAACGAACTCGAAGCTGCGAGAAGCCTGCGAGCTTTTGGCTCTATCGAAGAGCTGGCTCGCCGAGTCCCATCACTCTCACGCGCCGATCTTGCAACTCTCGCTGAGGTGGGTGCGCTCAACTCGATTGGGGACGGGTCGCATCGGCGAGATGCTCTCTGGCAAGTTCAGAGGGCGGGACGCCAGACCGGGCCGCTTCTTGAAACTTTGGATCAGGACGAAGATCAGACTTCGCCATTGCTGGCCATGAACCCCGAAGAACGGATGGTGGCCGACTACGCCGGTACGGGCGTCACAGTGGGCCGTCACCCAATGGCCCATTGCCGCGACCAGCTCCGCCGCATGAACGTCTACCGTGCCGACGACCTCCGTATGCTCCGCCATGGAGTGAAGGCGCGTATCGCGGGCTGCGTCATCGCTCGCCAGCGCCCTGGCACGGCCCACGGCTTCATCTTCCTCTCAATCGAGGATGAGACCGGCATCTCAAACGCAATCATCGACCCAAAGCTATACGAGCAGAACCGCTCTCTCGTCACCTACGCCCGGTTCCTGCTGGTTGAGGGAACGCTCCAGAACGTCGATAAGGTCATCCACATTCGAGCGCGGCACATTGAAGAACTCAATGTCACCGCCGCTCCAACGAAATCCCATGACTTCTACTAAATGAGCGAACGCATGAGATCGCCGGGTGACTCCCAGCCGCCCAAGGATTGGTGGCTAGAGAATGCTTGCCGTATCGCAGCATTCCGCTTGCGACAGGCGAAGTACCTCAGCTCAAACACTTTACCGCTTCGAGAGCAGGTCCGTGACAGCGTCGAGTTTGTTCGCATCGTATGGGAAGAAATCGAGCGTTCACTCGGAGATGAAACATAAGATTAGTTGAAAGCATCGCCAATCGCGGTGACTGTTGTACCAAGGTCCATCAAACAAGATTTCAGCCCGATATGCCAAATGCTGATAAGCGGCATTGCTGTAAGACGTGTGCGTCGGATAGTTATTGTGAGAAAACTGCCCGATTGCATTAGAGATGCAGCCTTCTTGAACGGTATGTGAATTGTGTGAGCTGTCCCATTCTTAGGCTCTGCATTTTTCTCTTTGCACGTTCACTCTGCCACCGCTTCGGCGCAGGAGCTGCGCCCATCGGCTCTGCATTCAGAACTCGCGTTCCGCGCCCTTCGGGTTTCGGACTCCTCCCCCCTCGCACGCTCCGGGTCCCTTTCCAAGACTTCTTCTCTTGGGCAACGCGGCCATGCCGCGACTTGGGAGCAGCGCACTTCCAGGCTGTCTCCAATCAGGCAGCGGGGAGCAGTTCGTCGTGTCAGTCTGCGGCGACGGCCAACATGTCATGCGTGGGTGACCTAATTCCGCAAACAATGAGATTAGCGACTAGGCAATGGGCAGCCCTCCTTATGATGGCGCGGGCAACATCACATTTGACGGGTGCTACCATTGTGCGTACGACACGGGAGGGCGGGCGCAGCGGTAGGGACCCTCCCACTTGAAAGACTACCCGCTCAGTCGTCCTGGATCTTTGTCCTCCCAACTACTAATCCAAATCTGATTTCCTGCCAAATCTGCACAAGGCCTTGACTTGATACCTGCCATGGAAGAACAGATACCTAACGCGTCCGTTGACCTCCCGGCTGCTACGGGAGCAAAGATTCATGCGGCAGGCGAGATGGCGGATCTCATTCGTGCGCTCGATTGGGAAAGAACGTCGCTAGGCCCCATCGCTCAATGGCCTGACACGTTGGTGTGGTCCGTAAATTTGATGCTTGAAAGCCGATTTCCCACCTCGATTTTTTGGGGACCGACAATGGCTCACCTTTACAACGATGCCTACCTTCCATTAACCGCAGAAAAACATCCCGCGCTCCTTGGCCTATCCGCCCCGGAGGCCTGGGCAGAAGCCTGGCATGTTATTGGCCCGCAATTCGAAGCTGTATTCCAACGGGGAGAAAACATTTATCAGGAAAATGTTCCCGTACCTTGTATGCGCAATGGCATCGTTCAGGATGTGTACTGGACTTATAGCTATAGCCCAATTCGCAACCTGAGCGGAGACATCGGAGGCATTTTAATTGTCTGCCACGATGTCACGGAGCAGCGCGCTGCGGCTGAACTGTTGCGTGAGAGCGAACTTAGGTATCAACGGCTCTTCGAGTCGATGTACGAAGGCTTCTGCATCATTGAACCCATAGACACTGCACCCGGAGAGCCTCTCGACTTCCGGTACATTTCTGCAAATCCTACGTTTGTTGTGCAGACGGGCATTGGGGATGTGGTCGGACGCACGCTTCGCGAAGTGATCCCTACGGAGAGCGACGGATGGGTGCAGATGTACGATGGTGTCGTTAAGACGGGCGTACCGCTTCGTTTCGAGCGCGAGCTTACAACCACAGGCCGCACTTTGGAACTCTTTGCGTTCCCATGCGGAGAGCAGAAACGTCCCATGGTGGGGGTCACCTTCTCCGATATCACCGCGCGCAAGCGGGCGGCGGCGGTGGAAAAGGCATCGCAGAAGAGCGAAAGGCTGGCAGCGGTAGGCCGCCTGACGGCATCCATTGCGCATGAAATCAACAATCCGCTGGAGGCGCTGACGAACCTCTTCTACCTGGCGCTCGGGGACCAAGGTCTGGGAAGCGAGACACGTTCCTACCTGGAAGCGCGGAACAGGAACTTCGCCGAGTTGCACAGATTACGGAGCAGACCCTGCGCTTTCATCGGCAGTCGAAAACCCCGGTTTCGGCTTGGGCGCGGGATATCGTCGAGCCTGTGCTTGCTCTATACGAAGGGCGACTTCACCAAAGCCGGGTGGCATTGGAGAAGCGCATAGGGAGCCAAGATAAACTTAACTGCTACGCTGGGGAACTCCGCCAAGTGATTGTGAACTTGGTTGCCAACGCCTTCGATGCTATGCGGTCTGGCGGCAGGCTTCAGGTTAGAACCCGGCCGGCCACACACCCGAAAACGAGGGTGAGCGGCATGCGCTTCACAGTGGCCGACGATGGGGTTGGCATGGATGCTGAAACGCAAGCTCACATATTTGAGCCATTCTTCACAACCAAGGCAGACACCGGAACAGGGCTGGGACTTTGGGTAAGTAAGGAGATTGTCGAAAAGCACGAAGGCACCTTCACGTTCAAAAGCCGGCAAGCTCCGGGACATCATGGCACCGTCTTTTCGATTTTCATAGAGGACCTGCCCTGAATCGGTACACACGTACTTCAGCTCGTGTGGCTTACCTCGCCGGACCCAGGAACACCTCAAAGATCGGAGTTTATGTGGGCGTCTCGGATTACGTTCTGCTCGTCACGGTAGGGCGTCGGCTTGGCTGCCCCATGACGAGGGCGTGCAAGCTCTGGACGCTCTTCTCCGTAAGGGTGGCCTTGCTCCCGGCGAGACGTTCGACCTCATCAAACGCAGCATAGTACCCGCGCACCTAGTGCTGGTCGCGTTCGCGTCCTGGGAAGTGCTAATCTTCGGCGATGACTTTTGCGGCTTGCTTCCGGGTGAGAAGATTGCCTTCCATCATCGTGGGGTAATGTGTCGAGTACAGGCGGCCGTTTCACGCAGATTCGCGAGCACACGCGGCGTTATAGGCAACGCCTCAATCGCGTGCTTCACCGCTTCGATCCGCATCAATCCACGAGCGATTGCCGGGGTGATGCTGAAGACGGGTTGAAAGCCGGGATTTTTCGGTGCCATGTTCAACCTCAAGGTGCGGATATAACGTCTTTATCCTGTCTCTATTCTTCGATAACCTGGTAATAACGCTGAAGGTAATTGTCTTGGCAGTCCCGATACAATCGAGTCACCTTTACCCCGGATGAACCGGTCGCAGTCTCACCATCGGCAGGGGTGAAGGTAGTGTCTTCATGTACGTCACTATCATTCAATAATGGAACGATATTGACAAACGAGCACCTATCGGCGCATCATGAACAATGCCGCGTACCCGCATGGACGAATTGTTTGCACTCGCCGAAGAACACGATGGTCTGCTCACGTCGAAAGAGGCGCGAGCCGCCGGCATACAGGATTCCGTCTTGGTTCGTCTGGCCCAACGTGGTCGATTGGAGCGCATGACCAGAGGTGTCTATCGGATTGCTCATTACCCGGCGGACCGTCTCGCTCAGTACCGCGAGGCCGTGCTCTGGGCCAAGGCCAGCCAAGGGCCAGAGCACATCGCCCTCTCTCACGAGACGGCCTTGCTGCTCTACGGCATATCCGACGCGAATCCCTCGCGTGTGAACCTCACGGCTCCAACCTCGGCAAGGTTGCGTCGGAAGTGTCCAGAGTGGGTCGCGATCCATAGAGCCAATCTCCCCCCCCAGGACATCGGGGAACATGAAGGGCTACCAGTAACATCGGTGAGCCGCAGCATCACGGATGTTCTCCTCGCCACACATCGAACCGACGTTGCTCGGCAGTCCGTCAGCGAAGCCCTCCGCGAAGGATTGCTCAACAGTGCAGAGGCAGGCGTCCTTCGAAGATCCATCACCCGGATTTCATCTGCACCCTCACCATCGACGAACGGAAGCCAGGTGAAGGTGTATGAAGCCGCGACCACCTGAACGCTTAGAAAAGACTCTCGCCCGAGTTGCTAAAGAACAGGATGTGGCGCAAGAGCGTCTTCGTCGCTGGGTGTCGTTTCTGGCGCTGTGCGGCGTACTTGAACGCGCAGTAAACGAAGCCATCCTGGAGAGCTATGATCTCAAATGCGGTGTTCACTTGAACTAGGTTTGCGGAGGGAGCAAGAGCGACCAAGGACATCGACATTGGTGTACCGGTCGAGCGGACGAAGAGGCTAAGGGCATTTCAGGTGCCGTTGCACTGGGCTTCGATGACTTTACCTTTCTCTTGAAAGGGAAGCCCTTGAACATGGATAAGGTGGACGCAATTCGATTGGAACTCGCCATCCGATACCGAACTCGCGCATGGCAAACCATCGACGTTGATCTTGGACCATCTGGCCGGGGTGCGGTGGAGCTTGTCGTGCCAACAATTCGAGGACTTGCCTCGATGGGGTTACGCGTCCCGTCCCCTGTTCGGTGCCTCAATTTGAACGAACAGATCGCCCAAAAGCTGCACGCCCGCACCGGGCCATATTCGGCGGGGCGTGCCCGCGATATTCTCGACATTTTGCTGATTGAGCTATTGGGCAAGTTGGACATGAAGGCTGTGCGAGTAGCAGCAGATAGCGTGTTCGCCGAACGCGCCACACATGCCTTTCCGCCGATCGTCCAGATCGCAGCGGAATGGCAGCCGGAACTTGAAGTGCTGGCAAAGGAACTTGGCTACCCAACGACTTCGGCCCCTGAGATGGAAGCGCGATTTCGCGTCTTCGTCGAGTCACTGGCAAATGCCTAGGCCGACTATTTGTTGTGAATGAGGTTCCACGTCAGCTTCAGGGGAACAGCGGGGACTGGACGGAAAGCCTGACGGGGAAGATCACTGTTTGCGGTGCCTGGATGAAGCGATATTAGCCTGAAGACCTTTCATGCTTTCCGCAAAAAGTATCTCTATGTAGGCGTCCGAGATCGGCCCAGTCCCTAGAAGCAGCCGATAGTAGATCGGCGCATACAGGAGATCAACCGTTCCTTCTATATCGATATCCGGACGCAAGGCCCCTTGAGTGATCGCTGCTTCCAGCATATCGATCACCAGTTTCCTGCGAGGGAGAGTCCATTTATTCCGGTATACCTCCGCCAAATCTGGATCGAATTGAGTTTCGGCGAGAAGAGCCTTCACCAGCGCACCGTCTCTACCCCGAAACGCTTCGGCCGTGACGTGCATCTGGAGCCGTATGCGCTCCAGTGCTGTCTCAGCCTCTGGAAAGAAGGACGCGGGGCGGAGTTCTGTAAGGAACCCCTCCATAATGACCGCCGCCTTGTTCGGCCACCGCCGATAGATGGTGGTCTTCGCGATACCGGTCTTCGCGGCGATAGCTTCAATGCTCACCACACGAAAGCCCATTTCAAGAACCAGATCGAGTGCCGCCGTGAGGATGGCTTGATGAAGCTGTTCGCTTCGCGGTCTTCCAAGGTTCGCCGCTTTCGTTGTCTCGCCGCTCATCGAAGGCCCTTTCAGCCGAATTGCATTAATCGTTAACTCTTTATTAATCATAAACGCTACGGGGCGTATCCTATCCACATACTAACGCTACGATGCGTAGTGTAGCGAAAAATAGCCGGTAAACACCCCGCAGATGTCGGCAAGTCCCGAAGCGACAACAGATGACAGCGGCTATCCAGAATCGGTATGAACTTACCGCATTTCGGACAATGCGGTGCACGCCTTAAACGCAAGCGAATACAGGACCGAACAGACCAGTAGTTAGGAGGCTCTATGTTTCTCGTAAGTGCATTTCTTCTCGGTGTCACGTCTGGTTTGCGTGCGCTCCTTGGCCTGGCAGTCGTTAGCTGGGCTGCCCATCTCGGCTACCTTCACCTCGAACATACGTGGCTCGCATTTCTCGGCTACGCAATCACGCCGTACATCCTCAGCCCTATGGCGATCGGCGAATTGGTCAACGACAAACTCCCGAAGACCCCGAGCCGTTTGATTCGCCCGCAATTCATCACCCGGGTGGTTACCGGCTCGCTGTGTGGCGTGTCAGTGGGTCTGGCAACAGGGAACCTAATCGTGGGCCTGATCGCTGGCTTGGTAGGGAGTGTCGCTGGCACTCTTGGAGGCGCAAAGGCTAGAGCCTTTGGTGCAAAGCTGATTGGTCGCGATCTCCCGGCGGCATTGGTCGAAGACGCCATTGCGGTGGGGCTTTCGGTACTCGCGGTATCTCTCGCGAGATAGGCAATAGAGATGTTCATCTTTGAGGTTCGCTATTCACGCTTCATGGAATGCCCGGCACTTTTTGTACCAGTTGAGAAGCGGTAAAACTGGAACAAGAGGAGCATTGGATGGTACGAGGAAAGAAGCATACAGCGGAGCAAATCGTGAACC
>JAABUZ0100003889.1_pt1 | contig 21344 bp, 19 predicted proteins | sample 5562091 | NCBI WGS metagenome assembly JAABUZ01 (sample SAMN12813069, study PRJNA571459) | rock metagenome | isolation source: Antarctica rocks | place: Antarctica: Victoria Land, Linnaeus Terrace sud | collected 2015-12-21
AGCCCCGGCGAACAGAAGACGGTGGACGTCCCGGTGACTGGTGAGAAGGTGCCCGTTGGCCACGGCTCGGTCGTGATCGCCGCGATCACCAGTTGCACCAACACCTCCAATCCCAGTGTCATGCTCGGTGCCGGACTCGTGGCCAAGAAAGCGGTTGAACGCGGCCTCATGGTCAGCCCCTCGGTCAAAACCAGCCTCGCGCCCGGCTCACGTACCGTCACGACCTACCTCGAACGCGCTGGCCTGAAACCATACCTCGACGCGCTGCGCTTCCACCTCGTCGGCTATGGATGCACCACCTGCATTGGCAACAGTGGTCCGCTTGCCGAGCCAATCGAAGCCGCCATTCGTGACGAAGAACTGGTGGTCGCCGCCGTATTGAGCGGCAATCGAAACTTTGAAGGACGCATTCACCCGCTGGTGCGGGCCGCCTACCTGGCATCACCGCCACTCGTGGTCGCCTACGCGCTCGCGGGCACCGTTGACATCGATCTCAACTCCGAGCCGATCGGGCAGGACCCCAACGGCATTCCCGTCTACCTGCGTGACATCTGGCCCACAACCGAGGAAGTGCGCCAGGCCGTCGAGCAGTCTGTAGGGGGAGACATCTTCATAGAGACGTACGCCAACGTCTTCAGCGGCGACGATCGCTGGAAAGCCCTGCCCGTGCCCGACGGTGACCTTTACGAGTGGAGCAACGACTCCACCTACGTCCACGAGCCGCCGTTCTTCCAGGGCATGACGCTTGAGCCACCCGCACTTCGGGACATCACCGGAGCCAGAATTCTTGTGATGGTTGGTGATTCCGTCACGACCGACCACATTTCTCCGGCTGGCAGCATTGCCAAGGCAGGCCCGGCTGGCCAGTACCTCATCAACCGTGGCGTCACGCCAGTCGATTTCAACAGCTACGGATCACGCCGCGGAAACGACGAAGTGATGGTGCGCGGCACCTTCGGCAGCACGCGCCTCCGCAACGAACTCGTCCCCGGAAAAGAAGGCGACTGGACAGCCCATCAGCCCGAGGGCGAGGTCATCCGCATCTTCGACGCATCGGTCCGCTACCGTGAGGAGGGGGTGCCCCTCATCGCCATTGCTGGCAACGACTACGGCATGGGCAGTTCACGCGATTGGGCAGCCAAAGGCCCCATGCTGCTCGGCATCCGTGCGGTGATCGCCGAAAGCTACGAGCGCATCCACCGGAGCAACCTGGTGGGCATGGGCATCTTGCCACTTCAGTTCCAGCCAGGCGAGAACCGGCGCACCCTCGGCCTCACCGGTACCGAGACCTTCGACATCGCTGGCATCTCGGAAGGTCTGAAGCCAGGGCAGCAGATGACGGTCAAGGCGCGACGTTCAGACGGCAGCGAGTTTTCGTTTACCGCGAAAGCTCGTATCGACAGCGCCATCGACGTCGAATACTACCGCCACGGCGGCATCCTGCAGATGGTCCTCCGTCGCCTGGCTCAGGAGGAGCAGGCGTAGGAGGTCCCCGAATAGATGGATGACCGCTCCATGTTTCATGCTATGGACAGGGCAAAGCACTCAATGGAACTGAAGCGCACCAACACTGCTCAATCGCGCGGCATAGACGCCCCGCCCGCCCCGCCCGTTGGAGGAGAACCACCTCTCGTCACTGAAGAAGCCGAGGGCCCGGGCCTAGTGTCCAACGAGCAACAAGCGGCAGTCACAGCTTGGGGTGTCGGGACGATCCTAGCGGGCGACCGGCCTTACTACGGTGCTATCCACAAGACCGTCCTACTGCAGACCGACACGGGTCGCTATGTCCTGCGCGGGTATCGACACCGTGATCGGGCGCCAGTGGAACGCGAGCACGCCGTCATCGCGCATGTTTGCCAGCATGGTGTCCCGGCCATCGCGCCGCTACCCTTGCGGAGTGGGGACACCATCCTCGACTTGCAGGATCGTCGGTATGCGCTGTTTCCCTCCGCTCCCGGTCGTCAGTTCCGCAAAGGCGAACTGGGAATGGCTGAAGCACGTGCGATGGGTGCCATCCTCGCCCAGGTACACCAGGCGCTCCGCTCGCTGCCGGAACGTTGGGCGACGCGACGCTCCTTCGCGGTGGACCACGCAAACACCATCGCCCGGCTGGACATGCTGGAAGCGGTCATTCGCGGCCGAACTGACGGCGACCCGGTGCACAGCAGTGCCCTGGCTCGCCTGATGGTGCAACGCCGGTGGATTACCGCCTTGTCGCCGGCCGCCGCTGTTGACTTCGCTGGTCTCGACCAGCAGGTGCTTCACGGTGACTTCCAGGAGACGAACCTCTTCTTCGCGGACGGACAAGTGAGCGCAGTCATCGACTGGGATCAAACCCACATTGCCCCACGCGGCTGGGAAGTCGTCCGCACATTGCACTATACGTTCGGCTTCGCGCCTGCCCTGTGCCGGAGCTTCCTCGCTGCCTACCGACGGGCGTTGCCCCTGTCCGCTCGGGACCTGGATCAGACCGCCGCGGCGTACGACGTGAAGGTCCGCCACGATCTCTGGGCCTACGAGGCCTTCTATCTCGAGGGCAATACGCGGGTCGGACGCTTTCTGCTCCCCCCACCTTCACCATCGGTTGCTGAGCGTTGGGCAGCCCTACACCGCCAGTTGTGACTTCCCCAGGACCCTCACCTCGCTCCATCATCAGATCGTGCAGCAGGCGGGCGACCAGCTGGTGACTTACCTGATGACCCCGTCCCACCAGCGCCGTCGCCAGTTGGCGGGTGCTCTTGCAGGTCCAGCGCAACTGTGACATGGGATCGCCACGCGTCAGCGGGTCGATCAACGCCTCCAACTCTGGGAGCAAGGTCGGGTCTTGCACGTACCGCGCCTTGCGGCTCCCGCCCACCTGCCGGACGCGACCGCTCGGCGGTAGTACAGCGCGAGCGACGCTACCGACCCCGCGAGGCTCCCGCCCACCTGCCGGACGCGACCGCTCGGCAGTGCCGGTTGGTCCAGTTCCTGGAGCGCCGCGTGAATCGTGGGGCGCGTCACGCCCGCCGCCCGCGTCACACCGCCTCGCCCGACCGCACGGGCCTCCGCCGCCAACACCAACCGCCGTTGGCGCTCATTCAGCTGTGGTAAGATCGTCGCGAACTTGGTGACGAGCGCCTGATCCTCATTCATCCCTCACTCCACCGTCGGCCCACCCCTTTGTCAAAATTATTTCGTGACGGGTCCTAATGTGTTCTACACTCCTAAAAGATTTCGGCTTACAGCAATTGTATCCCCATTGGATGCTCCTGGACCCCTGCTCGATCATGGGCGCAGAAAGAGGCGGACCGATAGCCCGTAAAATCGGTAGAGATTGACGAGTTTCCGTCTACTTCTCGTGGTACGGACAAAAGGCGGCTACATGTCGTTGCCGGTTCCTTTCGTCAGCGCGGGTCGGCGTCCGTCCGCCCGAGGCGAAAGGATCATGCCGCATGACGGCAATCTGGGTGGAGAGCCTCAGTCGCACCTTCGATGAGGCGCTGGATCTGTTGGCCGCAGCCATACGAGACTGCACGGACGACCTGTGGGAATCGAGCATGTGGGAGGTTCCGGCCGACTTGTTTGGCCCAGCGCCACCCGGCCCCGCCGGAAAGCCCGTCAATGACACAGCAGCGCGCACTGCTCTCGCCCAGCGACGCTCAACTCCGTGGAGCGTCGCGTGGCACGCGCTAGAAAGCCTCGACTACGATCTCACCGGTGAGTTCGGTCCGTGGGAACCACCGCCACCGTTCGTGGGCAACCCGCACTGGTTGTTGACGCGTTTGCCCGCACCTTGGACGCGAACCGAGCTGCTCGGCTACCTCGACTATTGCCGTAAGCGGGTACGCGACACGCTCGCGGGCATGACGGACGAGAAGGCGGCGACGCCCATGCCGCAGGTTCACCGCTATAGCGGTCAGCCGCACACGTGGATCATTACGAGTGCCGTAGGCCACATGATTGAGCACGCGGCGCAGATCAGGCAGTTCATCACTGGCGCAAGCATGGCTTCAGAGAACTGAGGATCACCCGGACATGCGCGGGGCAATGGCCAGTGCGCACCCCCTGTCATAATGGCTGTTTAAATCACGAATCGTTGCCGTACCCCGTATTAGGTCGACATCTGTCATCTTCCTTGATTCCTGGCACGGATGCTCCTGGAATATGCGGCCTGCAGGTTGGCGACATGTGGTCAGGACAGGAGGTGCAGGGGCACCATCAACCCACCGCGTTCTGTCGTCGCTGCTTGCTCTATTCGATGGTTCGCCAGCATACTGTGCTCTGACCGATACACCGCCCAGTTACATAGACTGCACTATCGGGGGTAGCACGACGGTCAGGCACGCGTCGCTACGCTTGGACCAGCGGTAAAGCCAGATTCCGAATCTGGTTCTCGGCCATCCCAACCACGCTAAATAAACAGTGGGGCAAGCACCAGCGTGAGCGTCGCGAACAGCTTGATGAGCACGTGGAGACTCGGACCGGCAGTGTCCTTGAACGGGTCACCCACGGTGTCTCCAACGACCGCCGCGGCATGTGCAAAGCTCTGTTTGGCCTGGACATTGCCGTCGGCATCTTTGAGCAGACCGGCTTCGATGTATTTCTTCCCGTTGTCCCATGCGCCGCCGCCGTTGTTCATCACCGTCGCCATGATAATCCCGACCATCGTCCCCACCATGAGCAGTGCCGCTTCTGCCTCCGCCCGGAGCACCAGACCTACCAGCAGCGGCGCGCCCACCGCCAGGAGTCCCGGGAGCACCATCTCCCTCAGCGCGCCGCGCGTACTGATGTCAACACACCGTTTGTAGTCAGGACGCGACGTGCCTTCCATAATGCCCGGATCGGCCTTGAACTGACGGCGGACCTCTTCGATCATGTACCCGGCAGCCCGTCCCACCGCGCGGATAGCAAGGGAGCTGAACAGAAAGATCACCATAGCTCCCAGCAAGCCGCCCGAGAAGACGTCGATGTTCGCCAAATTGACCACATTGAACTGGTAATCCGGCGGAAAGTTTCCACTGGCCCGGCGGAGATTCGTCACGTTGTCCATGTACGCGCTGAACAGGAGGAAGGCAGCGAGCGCCGCCGAGCCGATGGCGTAGCCCTTGGTCAGCGCCTTGGTGGTATTGCCGACGGAGTCGAGTTCGTCCATCACGTCGCGGACTTCGTCGGGCGCGCCTGACATCTCCACAATGCCCGCGGCGTTGTCGGTAATGGGACCAAAGGTGTCCATGGCCAGCACGTAGGCGCACGTCATGAGCATACCGACGGTCGCGACAGCGGTGCCGTAGACGCCGCCATGCTGGGGATCCGCGGCCGCGCCGAGTCGATAGGCACTGATCAACGCCACCACAATCGCTATGACAGGAAGCGCCGGCGTCTCAAACGCAACGGCCAGACCCTGAATAATGGTCGTCGCGGGGCCCGTGAGCGAGGCATTTGCGATGTTCCGCACGGGAAGCCACGTGCCCGATGTGTAGTACTGCGTGATGAACAGAAAGACAATGCTCAGGATAATGCCGACGAGTCCCGCAAAAAAGTAGTACCAGGAACCCAGCATCACCTGCGTGACAACAGCCAAGGCAAGGACGCTGAGACTCGCCGCCACGTAGAAGCCATTATTGAGTGCCCGCATCGGGTCCTTGACCATCGTCGGCCGCACGCACAGCAGACCTATCATAGACGCAATCAGGCCACAGGCACATGTGACGAGGGGGAAGATCACCCACTCGGGCTTGTTGCTGACCTTGAAGAGTGCGACACCGAGAATCATCGCACCGATGTTTTCTGCCGAAATCGACTCGAACAGGTCCGCGCCGCGTCCCGCGCAGTCACCCACATTGTCACCCACGAGGTCGGCTATCACCGCCGGGTTCCGCGGGTCGTCTTCTGGAATACCGGCTTCCACTTTACCCACCAGGTCCGCCCCGACGTCTGCCGCTTTGGTGTAGATACCCCCACCGAGCTGGGCAAACAGCGCGACAAAGCTCGCTCCGAACCCGTAGCCCACAATCTTGAAGGGCGTTGAGCCGGGATCGCTCAATCCACCATACATGACGAAGACGACAAACACCCCGAGCACGCTCAAAGAAACGACGAGGAACCCCGAGACGGCGCCTCCCCGAAGAGCGACCGTCAGTGCTTCCCCGAGGCTCCGACGGCCAGCGCTGGCGGTTCGGATGTTAGAACGTACCGCCACATACATGCCGATAAAACCGGCAACCGCTGAACTGACAGCGCCGATGATGAACGCAATCGCCGTCTGCAGCCCCTCGCTGCTTTTGCCCGTGAGGGAGAGGACGGCAAAAATGGCAATGGCGGCTACGACGACAAGCATGCCAATCGTCCGGTATTGTCGGTTCAAGAAGGCGACCGCTCCTTCAAAAATCGTGGCGGCCACTTCTTGCATATCCGGCGTCCCTTCGTCCCGCCCGAGTACATCACGCGCGAGATACAGAGCGAACATGACCGCGGCAATGCAGGCCACCGGAACAAACCAGACGAGTCCCACGAAAACCTCCCAGCTCGCCGGATCGCAGGCGGAGCACTACGCGCGCAACAGGGCGCAATGGACGCACAGATGGGCTCACCGCCGAGGCGGTAGCATGCGAGTGTAGCCGTCCCGCTACTATTGCGTCAACTGGATACAGAACGGTGTCCGCATCTCCGACATACGGGTGGCATACGAGCAACGTCGTTGTCTTCCATGGTGCATAAATTGATGCCTCACCCCGATGTCGTGGATGCATGCCCATCGAAGGTGACACTTGAAAGGCGAGGGAGGACTCGTCAACGAGCGTATGCGAGGTGGTACACTGCACAGAGAACGGTGGGGCTGCTCCTGGGGCTCGTACCGGTCGTGAATAATAATCCCTACAGGAGGTGCTATGTCCGACCTGCAAGACCGACTTCTGCCGCTGCGCGATGCCATCCATGACATGACGGTGCATCTTTGACCTGCCTGCCAAATTAGCTGAAATAGCCCAACTGGAAGAACAGTCGGCCGCTCCAGGCTTCTGGGACGATCAACGTACCGCCCAAGAGCTTCTTCGCAGGCTGACGTCACTCCGCGAGCAGACGCACCAGTGGGTCGCTATGGAAAAAGACGCCGTCGAGCTGCTCGACTTGCTCGCGCTGATGGAATCGGAGCACGATGACTCGATTCGGAACGAGATCGCGGAAGGTATCGACGACCTCGAACGGCAACTCAAAGCCCGGGAGTTCGACCTGCTCCTCAGCAGACCGTACGCCGACCACAAAGCATTGATCACGATCCACGCTGGTGCGGGTGGTACGGAGTCGCAGGACTGGGCTGCCATGCTGCTTCGCATGTTTCTGCGATTCGCACAGCGGCGCAATTTCAAAGCCGAGATTCTCGAAGAGTCCCCCGGCGAAGAGGCGGGACTGAAAAGCGTCACGCTGAGCATCGCCGGGCCGTACGCCTACGGCTATCTTGAATCGGAGCGTGGCGTTCATCGCCTCGTCCGCATCTCGCCGTATGACTCCGCAAAACGAAGGCATACGTCCTTTGCTCTTGCCGAAATCATGCCCGAAGTGGAGCAAGATTTCGAGGTCACCATCGATGACAAGGACCTGCGTGTCGATACGTACCGTTCGACGGGCGCCGGTGGGCAGCATGTCAATAAGACCGACTCGGCGGTACGCATTACGCACCTGCCGACCAACATCGTGGTGACGTGCCAGAATGAACGATCTCAGACGCAGAACCGGGAAGTGGCGATGCGTATCTTGCGGTCGCGGCTCCTGGAACGCCAGATCGCCGAGCACGAAGAGGAGCAACTGAAACTGCGCGGTGAACACGTTGAGGCCGGCTGGGGCAACCAGATCCGTTCCTATGTGCTCCACCCGTACAACATGGTCAAAGACCACCGCACGAATTATGAAACAGGCAACACGGCCGCTGTCCTTGATGGCGATCTCGACGGATTTATCGAGGCGTACCTACGGCAGAACGTGCCAACAGACAGCGCGGCCTAGCCGCCGTCCAGGACAGCCCCGGGACAGTCGGCAAGCGAACGAGGCAAGCTGCTGGCCGCCTGCTCGTGAACATCTCTGGCGACGCCGCCTTCCATCACGGCTGCTTCGCCCACGGCTGCTTCGCCGCTGATCACGCTCAGACCGTTCCTAACGACACAATGCTGCTTGCAAACTCAGACGGATATAGGGATGGACTCCCTGTTCAACAGAGAGGTCGGTGGCCAGGTCGGCGACGGTTCGTCCCTCCGGTGTGGGGAGGTCTGGAATCAGGTCGGCAAGTGGTGCCAGGACGAACCCGCGTTCGTACATATGCGGATGGGGGATCGTCAGCCCGGGTTCATGGATCTGTGCACCGTCGCACAGAAGAATATCGAGATCGATGACACGCGGTCCCCAGCGCCGCAACCGGACACGACCTAGCCCAGTTTCGGTCGCCAGGAGCACGCTGAGCAGGGCATGGGGACCATAATCCGTGTCCATTTCCACGACCGCGTTGAGAAAGTCATCCTGTTCCACAAATCCACGAGGCGTGGTTTCATACAGCGGTGACAGCCGCAACAGCCGTATTTGCGGGTCAGCATGGAGGAGACGCAGAGCGCGTTTGATATTGTCCGTGCGGTCACCGATGTTCGTGCCAAGAGCAACGTAGGCGCGGGCGCTTTCGCTCACCTCCTCCCCTTTCTTCAGCAACGAACGTTCGGTGTGTCGCAGTCTCAGCCTCCTGACTCGGCATGGAACAAGCGTATCATTGACCGTGCGGAAAAAAACGTTTTACGCGCTGGTAGCTGTTCCCTCCGATGGCTATGACACGCGGGCTTGCCGAGTTGCACGTAAAGAGCGGACGTTCCGCGGGACGACGGTCGCGCTATGATACGAGGCAGCGCCTCCAACATGTGAAAGATCGCACACAACGAAAGGTACGATGAAAAACAGTACATTGGCCCTGCTGCGAGCAGGAAAGGGAGCCGCAGGAACGTGGCTGACACTCGCGAGTCCCATCGCAGCCGAACTGCTCGCGCATGCGGGCTTTGACTTTATCGTCGTCGATACGGAACACTCGCCAACGGACACGGAAACCGTCGTGCACATGCTGCAAGCGATGAATGGCTGTCCGGTGTCTCCAATCGTCCGGGTAGTCACCAACGATGTCGGGCTCATAAAACGGGCTTTGGACGGCGGGGCACACGGCGTTATTGTGCCCATGGTCAATAGTACGGAGGAAGCGCGGAGCGTTGTCTCGGCTTGCCGCTACCCTCCTCAGGGGGTTCGAAGTGTCGGTGGAACCCGTCCGCCGCTGAGCTTTGGCGTGAGCCGCAACGAATATATCGAACAGGCGAACAACGAGATGCTCGTCGCGGTGCAGATAGAGCATGTGGATGCTCTGGCACATGTGGAGGAAATTGCCGCTGTCGATGGCATCCACGTCATCTTTGTTGGCCCCAACGACCTCTGCGCTTCCATGGGGTACCCGCCCGTGCTCGAGCCATCGTTCCCGGACTTCGAATCAGCTATGGAACGCGTCCTGGCTGCCGCGCATGGCGCCGGCATCGCCGCTGGGATCCTGGTGGGGACCAAAGAGACGGGACTGCGCCGCCTCCAGCAGGGATTCCAGTTTGTCGCCATCGGCACCGACGCTGGCGTCCTTGTGACGGGTGCGAATGCGATCGTGCAACACATCCAGTCCCGCAAGGAGCCGGAGAGCACGGCGATTGCATACTGATGGAGAATAGCAACGCCGCAGCACCCAGATAGTGCGAAGCCGGATGAGCAGTGGCCCGAATCTTGATATGAACCCTCTCTATATGCCTCGCGAGGTAGCAATGCCCGACAGGGGTCCGGCCTGCTCCCTCGCCTTTGTATGAATGAACTCGATGTACATGCCTGTTGTACCGCGAAGTGATCTATGAGGGAGGATGTATCTGTGCGTCAGCATCTACGCCTGAGTCGCCGCGAGTGCCTCGCCACGCTTGCACTCGTCGTTCCAGCCCTTGCCGCATGTGGGGCTCCATCCGCCGGCAGCATTCCTGCCGCTGGAACGGCTGCTTCCAATGCGGCGGTGAAACCCACAGCGGCAGCCACATCAGGACCATCGGTAGCGAGCACGAGCGCGGCAGCGGCCCAACCTACCCCTGTGACAGGCGCGAGCACCGCGACAAAACCCGCGTCGGCGAATGCACAGGCAGCGCAGAACCCGCAAAGCAACGCGGTGGTGTATGGTACCTTTGCGGACGCCCAGATTCTCAATCCGTTTCTGAGTACTGACACCGCATCCAGCGGCGTGACAGGTCTGATCTTCGAGGGACTGGTCAAGGCGGACCCAAAGACAGGAGCAGCGATTCCATCGCTGGCAGAGTCATGGGAGCAGTCGCCGGACGGCCTATCTTATACCTTCCGTATTCGCCCGAACGTCACATGGTCGGACGGTCAGCCGTTTACCGCCGAAGACGCCAAGTTCACTTTTGATACTATCCTGGATCCTAAGACGCAAACCGTACGAAAGAACCTGTACGACAAAGTCAAGACCTTTGAAGTTCCCGATCCCATGACCCTCAAAGTGACGTTGAAAGAGTCGTATTGCCCATTCCTCCTGAGCAGTATGGGGATGGGTCTTGTTCCCAAACATATCCTGTCCAAATCGGCCGATATTAATAAGGACGACTTTAATAGTAAGAGCCCCTTGGGAACCGGGCCGTATATGTTCAAAGAGTGGAAGAAGGACGACCACCTGTCGTTGGTCGCAAACCCGAACTACTGGCAGGGCAAACCCAAAATCGAACAGTGGATCATGAAAGTGGTCAAGGACGCGAATGTTGTCGCCGCTCAACTGAAGACCGGTGAGGTTGACTACTCAACTGTCCAACCGGACGCGCTCGAAGATATGCAGAAGCAGCCGAATGTCAATGTGAGCACGTACTATGCTCGCTCGTACGACTACATCGGCTATAACCTGGATCGCCCGATGTTTCAGGACAAACGCGTACGCCAGGCATTTACGTACGCACTCGACCGCGATGTCTTCGTTCAGAAGATCCTGTACGGACAGGGACAGGTCATCAACGCCCCAATTCCACCGGTCTCCTGGGCCTATAACGCCAAAGTTCCCTCCTTTAAATACAACATCGATACGGCAAAGAAGCTGCTTCAGGACGCAGGATGGACCCCCGGCGCCGATGGCCTTCTGCAAAAGGACGGGAAGCCCCTGAAGTTCACCCTGGTTACCAATTCGGGCAACAAGGTCCGCGAGCAAATCGCAACGATCGCACAGGACCAGTTGAAGAAGATTGGCGTGCAGGTCGACACGAATCTGATGGAGTGGAACGCATTTCTTGACAAAGTCAATAAGACGCACGACTTCGACGCGATTGTGCTCGGGTGGTCGCTTGGCATTGATCCTGACCAGAAATCAATCTGGTCGACATCCGAGTACCCGAATGGTCTGAACTCGACGAAGTACAGCAACCCGGAGGTGGACACACTGCTGGAACAGGCACGCACGCTGCCAGGCTGTTCCCAGGAAGGACGCAAGGCCCTGTACAACACGTTCCAGGAACGCATTAGTGATGACCAGCCGTACACGTTCCTCTATATTCCCAAGACCCTCCTGATCACCAACAAGCGTCTTCAGGGTATCGAGCCAAGTGTATGGTCGGGCGTTGCGTGGAACATCCACCAGTGGTCGCTGTCACAGTAAGCGGTTCTCTGAATGACCCGCTACGCCGCGAAATACTGCCGCGATGGTGCGCGTCCTGCACCGTGTCTACGTAAGCGAGATTCGCCATGAGCCGCTACGCTCTACGACGGTTCGTGCAGGCGATACCTACACTCTTCGGGGCCACGCTCTTTGGCTTCCTGTTGATACACATGGCTCCCGGGGACCCCGTCCAGTTCTTCGCCTTTGGCGCCACCGACATGTCCCCGGAGGACCTCCAGCGGCTTCGTCATCTCTACGGGCTTGACGCGCCACTCGCGGTGCAATACTTCAACTGGCTCGTGCAGCTCGCGCAACTTGACCTCGGCAGATCTTTTATCACACATCAGCCGGTACTCGGCGCGATTCTCGAGCGTGTGCCAGCCACGCTCCTGCTGTCGGTCACGGCACTGATGCTGGGCACCGCATCGGGCATCCTTGTTGGCATCCTGGCCGGACTGCGCCCCGGGGGTGTATTTGATGGCCTGACACGGATCATCGCCGTGACCGGTAACGCCGTGCCATCGTTCTGGCTCGGGCTGGTGTTCATTCTGCTCTTTTCTGTACACTGGCGTCTGTTTCCCTCCGGGAATATGTATTCGCTCGGTTCCGACGGCTTTCACCTCGGAGACCGCCTGTGGCACCTCTTCCCACCCGCCTTCATCCTGTCGCTTGGCGGTCTTGCGGTGATATCACGATACATGCGTACGCAGACATTGGAAGTGATCAGCCAGGACTATGTGCGAACGGCCCGCGCCAAAGGCCTGCCCGAAAACGTCGTCCTGACCTCGCACGTCCTCCGAAATGCCCTTTTGCCACTCGTGACGCTCCTTGGCGGCTCGTTACCTGGCCTGTTCGCGGGCGCCGTCATCATTGAATATATTTTTTCGTGGCCCGGCATGGGGAGGATGGCCGTGGATGCCGCGTTTCAGCGTGACTATCCCGTGCTCATGGGCCTCCTCCTGTTTCTCTCGGTGCTCGTCGTGCTGGGAAATTTGCTGTCAGACATCGCGTATGGGCTGGTTGATCCCAGAATCAAACTGAGTTGAACGGGGCTGGTTATGGTCGCTGACACACACTCCGCGGTACGCACAGGCGGGTCCCTGACAACTCCGCGTCCCGCACGTTCACACGGCGCCTGGGGCCGCGCGCTTACTCACATCGCGCACGACTATCTGACGCTGCTCGCACTGTCCGTCGTGCTCATCTTCGCCATGCTTGCGGTCTTCGCGAACACCGTATCGAGCAGTTTCTTGCACGTATCGCCAACAGCCATCGACCTCCTTCACCGATTTGAACCGCCGTCGTCGGCGCACTGGCTTGGGACCGACGACTACGGCCGGGACCAGCTGTCGCGACTGCTCTATGGAGCACGCGTATCATTGTCCATTGGCCTCTACGCCGCGATGATCAATCTGACCATCGGACTCACGCTTGGCCTCTGCTCGGCGTTCTACGGGCGTGCAGTTGACGATGTGATTACCTGGCTCATCAACACCGCGCGCTCCGTACCCAGTCTTTTCCTGCTGCTCATTGTCGCATCGATATTCAAGGTGGATGCGACCGGCCTCGCCTGGATCATTGGCCTCACGAGCTGGATGGGACCCGCCAGATTGGTCCGTGGTCAGGCGCTCGAAGTGAAGGAACGCGAGTATGTGGCAGCGGCCCGGTCGATGGGTGCGTCAAATCGACGGATCATGCTCGCCCACATACTGCCGAACGTCACACCGATTCTTCTCATCATCCTTGGTATCGATGTCGGCGGAGCTATCCTTTCGGAATCCGCACTCAGTTATCTTGGACTTGGCGTGCAGCCACCGGTGGCCAGCTGGGGAAACATGCTCACGAACGCCCAGAATTTCTTCACGCACGGCCCCTGGCTTGTCTATGCTCCCGGCGTGGCTATCGCGGTCACCGTATGGTGCCTCTATACGATAGGCGACGGACTCCGTGACGCGTTAGACCCTCGGTCAGCCTGAGCGTAGTCACCTGCTACACTAGGGTCTGATCGGTCAAACAGAGCGAGAGATAGCGCACATTCGTCATCCGGGAGTCAAGAACCATGCCCGCCCTGACCTTTAGTCGCCAGTTCCGCACCATCAGTTCTGAGGTGTATCTGCTGAAGCGGGATGAAGAGGATATTGGCCATATCAACCTCCACTTCGGCAGTACTGAAGTGGCCGCCAGCCTGGTACTCTTTCAAGAGCCGAAAGAGGAAGACCTCATCAAGATCATCGAGCAGATAGATGAGGACCTCATCCTTTCTGCGGATACGCCCCGCGAAGACCTGGTGCTTACCATCTACATCGGCAAAGAAATCGCCTTTTTCACGGACGCCGCGACCCGCCCGAGCAGTAACGGAGAATCCTGATCGAGGCTTCGTCCCCGTCGCTTCCATTGCTTCAGGCCGTTATCTTTGATATGGACGGTCTGATGATTGATAGCGAACCACTGCAACATCTCGCTTTCAATCAGTATCTCGGCTCGAGATACGGGATCCAGTTGTCGGATGCCGAATTTACCCCGATGGTGGGTCACCACGAGCGGCAGAACTGGGAAGGCCTGCGGGAACAGTATGGCCTGCGCGAGGACGTGGAAACCCTCTCCGACGGACGCAACAGCGTCTACCTCGCTATCCTCGAACAGCACTTGCAACCAATGCCTGGGCTGGTGGACCTGGTACGGCGCTTACGGCTCCACGATATTCGTCTCGCGGTCGCATCTTCCTCACCGATGGAGCAGATCCAGATGGTGGTTGCGGGACTTGCTCTATCAGACGCGTTTCGCGCGCTGGTGTCGGGTTACGAAGTGCAGCGGAGTAAGCCCGATCCCGCCATTATGCTGCTTGCGGCTTCTCGTCTGGACGTGTCACCTTCTGCCTGTCTGGTGCTCGAAGACTCGTCAGCGGGAATTCAAGCTGCAAAAGCGGCTGGCATGGTGGGGGTGGCGGTGCCAAACGCATATACCCGCCACCAGGATCTCAGCCTTGCGGACGCAGTGCTGACGACTCTGCAGGGCGTTACGCCACAACTCATCGAACGGCTGGGTCTCCGGGAGCACCGCTACTCGACCTCTGCCTGATCCAGCCCGAATTCGGAATGCACGGCCCGTGCTGCTTCACCAACACGTTCTGCCGCGACCAGGCAGGTGATCCGGATCTCCGAGGTAGTGATCATCTCAATATTAATGCGCGCACGAGCGAGCGCCTGGAACATGCGTGCCGCATAGCCCGGATGGCTCTGGATACCAACGCCGACGATGGAAATCTTCGCGAGCCCACCGTTAGCCACGATCGCTTGCGCCCCCAGCGTGGCCTTTTCCCTCTCTAGCACGCGCTGCGCTCTGGCAAGGTCGTCATGCTTGAGGGTAAACGACATGTCCGTAATGCCGTCACGAGCGACGTTTTGCACGATAATGTCCACGTTAATGCCAGCCTCAGCCAGCGGCGTGAATACCGCCTGGGCAATGCCGGGGCGATCCGCCACGCCGACAACGGTGACCTTGGCAACATTCCCCTCTGCCGCCACGCCGCGCACCCGATTGTAGTGCTCCACGTCTCCCCCTACGCCGATGATTGTGCCGGGGCGGTCGTTAAAGCTCGACAGGATCACCAGCCGCACGCCATACACTTCCGCCAGTTCGATGGAGCGGGGCTGCATTTTGGCCCCTCTGCTGGCCAGTTCGAGCATTTCCTCGTAGGAGATGTACGTGAGCTTCTGTGCATCTCGCACGACGCGTGGGTCAGCCGTATAGATGCCATCAACGTCGGTGTAGATCTCGCAGCGATCAGCCTCCAGCGTGGCGGCCAGCGCAACTGCCGTGAGGTCCGAAGCTCCTCGTCCCAGCGTCGTCACGTCATCACCCTCGGTCTGGCCCTGGAACCCGGCGACAATGATCACCTTGCCAGCGTCTAGTTCTCGACGCATGCGATCCGGATCGATGCCGGTGATACGAGCACGGCGATGCTGTGTGTCGGTGCGAATCCCTGCTTGCCCCCCGGTGAGAGCAATAGCATGTTCACCTAGCTCATGGAGTGCCATCGTGACGAGCGTTGCGGAAATCATCTCACCCGTGGAAAGCAACAGGTCCAGTTCACGCTCGTTGGGCTCGGTGCTGATTTGCTGAGCCAGACTGATGAGTTCATCAGTGGTATCGCCCATAGCTGATACCACCGCGACAAGTCGATGACCTTCACGCCGCGTTTGTGCAATGCGAGCCGCGACGTTCTTGATTCGGTCGGCGTTGGCGACTGAGCTACCGCCATATTTCTGGACAACAAGGGCCACGTCTCTGTTCCTACGCGAATGGTGAGGCGGTATCCGGATTCAGCTCCTGCCGTACCGTCCAGTACTTTTTCGCCGCTGCAAGAAGGCGAGTATCCATCACCTGTTGCGTCATCGGCCCCACATCGGCCAGGCCCCTCCAGTGCTCGATAAACAGGTTGCAAAAGACCGGCCCATCCGTTGAAAGCAGGTGCGGCAATCCCTTCACGAGATCCTCGATCGATTCGTAACTCTTGGAACATCGGTAGCCAGCGGCGGCGGACATGGCAGCTATGTCTGCCTTCCCGGCACCAGGAACGGGAGCGCCTCCGACGGTCGTATAGGCGCCGTCATTAAAAAGGAAATGAATCAGATTTTTTGGCTGCATCTGGCCGATGGTCACAAGCGAACCAAGGTTCATAACGAGGCTGCCATCGCCATCCAGCACCAGAACCTTGAGATCGGGTCGCGCAAGCGCCGCGCCCAGAGCGACCGAAGAGGCTTTTCCCATGCAGTTGCTAATCGGCAGGTCGCGTTCAGGTCGGGTTGAGACACTGGGCCAGAGACGTGCCGTACTCATGGTGATCACAACGAGTGCATCGTCTCGTTGGCTGCTGATCGCGCGCAGTGCGTCGGCGGCTGCGATCATGCTGCTGTCCACTCGCCTGCGATGAGCACCGCTGCTGGCGTGCTCTGTGTCTGTGCCTCATGTATCGCGTGATCTATGGTGTCGAGATCGCTATCGTCGCGCAGGAGCCGGTGCGATATCCCCCAGGCTTCCAGGATCGGCTCAAGAAACCGTGCGGCTGAATCCTGTGGCTGTCCACTCGGCGTCCACCCGCGGTAGCCTACCAGAATTGGCAGCGGCAGGCGCAACCACAGTGCAATACCCCGGATCGAGTCACCCGACTCAAAAAAGCCGGTGCTCTGAATAAGGACGACGGGCCGTTGGCCGCCAAGCAGAAGGCCCGCGGCAATCGCAAAACTCTCGCCCTCACGACAGACGGGTACAAGTGTCAGGTCGGGGTCAGACTGCATAAGGTGGTAGAGTTCCGACGATTCGCTGTCAGGCAGCCAGATAATATGGGTTATCCCCGCGGCTTTGAGCCGTCCTAACAGCTTCGGACCGCTAATGGTGGCGCCGTGATCGGTGAGGCTACCTTTTGTGGGAGTGGTGACCTGCATGGTGCTCCTCTCACTGATGTTACGAAAGCAGTGTGCTATCTATTGATTATATGCCCCTACTCATAGAGTGCCCCGTTTCTCCTACCGTACTCCCATTGCCGCGGCAAACGCGAGTGAAAAACGATCGGCGAAGCGAGCCAGCAGGTCCACCAGTGTGTAGTCGGGGTCAAAACCGGGTGGGTATTGCCGCACATCTTCTTCCATGGTAACTGCGTGACCCTGCGCCTCCAGCGCACCGGGAGGCATCCAGATAGAAATGGTGATGCCGCTGAGCGCGTGTACGGAAGGCGCCACCGGTCGCGATGGAAGCGGTCGTCGCTCTTCCTCATACCCGGCGATGCGATCGAGGGGTAGCACACGAGCGGTACGCTTGCGCGGCGCAAGGGAGAATTCGCCCAGTGCTGTCGGCGTCACGATAAAGAGCGTGAGAGGCACAAGCTGTTCCCGTCCCTGGATACGCACATACCACCCGGAGATGTCCTCGCCCAGCAAACGTCGTATCTGATCGGCGAGGACGCCCAGGTCGGTATCATCCAGCGTTTCTTCGGCCGCCATCCGGCACATGGCCTCGATGGTCAGGTCTTCGCTCTGTGCTGCAGCTATCACGGTGGATATAAACCGGCAGTCGGCCCGGTCTTACTTGATATCCAGCAACTCCACGTCGAAGGTGAGGGTTGCGTTCGGGGGGATCACACCGCCAGCACCGCGCGCGCCGTACCCCAGTTCCGGTGGGATGGTAAGTTTACGCTTACCTTTCACCTTCATCGTGGCCACGCCCTCATCCCAGCCCTTGATCACTTGCCCTGCGCCCACTTTGAACTCAAACGGCTTGCCACGATCGACCGAACTGTCGAACTTCTTCCCATCCTGAAGCCAGCCTGTATAGTGGACGACCGCCGTCTGGCCTGGCTTGGGCGATGCTCCGGTTCCCGTTACCAGGTCTTGATATTGAAGTCCGTCTGGCAGCTTGACTGTCTCTCCGGTCACGTTGGACCCTTTCTGCTTGTTGTCTGACCCGCCGCAGGCGGCGAGGGCCAGTGACGACGCGACCATACCGACGATCATCGCCCGGCGCCCTATCCTTTTCTCCACGCTGATCCTTTCTGTTTTCTGGGTTATGCTCGAACGTCTACGGTTCGAGACGGTCGATGAGTCGCGCACATACATGTGAGCATAGCAAAAAAGACGCGTGCTGGTGAGATAGGCACGATCCCGGAGATTCGGGCGCTCGCTCACCGGCAGGAGATACAATCCACGCAGGACGAGGGCAACGATCATTGCGCGAGGAGAGCACGACAGGATGATAGGTGTTGGAGTTGTTGGGTACGGTTATGCGGGTCGGAGTTTCCACACCTACCTGGTTCCGCTGGCAGCCGGTCTGGAACTTCGCGCGATTGTCGCACGCGACCCTGATAGGCGGCAAAAAGCCGAAGAGGAACGCGGCGTCAAGACATATGCGACCCTGGATGCGCTCCTCACGGACGAAGCAATTCAGCTCGTGGTGCTAGCTACGCCCCACGACACCCATGCGGATCTCGCCATTCAGGCGATGAATCGTGGTCGCCACGTCGTCACTGACAAGGTGATGTGCATGAATGCGCGTGAGACGGACGCTATGACAGAAGCGGCTGAACGGAATCGCGTCATGCTCAGTGTCTTTCACAACCGACGCTGGGACTGGGACTACCTGACGCTCCGTGACGTCCTACACAAAGAGCTGATCGGAGCGCCCTACCTGTTCGAAGCGTCGGTGTTGAGGAACCGTTCGCCGAGAGGCTGGAGGGGTAGTAAAGAGCATGGTGGCGGCATCCTGTACGACTGGGGGGCACACCTGCTGGACCAGGCATTGCAACTCGTGCCGGGATGCGTGCGAGGCGTCGAGTGCGCTATCCAGCATCGATCCTGGGGTGAGGAGATCGGGTCATACGGCCGCTTACTCCTGAAATTTGACAGTGGCGTGCTCTACCAGATTGAAGTAGGAAACCTGTGTACGGCGCCCAAGCCGCGCTGGTACGTCCTGGGCGACACCGGGGCGTTTATCCGAGAACAACTCGATCCGCAAGAGCGTCCCATGGTAGCTGGCAACATCGACGCCACAGACGAGCCACCGGAGGCGCGCGCCGTGCTGGTCACCGAGCGCGAGGGTCAATCGGTCCGTATGCCATATGACACGGTGCGCGGAAGCTGGAAGGGCTACTATCAGAACATCGCCGACCACCTGAACAGGGGAACGGCGCTCGCTGTCACCCCGGCCCAGGTTCGACGTCAGATGGCCGTGTTTGACGCCGCGATGGAATCAGCGCGTACGGGCAAAACCGTCCGGCCAGACGGCGAGAGGTAGGCGACGACCTACTGGCCCGCCGCCTGCGCCGCCTGTGTGAGCCAGACAAGCACCACGGGGAAGAGGCCCAGCCCAATGGTCACCACTGCCGTCAACATCAAGCTAAACGATAGCGCGCCGGGGACCACCAGCCGTGTCTGAGCAACGCTCGTGTCCGGTTGGCGGAGATACATCACCACGATGATCCGCAGGTAGTAGAACACGGAGATGGCGGTTGCGATGACGCCGACGATGGCAAGCTCGGGATAGTTTGCCTCGACGGCCGCATAAAAGAGGTAAAACTTCCCGATGAACCCGGCAGTTGGTGGAATTCCAGCAAGCGAAAACATAAAGACTGCCATGGCTCCAGCGAGCAGAGGCTGCCGACGGCCAAGGCCCGCGTAATCTTCGATGTTCGTATGGGGCTCCCCGCGCTCTGCCAGGGCGATCACCACGGCAAAGGCACCCAGGTTCATGACCGTATACGACATCAGGTAAAACATCACGCTGGGCACGGCGCTTGATACATCAGAAGCGCGTGCAATGACGCCAATGAGGACATACCCCGCCTGAGCGATGCTGGAATAGGCCAGGAGGCGTTTTACGCTCGTCTGTGTCAGCGCAACCACGTTTCCAAGCAACATGGTGAGAATGGCCATCCCCCAGAGGATCAGGGACCAATCCGCACGCATCGCGGGAAATGCGACCGACATCATCCGCAATAACGCGCCAAACACCGCTACTTTCGTTCCTACCGACATAAATGCGGTGACGGGCGTCGGTGCTCCGTCGTAGACATCTGGGGTCCACTGATGAAAGGGAACGAAGGCGAGTTTAAAGCCAAATCCGACGAGGATAAGCCCGATCCCGACACGCATTAACGGCGCCGTCACCAGGTCCCCATTTCGCTGAAGGGCATCGGCAATATCAGTGTAGGCGGTCACGCCAGTCGCGCCGTACACAAGCGCAATCCCATACAGGAGAAAGCCGAATGAAAACGCTCCGAGCAGGAAATACTTCATCCCGGCTTCTTCAGAGCGAAGACTTGTCCGGTTGAATCCCGCGAGGACATACAGTGCCAGGGATAAACCTTCCAGCGCCAGGAAGAAAACAACGAGATCGTGCGCGGAGCCAAGAAGCATCATGCCCGCGATAGAGAATAACAGCAGCGAGTAGTACTCACCGTGGTCAATGTCTTCAAGTGTCAGATAGTTGAGTGACAGAAGCACAGCGATGGCAGACCCGACGAGGGAAGCGCTGTCGAAGAACAGACCGAAGCCGTCGAGGACCACCCCTCGGGAAAACGCGTATTGAGCGGACTGCCCCGCCCAGAGACCAACACAGACGGCGAGCGTGAGGAGGATGCCTCCCAGCGCGACCCATCCGGTCGTGTGCTGTCGGTCTCGTGGAAGTATCGGAGTGAGCATCAACACCGCAAGCGCCGTCAACGCGATGAGGATGGCGGGCAAGACGGCCACGATGCTGATATCAGTAGGCGGGTTAATGATAGGCACGACTCGTTCTCCTTGATGCCACGTGTGTTCTTTAGCGGGATTTCACAACGGCGACGGACGTGTCCTGTGCGCTAACCGCCTGCCTGCCATGGGGTGCGGCCCAGTTCTGCGCCGTGGCGTCTACCTTACTCAACAATGTGCCAGGAGCTACGCCGAGCCACAAAATAAGCACAATGCAGGGAATGACGATAGACAGTTCCCTCCTTGTGAGATCCATACTGGCCCGGGAGTTCGACGTTGCTGGCACTCGCAGCTCGCCGTGGAAGACCCTTCGGTACCACCAGATGACATAGAAGGCGGCAAATATCACCCCAACAGCGGCGAAGACCGAGTAGATAGCGAGCGGATAGCCTCGGTACGCCCCGACCAGGATGAGAAATTCACCCACGAAGCCA
>JAABUZ0100003891.1_pt1 | contig 21337 bp, 21 predicted proteins | sample 5562091 | NCBI WGS metagenome assembly JAABUZ01 (sample SAMN12813069, study PRJNA571459) | rock metagenome | isolation source: Antarctica rocks | place: Antarctica: Victoria Land, Linnaeus Terrace sud | collected 2015-12-21
CGATGCTCAACGCCATCAATGTGGCGTGCTGGCCCGTGGCTGGTCCTGGGCGCTCGACCGCGCGAATGTCGGCCTGATGGTACGGCAACCCCATGTGCTCTGCCCAGAACTTGGGTGAGATGATCAAAGGAAGCCCCGTCTCCGTCGCCACATCGATCATGCCCTGGTCGATTCCCTTGGCATGCATGTCGATCTCGACCGGACGCCCGCAGGTCGCGATTCCCGAGAAATAGATTCGCCAGAAGTCATAGCTGCCTTCCGGAATACCGCTTTCGCCGTGTACGCGTATGGTCAGGCCGTCGATGTCCGGACAGCGTTGCAAGAGGAGCCGCACCGCGTCCCGACAGTACGCCGCATGGTTGTCAGGATGCAACCCGGTGATGACGTGGTTCACATCGGGACTATCGTGGAACTCGTACACATTGGCCCACAGTCCCAGTTGGAAGTGCAGTCCCCTCCGCTTTGTCTCGGAAGCAAGAAACAGAAGCGTCTCGAAGTTCCGGTCACGTTCAGTATCGGAAATACCTGTGGCTCGCACATCGTATCCCGGCACCGAGAAGAGGAATGGATACGGAAAGTAAAGGTACGAGTCGCGCATAGCACGGGCAAAATCGAAGCCAATGCCTAGTGCCAGTTGAAAACGGTTGAACCGTTGCGTGGCAATCATCGAAAGATAGCGTGTCCAGAACGTGCGGTCGTGGTACCAGCCCATGTCTTCCACATCGCTGGCGAACATCCGAAGGACGCTTCGAATCCTGTTGGCCGGCCGTTCCACGATCGGCATTCCGGTCTGGAGTGCGCGCATCGCTTCATCCCGATCCACCGCGTTGGAGACGCGGTCGGCGAGTTCGAGCACGGCGTACGTCAGCCCCCGTGTGTCACGCCCGCAGGCGAGCAGCGCCGGACGCCCTTCGATCACCGTGGACGCGAGAGCAAGCGCTTCCGGTTCGTCGGGAAGCGTCACACCCTCCCGCTCCAATGCCGAACGCCCCGCGATGGCTTGACTACCTGTGACGACGATATGCACGCTTCCAGCAACAGATTGTCCGTCCGTAAGATGCTCGATATGGATGCCGTGCCGAGTGAGGGCCTCCGTCAACTGTTCGACGGCCCAGACAGATGGAGCCGCCATCGCCACTGTGTCACCCTGATCGACGCTGATGGATACGGTTTGCTGATCCGGCATGTGCTACCCTCCCATTCCGCTGAGACAACACGATCACGCGGACTATGTCTGGCTAGCCCCCGGCACCAGGCGGCGTCCCCACAGATGCTCAAGACTGTCTCGTGGCTGCCAGCCGAGCAGACGCTTTGCCTTGGTATTTGCGTACTTCCCGTGCGGAAGGTCAGCCAGGATGTGAAAAATCTCGAATGGTTCAGGCAAGGACGGCACTTCGAGCACCCGAAGCACGGCATGTGCGGCGTCCTCCCAGGAAACGGTCATGGGGAAGACGCCATCGGGCGTCGGCCGTGCCCGCGACGGCGTGACAAAGCGAGAAAAGAACAGCGTCGGCACTTCAAGACCGTACTCCTCGGCAAAGATACGGCACACTTCCTGTCCAAGATATTTGCTGCTACTGTAGATGAGGGAGCCAGGTCGCGCGGGTGCTTCATCGGGCACGGCAAAATCCCACCAGTAGCCGCCAGGCCGGTCCAGTGTCACCTGCTGGGGGCCGCTATGGACGACCCGCCGAATGCGGTGCGCCACGGCGGCCTGCATCACGTTGTAGGCGCCGAGACAATTCACGCGAAATGCTTCGACGAGGTGTGGCCGGACCACCGCACAGTTGACGATCGCATCCATACCCTCACAAGCGGCAAGCACCTGCGCCGCATCGGTGATATCCACTTCCCGCAGTTCGTGCGGTGCATCCAACAGTGTGGGAATGGGCTCCCCGTTGCTCAATCGGCGCGGGTCGGCGGCAATGCGAGCAAGCGGACGGAGGTCGGCCAGCCGCAGGGTATACGAGGCAGCCAGCAGTGGAGCCGCCGCCGATGCGAGTGGACCACCCGCCCCAAACACCACCACACGACGAATTGGTCGAGAGGGCATTGGCTCACGCCTGGCAGGAGTATGGCTGGCCGATGGTGGAATCCGCCGACTACCCGGGGAATCAGCAAAGGTCTGGGTGGGCGCATAGCCAAACGCCTTATCCCCGGCTGCGGCAATGGGGCGCTGCGTCCACGCGCCACCGCCAGGAATATGAAAGACCTGCCAGCCGTGCAGAGACGGTCCGGTGGTGGCAAACTGACGCGAGTAGGGAACATACGTGAGGGCAAGGCGACAGGCCTGTACCGCGTCTTCAACGTGCAGCCACCTTGGATCGTACGGCTGTCCCGCGACCATATCATCATCGACGACCTGTCCCAGGCGAAGGCAGACGGTATGCAACGGCTCAACACGGCTGCACTCGCGAGCCGTTGCCTCGGCGAGGTAGGCTGCGAGCGGGGCCGTGGCGGTCGATGGCCGCGGCTTCCACGCTTCGCCGACCTGCCATGTGCTGGGATACGCGTCAAAGAGATCAAGGGTGCTTGCAAGCACGAATCGACGGACGCCCGCCCGGCTTGCAGCATTGAGCAGCACATACGTGCTACGTCCCGCGTGGTCAAGTACCTCTCCCGCAGCTGTCCCCGCGGGTAGCGCTGGCCAGAGCGGCGCGAGATGAAGCACAGCCTCCATTCCGTCCACCAGGCGCGCGGCAATCACCGAATCACGCAGATCGCTCGCTTCCACACCTACACCGGCGTCCGTGGCCACCCGTACCGTATGCTCGGTACCCAGCGACCGAGCCAGCGCTCGTACAAGAAGATGATCGCCGCCGGTGATCAAAAGGCGCATGTCTGCTTCTCCATCATTCCCCTCATCCGACACCATATGAGATGTCCGCTTCAACCGTCACGGACAAATGGGCACGGGATCTCGCGCCGCGTACTGCCTGCCACACTGGCCGAGGCCCGCGTGACCAGCACTGCCATTAGGCCTTCCAGGACACGCACCGGCCGGATGCTCGTGCCATCGGCACGTAAGGAAACAGCATCACCACTCCCTTCACGCCTGCCACGGGTCGGGAGCGTTGGGCACCGGATATCGGTTGTCGCGCACATAGTCGTGCGAGCCATCCTTGAGGTCACGCAAGAAGCGGCCAAAATCGTACTGGGGCTTCCAGCCAAGGACATCGTGCGCCCGCTTAGACTTCCAGTAGGTTCGAATGGGGTTGGGAAGTATGTGCCCATCGTTGGTCACCGTGTACCAGTTCGGGTGCAACGATTTGCCAGCCGCGAACGTGGTCAGGACATCCGCGTCCGAGTAGTGGCTATGCAGCACCGAGAGGGGATCCGCGACCAGCGCAACCTCATCACGCTCTTCAAAAGGAGTGGGCGAGAAGAGATTAAAGGTGCCTGAATGGAGCGCGTCGTTCTCAAGTGAAAGACGGAATGCCTGCGCCAGATCCCTCTCGTCCACGCCACCGTGGACGAGCCGCATGCCGTAATGGACAAAGTCAACCGGGACGAACATCCCGAGGCGGAAGGCGATGACGTCGAGGCCATACACACGGTGATATAGTTCGCATAGCTGCTCGCCCATCACCTTCGTGTACGCGTAGACGTCCTTTGCTGGCGTTACCGGACTGTCGTCGGTGATGCCTAGTGCGCGATCATCCGGCCTGGGGATACCTCCGTACACGCCCATCGCGCTACAGTACAGAACCTTTCGAGCGCCCACAGTCCGCGCTGCCTGGAACGCATTGAACGCACCATCGACATTCAGTTCCCAGAAATCCCGTGGCGATTTATAGCGCAGATGGATGCCGTGCCAGGCGGGAATGTGTATAAGGGCCTCGCACCCTTGCGCTGCCTCGGTCACGGCATGCGGCGCCAGCAAATCTCCCGTGACCTAGCGGTACGGACTCCCTTCTACACGCTTAAGGTCGAAGCAGACGATGTCATGCCCCCGCGCACTCAGTTCCCCGGCAAGTTGCCGTCCCAAACTCCCTGCCGCGCCAACAATCAGTACTTGCATGGTATGTCTTCTTTCCATCAGCTCCATTGGCACGCCCGCACGAGAGGATCGATGACAAACGTCTGACACATGTTCCCATACTTCAGGCTGATCCGTTGTGTGGAGAACGCAGGACCGTCGCCAACCCATGGTGAAGGTGCCTGCAGGATCAATACGGTTGAGATAAGGAAAGCTGACTCCTACAGACGGGCATGGCATCCGAGGATTTGGAAAGTCACTGGGGACATGCAGACGGCAGGAGTCAGTCATGGGATTTATAGCACGGAGAGCGCGTGGGTGTGGGACGCTGACCGATGAGATGGCATGGGAGGCGTTGGAGCGGGTGGTACCGCATGTAGTGATTGCAGCAGGAGCCCAGGGAGCGGACCGACCGACGAAGCGATAGCGGAAGCTGCCTCGAGAGATGACGCTGTTGCTGTGTGTGGCCATGAGTCTGTTCACTCAGCAGGCGCTGAAGGTCGTGCTGCAGGAGACGGTGCATGGTCTGCGACTGTGCTGGTCTGATGCGGATCTAACGCTGGATACGACCTGCCAATGCACGCCGTCTCTCGTGATCCTCGATGTGCCACTGCCGGTCCTGTACGCATGCGACGTGGCGCCAGCGCTCCGTGCAATCACGGGTGATGTCTTGCCGATTCTGGCCAACAGGATCTACGGCCATATCGAAGAAAAAACACAGCGGGTTGGCGCGTTTGCCTACGTGCGAAAACCGTTTGAGATCAGCGAGTTCCTCGCCGCCGTGCATCTGTAACTGTGCCCCCGTCGAGCACGGCTTCAGGAACTGGGGGTTCCGGGGGCAGGCTGACGGTGCGCAAGCGCATCTCCACATGTCGGTGGGTCGGATACACGCTGCATCGTTGAACGAAGCGCATCAGGCGTATCCCAAAACACTTCTGCTGGGCGCGCACCACGTACAATACAGTCGGACAAGATGTGACCCGGTTTCCCCGATTCGCGCCGACAGGGGAGGTACCTCAGTGGATCGCGCGCAATCAAGCCGGGCGCCGAGGGTAATGGCGCGATGCGGAGACGGACCGGTCTCCTGTACCTACGGGTCCGTCATCGCGCGATGGTGCAAGGACGTTGCGTAGGACGGAGTGCAGAATGCAGGGTGAATCAGTGGCGCTGACGGCGCAGCTCAATACAACTGCGCCCGTTCGCGCCTTCGTCGGAGGCGCCCTGACGTGGAGATGACGAGCGTGAATCCGTCCGTCGCCGCCCTCTTTACGCCGTTTACCATCCGCTCGCTGGTGCTCAAGAATCGAATCGTCATGGCGCCGATGACGCGTAACCGCTCGCCACGTGGCGTGCCTGGGGCGGACGTCGCCGCGTACTATCGACGCCGTGCCGAGGGTGAGACGGGATTGATCATCACCGAGGGCACGGGTGTTGATCATCCGGCGGCGCTCGGGTCGTCGGAAGTACCCGTCATGGCTGGCGAGGAGGCTCTAGCGGGGTGGCGGCGCGTCGTTGACGAGGTCCACGCGGCTGGCGGCGCCATCGTACCGCAACTGTGGCATCAGGGGGTCCTGCGGCGAGATGGGACCGGACCGTATCCAGATGCGAAGAGCCTCCGGCCGACCGGCATCTGGGGTCCGATTGATGGACGTACGTCCATGGACCCAAAGGATGCCGAACGTGTTGCCACGACCACGGAACCCATGACGGACGAAGATATCGAGGACGTCGTCACGGCGTTTGCTCGCTCCGCCCGTGCGGCTCAAGACATTGGCTTCGATGGGATAGCCGTCCATGGGGCGCACGGCTACCTCCTGGATACCTTCCTTTGGGGCTATACAAACCGGCGAACGGACCGGTATGGAGCCGATGCCGCGGGGCGCACGCGTGTCGTCGTTGAGATTCTTCGAGCTATACGACGGGAAGTCGGTGACGCGTTTCCTCTTATTTTCCGCTTTTCACAGTGGAAGTTACAGGACTATTCCGCTCAGATCGCCCGCACGCCGCGCGAACTAGAAGCGCTGCTCGTACCTATCGCTGACGCAGGAGCCGACGTGTTCGACGCTAGTTCGCGCTACTTCGAGCGCCCAGAGTTCGAAGGGTCTCCGTTGAACCTTGCAGGCTGGGCGAAGACGTTGACTGGCTTACCGTCGATCACCGTCGGTAGTGTCGGTCTGACCAAGGCGATGCACGAGATGACCAGTGAAATGACCTCGGCGAACAATCTTGACCTCCTTATGGAACGTTTTGAGAGAGGGGAATTCGATCTCGTGGGAGTCGGCCGAGCTCTTCTGAATGATGCCGCGTGGCCGCGCAGAGCCCGCCTCGGCGAGCCCTTCAAGCCGTTCGACCCCACCTCCCTGCATGACTTGGTCTGAAGGCTGTCTTGCTGCCTGTACCATCATTCAGGCAGGAATTGGGCCACTGCAGCCGCAGCCTTGGTCATGGTGATGCAAGGATGTCAGTGCTACACTCCAGAGCACCGCACATCGCGCACTATCTGCGTCGCCGGATAGGGAATCATCTCGGACCGTGAAGAGGAGGGAAAGAAGTGGACGCACCACCACGTATTGCTGGGCGCCCACTCGCCCTTGTTACCGGGGCATCCTCCGGAATCGGTTGGGCATACGCGGAGCGCCTGGCTGCTGACGGCCACGATCTGGTGGTGGTGGCCAGAAGGGCCGAGCGTTTAGATGACTTGAAACAACGTCTGGAATCTACATATGGCGTGGCGGTGGAACCGCTGGTTGCTGACCTATCGACCGAGTCAGGCATGCGAGATGTCGACGCGGCGGCCACTGATTCGCGTCTTGCCATCGTGGTGGACAACGCGGCGCTCGCTCATTACATGCCGTTCCTGGAGCTACCGATTGAAAAAGCGGAAGAACTGGTCAAGCTCAACGCACTGGCTCCCATCCGGTTGATCCACTCCGCCGTACCAGGAATGGTGGAACGCGGCAATGGAACGGTCATCAGTATCGCTTCGCTCCTCGCCTTCAGCGCCACCGCAAACAACCCTCAACTGCCGCGGCGCGCCGTCTACGCGGCCACGAAAGCGTTCCTCTTCACGTTTATCCGCCTCCTGGCTCTGGAGATCAAGGATAGCGGCGTGCGGCTGCAGGTCGTCTGTCCCGGTGTGGTGAGGACGGAGTTTCATACGCGACAGAACATGGACATGTCCGGGCGGCCGAGATTGGAGCCAGAACAAGTGGTTCAGGCCAGCTTGATCGGCCTGGAGCGCGGTGAACTTGTCTGCCTCCCATCCGTCGAAGAAAGCGACAAGTTGCAGCGTCACGATGATGCGGAGATCGATGTGTTAATGGACGGAATGCGGCCGACGCTGGCACCGCGCTATCTGGGCTAATTCCGCCAAGGCTTTCAATGACCAGAGCATCGAGGCGAAAATCAGTCGGGCCCCGCGCGTGGCCGACCTCCGCCACGCCCGCTACCTCGGTCTCGTCAAGACCCGTGTCCAGCACGTGCTCACTGCCGCCGCACGCACGATCTGTCACCTCAGCACCTGGTTCGATGAACGTCCCCTCGCCTCCGTCCGCATGACTCCCTTCGTTGCCCTGGCTACTGTCACCTGACACGCTCTCAAGTTGCGAGAGTCGCCAGCAGGAACAACGTTGCGGAAGACCCCGACGGATGTGCACCTCCTGTTCCTGCTGTGCTGGCCGCTATACTCACCGAGGCCGCACGCCTGTTTCCAGTGCGGTGGAGGAGGCGACTGACCGTGGAATACCGAAGTCTTGGGCGCACTGGCGTTCAAGTGAGTGCGCTCTGCCTGGGCAACCTGCTGTTCGGAGCGCGACCCGAGGAGCAGGCGGAGGAAGTAGCGATTATTGACCGCGCGCTCGACGCCGGGGTCAACTTTCTGGACACCGCCAACGCCTATGAACGTGGCGCCTGCGAAGAACGACTGGGCCCGGTGCTGCGGCGTGACGGCAAGCGACGGTGCGTTGTGCTCGCCACGAAAGTCCATAGTCGGATGGCCGACGATGACCCCAACGCAGCGGGGAACAGCCGACGCCACATCATCGAGCAGTGCGAGGCGAGCCTGCGGCGACTCCAAACCGACTGGATCGACCTCTACCAGCTGCACCGACCCCAGTCCGACATCCCCATTGACGAGACCCTACGCGCCATGGACGACTTGATTCGTTCCGGCAAGGTGCGGTACATCGGCACCAGTTCGTTCGCCGCGTGGCAGGTCGTGGAAGCTCACTGGGCAGCCCGGGAACTCGGCCTCAACCGCTTCATCTCCGAGCAGCCGCCTTACCACCTGCTCGACCGCCGTGTGGAGCGGGAGCTTCTGCCGATGGCTCAGACCTACGGACTTGCTGTCCTGCCCTACTCTCCCCTCGCTGGTGGCTTCCTTACCGGAAAGTACCGGCGCAATTCGTCCTGGCCCACCGATGGTCGGTATACCCGCATCGCGCGGGAACGCGGCGACGATGCTCGGCTACACTGGCTTTCGTCTGACGCCGCCTCCGCTGTGGTGGAGACACTGGTCGCGTTGGCCGGGCACAAGGGCTGCACGCCCAGTCAACTCGCGCTTGCCTGGTTGCTCGATCAGCCCGGGGTCACCAGCCCGATCATTGGTCCCCGCACGGTGCAACAGCTTGAGGACAACCTGGGCGCACTCGGCACGCGGCTCGACCACGAGGACCGCCAGCGCCTGGACGAGGTAGCTCCGCCGGGCGGCGTGATTGTCCCCTACTATGAGACCGCCTTCGAACCCCACACGTATCGCTGGTAATGTTCTCAGATGACCTGACGCCTGGGGGGTATCATACGCCAAACAGTGAACCACATGTGGCAACGTTCGTGCAGCGTATTCGCCACTTGGTCACGCGCACGTGATGCACCTGATCCGGTATCGCGGGACGTTAATGGCAGCGATGGTCAACAAGTTCGACCTCGGTGGAGAATCGCTGCGCTTCGGGGCCTCCCAGGTGAACCTGCACGAACCAGGGTGAACGGAGAGAGTGACTCCCGCTGTCGCCGGGAAGCACCTACGCCTGTGTCGCGAGCACCGTGTTTTTCCGGACGAACACGAGATCTTGCGAACAGACCTGGCGGCCACCTCACTGGGGTCCAAGTGTATGAGTAGCGTCGGGCCCGCGCCAGGAACTGCTTCCGGGGGGCGCGGATGAGCACCCACCGCAGGGGCACCGGCGGCAAACCGCCGTGCTACCACACCACGGTCGCGCAGCCGATCTCGACCGTGCCCTCTCCCAGCCCATATCAGGAGGCGACCGTCATGCTGGTCCGGATCGTCGTCGGGGCGCTCGTGAAGCGTGCCATCGTCAGCCGCCGTCTCGTGAGACGAGGTCGCCCCCTGGCCCGGCTACCGCGAAGGTGCCGGGCTGTCCGGCTGCAGGTGGATGCGCACGAGGTGCGTCCTTTGCCGGAGGCGTTGCGCGAGTGGACCCACGTCTGCGGCTGCGCTCGAACCTCGCCCGTGGCCGATTCTTCCACGGGCCAGGCCATGGTGTGCTTGGATAGCTCCGTCAGGTAGGACACGCCCGTACCGGCAACGCGATCCAAGAAGCCGCTGTCCAGCCCGTACCACTCGTCGGAGGCGAGCCAGCACACTCGCAGCCCGCCTTGCTCGCAAACGCGGTGGCGTTGGGAATGCGACACGCTGCTCAGCACTCCCGCAGGTCTACGCCGTCGGCGTTGGAGACCGGTTGCACCGCGACGTCTTCCTGGGCCCCCACGCCTTCAGTGGCTGTCCTTCGATTGCTGTTCGCATTGGCTGGGTGCGCCGGCCCACGCCGATGAGCAGCGGTTCACGGGCACAGCGGTGGGGAACAGGTCTGGCGAACGCTGCCTCCGGAGCACGGGACACCGGACGTCCGTTTGCATCCGTCTGTTCTCCCGCACATGCCGCAGCACGCTGCAACACTGCGGCGCAGTGGTACATTTTCCACTCACCCTCCCGTACGGTACAGTAGGGCTACCAGCGCAGACGCGAGCATGAGGGAGATGGAGCATGACCGCGACCAACACGAGCACAACGATAACGGACGAGCAACGCCGACAGGCCGAAGAAGACGGCTATTTCGTCGTGGAAGGGTTGCTCTCTCCCGATGAGTGTCGGGCCCACATCGCCCGGCTCACCGCGTACGCCACCGGTGAGCGCCCTTTGCCGGGCGGCCTCAGCATCCAACGGGAGCCGCAGGTGGCGCGCGGGGAGGTGGCGGCGAGGCCGGGGGAGGATGTACGGAAGATCAGCGGGGTGGGCAACGGGGACGAGCTCTTTCGCCACCTGGTGGTGCACCCGACCATTGTGGCCTCGATGCAAGCGTTGATGAGCGCGAACCTCAAGCTGTTCCGGGCCGACGTGCTCATGAAGCCGGCGGGGGTGGGCTCGGCCAAGGGGATGCACCAGGATTCCCCCTACTGGCCGATCGCGCCCATGGCGCTGTGGTCCTGCTGGCTGCCCTTCGACCCGGCCACCCCAGAGAACGGCTGCATGAGGGCCGTCCCCGGCAGCCACCGGCGGGGTGCCTTGCCCCATGTCCATGTCACCGATGATTATGTGATCCCTGCCGAGCACTACGACCAGCAGTCCGTTGTCCCCATTCCGATGGCGCCGGGGAGCGGACTGTTCTTCCACAGCCTCCTGCTGCACGGCACCGCCGCCAACCGTTCCGCCCAGCCCCGCCGCGCCATCACCATGAGCTACATGGCGGCCGAATATCGCTACACCGGTACAGCGCCGCAGCCGGACTACCTGCGCATCAGCGGCCGCGACGTCCCCGGGGGCGTGTAGGATGGCAGCGCTGCAGGCAGCGGCGGGAGACGCCGGCGCAGACGACCGCACACGACCGTCCCACGCGGTATTGTCACAGAAACTGGTGAGCGTCGGCCTCAGGTGAAAGCTGTGCGATAATGGGAGCATGCAGTCGAACAGCACTGCCCCCTCCTACCAGCGCCACCGCTACACCGCCGACATCATCAGGTTCACGTTCTGGCTCTCCTCCCGCTTTTCGACGAGCTTTTGCGATGTTGAAGAACTGATGGCTGCCCGTGGTGTTGCGGTGAGCTACGAAACCGTGCGCCGCTGGAGGCTCACGTTCGGCCAGCAGTATGCCAATGAGATCCGCCATCGGCGGCCTCGTCCTGGCAACCAGGAGCATCTCGATGACGTCTTTCTGACCATCAACGGCAAAACCGCCTACCGGTGGCGCGCCGTCGATCAGTACGGTGCGGTACTCGACATCCTCATTCACCGTCGGCGAAACAAGCATGCAGCGAAGAGATGTTTCCGTAAGCTGCTCAAAGGCTGCCAGTATGTGCCACGGGTGATCATGACCGATACACGTGCCAGCTCTGGGGCAGCGAAGCGGGAGATCCTGCCAGGCATCGAGCACCGGCAGCGCAAACGGTTAAACAATCGCGCTGAGCATTCGCACCAACCAACCCGGCAACGTGAGCGAACGATGCGTCGCTTCACATCGGCAGGCCATGCCCAGCGGTTTCTTTTGGCCTTCGGTCCACTGCGCGATCACTTGTGTCCATGTCGGCATCGGTTAAAAGCAGACATGTACCGGCAGGAACGTGCACAACGATTGCTGATCTGGAACGAAATCTCAGGGGTACAACTGGCCGCATAAAAAAGGGCGAAAGGTCCGACCTCACACCTTTTTTTCTCGTTTTGTTCGACTCAACTCTTGGCCTTACGTTACCGTGACCGTACCCGCTAAAGGAATTCATTGCTCTCACCCGCTTCCATGCCGTAGCATGCGCCACAACAGAGCTTAGGGACAAAAGAGAAGGTGGTAATGGAACCAGTTCGATTGGGAGTCATCGGCTGCGGGGTCATCGGACGGACACACGTGCGGATCGCGGCCGAGTCGCCACTGCTCATACCGGTGGCAGTCGCCGATGTTCGCGAGCCCGTAGCACAGGAGGTCGCGGCGCAGTTCGGCGTCGCGCAGGCGTACGGCAGCGCGTCTGCGTTGCTGGCCGACCGGGCAGTGGAGGCGGTGGTGGTGGCGCTGCCGGCGGCGGGCCGGGTGGATCTGGCAGTGCAGTCGCTCGTGGCCGGAAAGCACCTGCTCGTCGAGAAGCCAGTGGCGATGAACGCCGCCGAAGTCAGGCAGATGATCGCCCAACGGGGTTCCCTCGTGGCCGCCTGTTGTTCATCACGCATGCGGTCATTGGCCTCAGCCGCCGCGGCGACCGCCTTTCTTGCGACCGGAGCGGTCGGCACACTGCGGGTCGTGCGCTGCCGGGCACTGAAAGCAGCGGGTGCCGTGCCCACCGCCGCACCGCCGGTCTGGCGACTCAATCGTGCACTGAACGGCGGCGGAATTTTGATGAACTGGGGATGCTACGACCTGGATTACCTGCTCGGTATCACTGGATGGTCTCTACGTCCTCGGCTGGTCCTCGCCCAGACCTGGGGCGTGCCGGATGTCTTCAGCGCACACGTCGCGCCGGGCTCCGACGCGGAGGCGCATGTGACGGCGCTGATCACGTGTGACCACGGCGTCGTGCTCAGCTTCGAGCGCGGTGAGTTTGTTGCCGCCGAAGGAGACGAAGCGTGGCAGGTACTCGGTGACCGTGGTGCATTGCGTCTGCACATGCCACCCCGCCCAGAGAAAAAGATGGTGTTCGATGAGGCCACTCCTCAGGGCGTTGTATCGCGAACGATCTGGCAGGGCGACGAAGCGTGGGGGATGGACCACCTCGGCGTGCTGGAGGATTTCGCCCGGGCGGTACGGACCAGCGGGCCTGCCCGCACAACGCTGGAGCAGGCGCTGCTGGTGCAGCAGATCACCGACGCGATCTACACCTCTGCAGCCCGTGGGACGGCTATAGCGGTGGAGTGATGCCAACGATGAACTATGCTTTTATGAGCTTTTCAGCACCGCGGCTTGCCCTTGCCGAACTCCTCGGTCTGGCCACGCGCTTTGGTTACGCCGGAGTAGAGCCACGACTTGGCTCGAACCACGCCCATGGCATCGAAGTAGACAGCACGCCACGGGAGCGGCGGGAGATCCGTGATCGGGTGGCTCAGAGTGGCGTCGCGCTTTGCTGCCTCGCCACATCCTGCACCTACGCCGATCCCGCCACCGCGCCGAAGTGGATCACGGAGACGCGCCGCTGTATCGCCCTCGCCGCCGATGTTGGCGCGCCATGTCTTCGTGTCTTCGGCGGCGCCATTCCGCCTGATCTTCCGCGCGCGGCGGCCATTGAGCAGGTGACGGACGCGCTCCGTTCTGTTGCCGCCGACGCGGAGCGGCACGGCGTTGTTCTCTGCCTCGAGACCCACGACGATTGGACCGACCCTTCGCACGTGGCCGATGTGGTGCGCCGCGTCGACCACCCGGCCGTGGGCGTGACCTGGGATTACATGCACACGACCCGCACCGCGAGGAGAACCGTTGACCAGGCGTTTTCGGTACTTCGACCCTGGATCAAACACGTCCACTTTCACGACGGAGCAGATCACGCTGACAGGCTCGTCTTTCTGCCGATTGGTGCTGGCGATTACGACAACCGGCGCATGGTTGAACTTCTACTTGGCGCTGGTTATGACGGCTACCTCAGTGGCGAATGGATCAACTGGGAGCCGTACGAGGTTCATTTGCCGCGTGAGTTGGCGGCGATCTCAGCACTCGAACAGGCTGTACGGGCAGGATAAGGGTATGGCCATTCGCGTTATGCAGACCGACTTGCGCGTGCTGCCCATGCAGACGCGCATGCCTTTTCGCTACGGCATCGCGACACTGACGGCGCTGCCCCATCTCTTTGTGCGGATCGACGTGGAGATCGACGGAGCGCACTGGTCGGGCATAGCCGCCGACGGGCTCGCGCCGAAATGGTTCACCAAGAACCTGGCATCCACGACGGACCACGACATCGCCGAGATGGTACACGTGGTTCAAACAGCCTGCGCCTTCGCGCGCTCCTCCAGCACCGCGGCGACCGTCTTCGATCTCTGGCGGGAGGTCTCTGCTGCCCAGGAGGTGTGGGGTGCCAGTCGTGGCTACCCTCCGTTGCTGTGGGCGTTTGGCGTCAGTTTGGTCGAGCGTGCGCTGATCGACGCCTTCTGCCAGTCGCGCCGCACGACGTTTGCCACGGCGGCACGCGACAACACGTTTGGTATGCGTTTAGGTACTCTTCACTCGGAACTGGACGGCCTGCAACCGGTCGACCTCCTGCCGACTCGACCACGCACGACGATCACGGTGAGGCATACGGTCGGTCTGACTGATCCGCTCGTTGATGACGAGATCGCACCTGAAGACCGTGTCGACGATGGGCTGCCGCAGTCACTGGTGGCGTGTATCCGGGCATATGGACTGACGCACTTCAAAATCAAACTTTCTGGCGACGCGGATCGCGACAATGCGCGTTTGCGGCGGATCGTGGACGTGCTCACCGCGGAGACACCCGTGTATGCCGTGACCCTCGACGGAAATGAACAGTTCTTCGATGTCGGCTCATTCCGAGAGTGGTGGCAGTTCCTGCTCCGCGATCAGCGCCTCGCGCCGTTGATGCGCCGCCTTCGCTTCGTCGAACAACCGTTGCATCGCGACATTGCGCTGAGCGCCGCCACCGCACAGCAACTCCTCGATTGGCCCGATCGGCCCGCCATGATCATCGACGAATCAGATGGCGCAATCGAGAGCGTGGCGACCGCTCTGGCGCGCGGCTATGCGGGCGCCAGCCACAAAAATTGCAAAGGGGTGTTCAAAGGCATCGCCAACGCCTGCCTGATCGCCAGGCGGCAACAGCAAGAGCCGAGCAGACGCTATATCCTCAGCGGCGAGGATCTCGCGAACGTCGGTCCCGTCGCACTGCTGCAGGATCTGGCGGTCATGGCAACGCTGGGCATCGACCACGTTGAGCGCAATGGCCATCACTACTTCGCCGGGCTGAGCATGTTTCCCCGTGATGTTCAAGAGTGCGTGCTGGTCGAGCACGGCGATCTCTACCGCCGCCATCCACGCGGCTTTCCCACGCTCGACATACGTGGTGGTACTGTTCACATCGGTCGTGTGGTGACCGCGCCATTCGGCCTGGGCTTCGCGTTCGACACGAGTCGATACATGACGGTGACGGAGTCAGGCATCGAAACTCTTTAAGGAGCACGGCATGAGTGACCCAGCGGTCAAGACGACCGTCGTCGGCAGCTACCCGATTCCAGCCTGGCTGGCGGCCATGCCATCGGCGCCAGCGCTTCGCGACGCGATTATGGTGGTGTTGAAGACGCAGGAACTCGCGGGGATCGACGTAATCAGCGACGGCGAGTTGACGCGCTTCGATGTGAATCACCCCGAAACCAATGGGATGATCGAATACTTTCTCCGCCCGCTGGCGGGGGTTGATACGAATCTGAGCCGGGAGGAAGTCTCGACGTTTCGTGGTCAGCAGGGCATGGGGTTCCGCGCACAACCGGCCGGCGTGGTACGGGCGGAGATCGGCGAGGGGACGCTGAACTTGCTAGCGGCATGGGCATCGGTCAGGCCCCTGACCACTCGCCCGCTCAAATTCACGGTCACCGCGCCGTACATGCTGGCGAAGACGCTGCTCGATCAGCACTACCACGACCGCCGGGCTCTCAGTATGGCGATCGCGGAGGTACTCCGACGCCAGGTCGCTGAGATCGACGCGCCGGTCCTGCAGATCGACGAGGCGAATCTGACTGGCCACCCTGAGGATGCCCACTGGGCGCATGCACCCATCAACCATGTCCTCGACGCGGGGCGCGGTGAGCGGGCAGTGCATCTATGCTTTGGCAACTACGGTGGACAGTCCATCCAGAAGGGGTTCTGGCGCGATTTGCTACCGTTTCTCAACGCACTGCACGTCGATCATCTGGTGCTCGAGTTCGCTCGCCGTGGCTACGATGAACTGGAGGTCTTACGCGACCTCCGCGCCGACATCACCCTGGGGATCGGCGTCATCGACATCAAGGATAACGAGGTGGAAACATCCGACAGCATCGCGCGCCGGATCGCGCGCGCCATCGCGGTGCTGGGTACCGAGCGCGTGCGCTGGGTTCATCCTGACTGCGGCTTCTGGATGCTGCCAAGAACGGTGGCTGATCGGAAGATGGCTGCGTTAGTTCAGGGACGTGACCTCGTCGAGGGACGCTAGACGGGTGTCCCTTCCTCAATAGTCGCCCCTGTCGTCGGGCGGGCCGACCGCGGCCATCGGTTCGCTGCTGACGAATGCGTGAAATTCACGGTCGACACGTTCGCGTTGCTTCTGGGCGTCGGGATGGAGGCCGAACTCCTGCTGGACGGCAACGGCCGCTGCTGCGGTATCGTACGCGCGTGCTTTCCCGTGGTTCCAGTATCGGAGGCGGTCGATCTGGGACAACAGTTGTCCCCACCGCATATTGACACGTCTGCGCACGACGAACCGTGACACTGCGACCACCGAAGGCAAAGGACGTTCGCGAGACTGCCACGTTCCGTGCCACGGCACACCACCTTTTCATTCGTGTGTGACAGGAGATAGGGTGTCCCCGCACACAGAGTCCACTCGCTCCGATAGACCGCGACGACAACCGCCGTCCGTGGGTCCTGTTGGTACGTAGGTCCAGAGCGGCCCGCATGATAGGGAAACGAGCACCATGCTGCCGACGACGATGGGTCGTGCTGATGCGAGGATCGTCAGCGGGTGGTTGACGTGGCGCCATCGGCGCGAGGGGGTGACGCGATTGGCCTCTCCCCCCACCGATTCGTATACTCGTGCGGTACTCGCCGCGTGCTCAGCCAGGCAGTGAGCCAACACATGACAGGAGGCCGGGTGTGTTCCACTACGATCTGCTGCTGAAAGGCGGTACGCTGGTCGATCCGGCTCAAGGCATGCACGCTCGGCGGGACGTGGCCTTCCTGGGGGATCGTGTCGCGGCGGTCCGCAAGGACATCCCGCGCGAGGAGGCGCGGCAGGTGATCGATGCGACGGGCCAGATCGTCACGCCCGGTTTGATCGACGTCCATGTCCACATTTTCGATGGAGTTTCGCACTACGGTGTCCCGCCGGATCCGACGTGCCTTGCCCGGGGTGCCACCACGGTCGTCGATGCGGGATCAGCGGGAGCCGATACCTTTCGTGGTTTCCGGAAGTACATCATTGAAGCGAGCGCCACCCGTATCTATGCCCAACTAAATATCTCCTCCCAGGGCATGCTGTCACGCACGATCGGGGAACTTGATGATCTGAAATGGGCCGACGTACCGAAGGCACTGCAGACGATCGAGCAGCACCGGGACGTGATCCTCGGTGTCAAAGTACGCCTCACGCGTGAGCAAATCGTGGGTAAGGCGGCGGGACTCCAGCCACTCTACTGCGCGCGTGAAGCGGCTGACGCAGCGGGATTGCCGCTGATGGTCCACGCACAGAATTCCTGGGCCTCATCGCTGGATGAGGTGCTGGCGGTCCTACGGGCTGGCGACGTCATGACCCACATGTATCACGGCAGGGAGCACGGCATCCTGGACGAGGAAGGGCGGATTCGACCGGCGGTACGGGCGGCCCGGGAACGCGGTGTTGGTTTCGGTGTCGGACACGGGGAAGGCTCGTTTTCCTGGAGGGTCGCAGAAGCCGCGCTGGAGCAGGAGTTCACGCCCACGACAATCTCCTCGGATCTCCATGTCTATAACCTGCACGGCCCAGTGTTCGATCTAGCCACGACCGTATCCAAGTTCCTCTACCTGGGACTCTCTCTGGATGAGGCACTGTCGCGTGTGACAGCCATTCCGGCGCGCGTGATCAGACAGGAAGGTCGCCTGGGTACGCTCGCGGTCGGAGCATGCGGCGATGCGGTGGTCTTTGATATGCCGACCGGCACGGTTGACTTGTGGGATTCCGACCGAGAAGTTCGCCAGGGGACGCAATGGCTGGTTCCCCGGGTCGTCGTTCGCGCCGGTCAGATCTACACGCGGCATGAAGTCGAAGCTGTGTCATGAGGCGGCGTTGCCGTGCCCGCACGCGAAGGCTCACGTTCCTGACCAGGGTGCGAAGGCTCCGGGGTTATGAGGATGGGAACACATCGTAAAGTGATGGCCACCGTTCGTGTATTCCACCTAACGCGTCGTCCCATCGAAAGACTACGCCCATACATTGATCTGGTCGTTCATCTAGTCCAGCGTAGTATTACAACGAGAGTTGCGAATTCGTGAGCCGTAACGTGCTGCCGACGCGGCTGCAGCACGTCTTTTAGAGGCGGAAGTGAACGAATTAACTTGTCTCAAGCCGTCGAACTCCCGCCGAAAAGTGTCATTCTGGACTTCGTTCACCGAACTCTCGTTTAGGTGGATAGCGGAGTCGTAGGCCACAAGGGATCGGCTGACTACCCTGAACTGCACACGATGGGACAGCAAAGCCCTTGAGCCCTCCAGTTCCCCGCGTACCCATGCAGGGGTGTTTGGTGGGGGAACAGGTGGGGGAATCATTGGGGGAACGGGTGCAATATAAGGGCACCTGGCGGGAATTTCCGGAGACTGGCTCAGAGAGAACGGGCCGTGATGAGCCGGTCCGGGATGGGGTGAAGAGGACTTTTAATCAGGTTGTCCTGGGTTCGAGCCCCAGTGCCCTCACCTGGGCGGCAGTCGGCGAAGACGAAGACGGTCCATAGCCCGTCTGCGCTGAGCGTCTGCTGGCGATGCGGGACGCCCGCCGTCCAGTCGCCCCACCCGTCGCGGTGGCAGCGGCACGTCGGCGGGAAGCCTGGCCTGAAATAGCCCCATCACCGTCTGGTCGCTGACGAGAATGCGGACTACTTGTCCAGAAGGCACCCGGCATCAAAGTACGACCGGCTGCTCTAAAAAGAATATCGGCGATTGATTGATTGGAAGGTGCAGACTGCGATCAGCACCAAAGTACGGCCGACTGCCTGCCCAGAGGGCACCCGTGCGTCCACTGGGTAACGGGATTGTCGGGTTTGGTAGCTGCGTCGCCGAATGAAGTGGGAGGACCAGGGCTTTTCATTGTCGGTAGTGGCCCGTAGGGCCGTGGATATTGTGGTTGGCTCGTCCACTCCTACCGATATGTTCGTGGCCTACGGCATGTATCCTCGTTCCTTTGACGGTCACCACGTGTATGTGGCGTGTCCCGGCAGAGCAGACGGCTGGCTCACGGCTATGGCCCTGTGTGACCACCATTCCTGGCCGACTGAGAATGAGCCGACCGCAGTATCCGCGGCCCACGGGCCACCACCGAAGATGAAAAATGGTCGTCCCTTCCCGACCGTAGTCGGCCGTACTCTGCCATCGGGTGCCCTCTGGGCGTGCAGTCGTAGGCCCCAGCAACCGGTCGCCGACGATCTTTTTCAGAGCAGTCGGTCGTACTCTGCCACCGGGTGCCGTCTGGGCGTGCAGTCGGAGGCTGGCTTGCTTGTCGCGAGCGCTACCTTCTAAATTGGTCCGCACCCTTCCCGCGCCGTGGTACCTTAAACCAGGCACATCTCCGCCATGCCCACTTCAAAACGGAGGCACACCCGCATGGAGACACTTCCCCGGCTGCGCTATGATCAGGCGCTCCTTGCGAGCCTGGCCGAAGACACGGAGGACGCCCCCTGGATGGTTGCTCCCGAGTTCCAGCTCCAGATCATCAAGCTGCTCATGTCGATTCTGGACGAACACATCCGCCGTCTGGGACTGCTCTGGCACGTCTCGAGTGATGTGTGGATCATCGCTCCGTGGCCCAACGCGCAGGGCTTCTTTCGGGCCGCACCTGATCTCTTTATCGTGGAAGCGGACGCGCGACGGCGGGTGTCGTGGCACGTGGACCGGGAAGGGACCGCCCCCCCCTTCGTCCTGGAAATCGTGACGGAAGACAGCCAGACCCGTGACCTGGAAGAGAAGGTGGTGATCTATGACCAGATGGGCGTGCGAGAGTATGCCATCTTTATTCCTGAGGAGGTGGCGGGTGGACCGCGTTTGCTGGGCTACCGACGCCATACCACTGGCGCATTTGTTTCCTGGGAGCCTGACGCACAGGGACGTTTAGAGAGCCGCGAACTGGGCGGCTTGCGGTTCTATGCCGCCGAAGGAAGCTGGCTGCGGTTGATGGACCGTGACGGTCGCATCTTGCCGACCGAGGCGGAAGAGGGCGCACACCAGAAAGAGCGCGCCAACCGGGAGGCAGCACGAGCCGAAACCGCCGAGCGCGAACTTGCCCGTTTGCGCGCGCTGCTCGCCGCCGACCCGCCCCAACCGGAATAGCCTGCCAGTGACCCTCCACCTGTCCGTTCCAGCATCGCCCTCCCAGGCTGCCTTCCCCGCGCCCGGCCCCCGCCTCCGAGACGCCATTGAGCAGGGACAGCAAGCGGGTCGCGGTCTGCTGCTTGTGCTGACACCTCCCGATCACGGATTGCTCTTTGCCGCGCATATGTCCTTGTTTGGCCCAGTGTATATCAATCTCAGCCTCGAACTGGCGCGACGGCTTCTCGACGTTCCGCAGTCCGAGCGGGCCGCACAGGCCGCCTGGCAACTTCCGCTCCGCCTGGCGCGAACACAACTATCAGGCGATTGTGCGTGTCGCGCAGCGCCTCCCCGCCGCCTTTTTGGAAGAAGACCCACAGCTCCAGATGTACTACGACAACGCGCAGGATCGTATCGACCCGTAACACGCGAGTGCATGCTGAGGGTGCGGACCGTACGCTCAGAGGGCACCCGGCATCAAAATACGACCGACTGCTCTGAAAAAGAATATCAGCGGCTGGTTGCATAAGCCTCCGACTGCCCTGAAAAAGATCCTCGTCGGCTGGTTGCTGGGGCCTACGACTGCGCGCCCAGAGGGCACCCGATGGCAGAGTACGGCCGACTGCGGTCGGGAAGGGACGATCCTTTTTCATCTTCGGTGGTGGCCCGTAGGGCCGTAGATACTGCGGTCGGTTCGTCAACTGCTACCGATATGTTCGTGGCCTATGGCAGGCATCCTCATTCCTTCGACGGTCACCACGCATATATGGCGCGTCCCGGCAGAGAAGACTGTCGGCTCACGGCTATACCCCTGCGTGACCACCAGTCCTGGCCGACTGAGAATGAGCCGACCGCAGTCGGCCGTACTTTGGTGCCGGGTGCCCTTCGGGCGAACAGTCCGCACCCTTCCCGTTCCCGGTACCTGCCATCAGAACGAGCCCGACGCTTTCCCCGCGCACGAGGAGAGATGGCGAAGTCAGAGAGAGGCCACCTCCTGCCCGCGATCCGCACCCTTCCCGCGCCGTGGTACTTTAAACCAGGCACATCTCCACCATGCCCACTTCAAAATGGAGGCACACCCGCATGGAGACACTTCCCCGGCTGCGCTATGATCAGGCGCTCCTTGCGAGCCTGGCCGAAGACACGGAGGACGCCCCCTGGATGGTTGCTCCCGAGT
>JAABUZ0100003893.1_pt1 | contig 21328 bp, 21 predicted proteins | sample 5562091 | NCBI WGS metagenome assembly JAABUZ01 (sample SAMN12813069, study PRJNA571459) | rock metagenome | isolation source: Antarctica rocks | place: Antarctica: Victoria Land, Linnaeus Terrace sud | collected 2015-12-21
CGCTCAGCGGCCACGACCCAGGGGAGCCGTGCGGCGGTCGCTCAGGACGGCGCGCGGGGCGTGCTTACGTTGCCGGCGGCGGTTCCCTTCCGGGACCCGGTGAGCGGGGCGGCGACGACGGGCGGCCGCGCCACCGTCACCGTCCTGAGCGACCGTGAGCCCGGACGCCTGGCCCATACCCGATGCCCCGTCGCTGCGCGCGGGGCCGCCCTGGCGCCGTGGTGCGAGGGACCATGGGTGGTCCCGCATCGTCGTGGTCCCCGGACCACGCCTGGGACCGCGCCCAAGATAAAGGGGTGGGACCACGCTGGTCCCATGGGGCCGATTTCACGCCTAAAACGAGGGACCAACGTGGGACCATGGCTTTGGTCCTAGCACCATGGTTGGTCCCACAGAAACGGCCTGTGTGGTCCCACAGAAATGGCCTCGTGGGACCACAGCATCAGCCCGATGGGGCCACGCCGGCGCACCCTGTCGCCCCACAATGAGGGCTGCCCCAGACACTTCGCCACGATCGCCTGGCTCTCCCGCGAAGTTGGTGAACGAGAATTGGCCGTAGCTGAGGGTGAATTGTCCCAGCATGACCGTCCCGGAGGCGACTCCGCCAGCCTCCGAAAGCTGACCGTTTCCGCACGGGTACATGACGCTCAATTGCTTCACCAACTTCGCGGGAGAGCCGATCGCCTTGACACATGTTTGCACTGGTCAGTGAGACGGTTTCGAGGTATGGCTGGCCGGCAAAGCCGCCCTTCCACGCGTGCGGACGGCCTAATTGGTGTGTCAGGCGGCCGCTTTTCGTCTCATCGTCCATGGCACGTATGTGTCAAGCTAATCGTGGCGAGGTGTCCTGCCCCACCGTTCCCCAATTGGGCTAGCGGTGGCCGTCCAGGCGAGGCCGCACGACGCGCAGCACGGTGCCGATGAGCAGGACGGCAACGGCCACATACGCGCCGACGAGGGCGGCGGCGAGGAGCGCGGCCACGACATGGAGGGCGAGCGCGGGGGCATGGGCCAGCGGGGTGAGGACGGCGGCGACGGGGCCGGTGAGGGCGCAGAGCACGAGGGCGTAGAGGCAAGTGTCCAGACATGGGCGCGGGCGTGGGTGTCGTTCATGTGTCGCCTCCGGCGGTTTGTCTCCTGTACCTATCCTTTGGCATGGGCACCCTCACGGTTCATGGCTTGCGCCCGACGCCGGCGAGGATGGCCGCCCGCTCCGGTTCATCCACGAAAGGGTCGTCGGCCTTGTCAGGGCGCCACGCCGGCGTGAAGACGATGGCCGGCTCCACCAGCTCAAAGCCCGCGAAGAAGGGGGCGAGTTGGGCGCGCGAGCGAAAGCCCAGCGGGTGTATCGTCGCCGCGTACAGGCGCGCGAGTTGGGCCAGCATGTCCGACGAGGCCCCGTCGTCGGTGACGTGCGAGACGACCATATAGCTCCCCGCCGGTAGCGCCGCCGTGAGATCCCGTACCGCGCCCAGCGCCGCCTCGTCGTCGGGGATGAAAGGCAGCACCGCTGCCAGAATAAGCGCGACGGACCGGGAGCGGTCGAGCAGACGGCGCGCGCGGGGATGCGCCAGGATTGCCGCCGGGTCGCGCAGATCGGCCTCGATCGCCGCCGCATGGGGCACCTTGTCCCGGTCCAGGAGCTGCCGGCTGTAGCGCACCGCGCCGGGATCGGTATCCACGTAGACGACACGGGCCAGGGGGTTCATCGTCTGAGCCAACGTGTGGACGTTGCCGAGGGTGGGCAGCCCCGCGCCAATGTCGAGGAACTGGTCAATGCCCGCCTGGGCCAGGAAGATGACGGCGCGGCGCAGGAAGGCGCGGTTGGCGCGGGCGGCGAGCGCGGTGTCTGGGTAGATGGCACGCAGCGCGTCGAAGGCGGCGCGGTCGGCCGTGAAGTTGGCGTCGCCGCCGAGCGCGTAGTCGTAGATCCGCGCCGGATTAGGCCGGTCGAGATCAGTGCCGCGCGGTGGCAGCGCGCGTGGGGTGTCATCCCCATCCCGGTGCAGCCCCATAACCTTCTCCTCTCCCCCTTCTATCCCCTGTTCTCTCCCCCCCAGCATAACGCGTCCAGGCCACCGCTGTCCCACGCAAAAGTGCCGATCGCGCCGACATCGCGGGGATGCGCGCCGGATGATCGCCAAGCGGGGGGATGGCTGTGGGAACGCACGTTTCGGGGGATGCGGCCCAGGGCGCGGCGTGCCTTTTCTTTCTCCCCGCGGGGGGCGTGTGTCGGTCCTGGTTGGCCGGCGGGCGCGTCGAGGTGTAGCATGAAAACAACAGCGACAGCATAGACACCGCAGCGTTGTACCAAAGGCAGACACGATGAGCACCGCCACCATCCTGGTTGTGAGCGATGACGCGCTCCTGCTCGCCTGCACGGAGACCACTCTGGAGGACGCCGGCTACCGCGTCCTCAGCGGCCACCCGGCCGAGGCGCTGGGGATCGCGCATGAACTACAACCGGCCGCTATCGTGCTTGACAGCCGCGAACCGGACGCTGGGGAGGTGCTCTGGGCACGGCTGCACGCCCTCCCGGCGACGGCCGCGATCCCGGTGCTCCTGCTGATCGCGCGCACGCCCCAGGGTCCGGCGGTAACCGTCGCCCCACACGCGGCCGCGCAGCCGCCGGCCGTCGACATCGAGCAGTTGGCGACGGCCGTGGCGCGCTGTGTGCAGGCCACAGGGGACCGATAGGTAAGGAGGCGCGCGGCCCCCGTGTCCCCACAGGGCGGCAGTGATCGACGGTGATCTACCGGTCGCGTCGCCGTCCGAACAAGCGGGCGATGACTCCCCGCCGCGTCCCATCCGCCTGCCCGGCCTCATAGACAGCAAAGATGTCCTCGATGCTTTGCGCGGCCTGCCGTCGCTGCATCGCGCTGACCACGCGTTGCACCTGCGCGGGGTCCACCAAGCGCGGCGGCTTGCCGGCGGGCCGGCCGGCGCCGCCTCGTGCAAAGGGCGCGGCGGCCTCCGTGGACGCCAACCCCTCGTAATAGGCGATCACCGACGCATGGGCGCGCTCCAGGTCCGCGCTGATCCGGTGGTAGAGGGCGATCCGCGCGGGGTCGTCCTCATCGACCCCGCCTGCGCACCACGCGATGAAGTCGTGGTGCCAGCGTAAGGCGACGCACAAATCGTGCGCCGAGGCCAGTTCCTCGCGCTCCTCTATCAGGTCGGCGGCGTCTGCGTCGCCGGCGTCCTCCACGCTCCAGGGGAACCCGTCGGTCGTGCCGTCCTCCATGCGCTACCTCCTCTCATCAGTGTCCCACCGCGCCAGGACCAGGCTGGTCGCCCTGCGGGAGTGGGTGGGCAACCGGCCCGACACACGCCCCCTGGGGGAGAAAGAAAACGCCCGCCGTGTTCCGCATCACGTCGTCGTGCTGAGGGTATAGATGGCGCTGCGGCCGAGCCCACGCCGATCAAGCAGCCCGCGCGTGACCAGCTCCTCCAACGCGTCCTGCCCCACCGCCCCGTCGAGGCCAAGCCCGATGATGCGGGCCACCTGATCGGCGGTCGCGCCATGCGGCTCCTCCGCCGCGAGCGCGGCCAGGATCTCCGTCGTCGTGATCGGTGCGCCGGTCGCCGGCGGCGGGTCCGTGTGTTTGGCCATGGGAACGCCTGCCTTTCGCCGGTCCTGTCGAGAGACATGGCCTGTCGGGGTGGGCCATGAGCTGAGAGCAGATCACGAGGAGCAGCAGATCACGAGAAGCAGCGGACACGAGAAGGGTTAAGCGTCGGCGATTAGTTGGTCTGCTAGTTCCTCAGGCAGCACAAAGCTACTCGCCATCCTTGCTTGGTTAAACAGGATTTCAAGCCGCTCCTGCGCTTGTGTCAAACGGAGACCTCTTATCGCTTCTACGGTCGAAAATAAATCTATTCCATCGAAGAAGCAGTCCGTGGCTGCTAAACCGAACGCCTCTATATTGTCTAGTGCCTGCACACAATAACCAATCATCACTCGCTTGCGCCGCTCGAAATCGTCATTGGGCAAGACTTGCTGTGCTAGCCTACTAATCACCGTCAGCAGGCGGCGATTGAGCTGGAAAGGACTATTGCTAAGGCCGCTTATTTCGACATAGCCCAAGGTGGAGTTTACGTGATAGCTACAGACCAAAGGCTCCTCGATTAAACCGTCGGCAAGCAACGACGCTGTGAGCGGGCCATCAGGATCGAACACTATCTGGAGCACAATCTCCGTCAGTAGATTGCGTATCAGAAGCTGCAGTCCGCGCTCGATCACGGGACGATCCTTTACCCCTACCTTCACGAGCGGGTGAGCATGCTGTAAATAGGTAACTAGCTGGTGCTCCCTGACCTTGAAGGACTCTAACTGAACTAGGCGCTCAAGGGGGGCGTTTTGTGGCCAAGGATTGGAATCGAAGTACGATTCCACCGCTTTCTCCACCAACTGAGGCTCCACATCGCCCACTACCGTCAAGAGCATCCGCAACGGCTGACAAATAGCTTGGTGGCATAGCAAAACTTGCTCTCGCGTGCCATCGCGCACTTCCTCGTTAGCGATACTCGCTGCGAGACTCGGCGAGTAACTGGTGAAAAGCGCCTGCATGAGATTCTGCTTCGCTAGCACATCAGGATCGTTCCACACGCCCCTAAGTTCGTGTGCTATAACCTGCTGTTCGCGGGCGAGTTGATGCAGCCCAAAAGCCGGGCGGTAAACCATATCGAGTAGTAGTTTAAGACAATGGTCAACGTGCTCTGGTGTTTTGAAATAGAAGGTGAGTTGCGTATCCGTCGTGAAAGCGCCACATTCCGCCCCGATTGAATGGAAAAGGTCGTCTACAGCGCCTGCTTCACGTTCGAAGAGCAAATGCTCCAGCAAGTGCGCTGTCCCTATCGGTACCGCATGTACCATCCGACTCTCTCGGTTGTAGAATAGGTGGGCGGCAGCTCCATAAGGCGTTGTGAGGTGACCGACGGTCATAGCGAAGGCCTTGGTCTGCATTACAAGGAGGTGCAGCCCACTCTGGACCCGTCGGCTTGTCATCGTCACGTTCACAGCTTGGGGAACTATCGCGTTAGACGGTATTTGTCGCAGCTCCACGTCCTCCCGGCGAGGCAGGGGCTCGTCGCATTGCAGGAAGGAATCCTAAGAAACCTACACCAGCGAATACCAGTGAAAGCAAACCTGCCCCGGTCACGGCGAAACGCGGCCCGATCGTAGCTGTAAGTATTCCGGCAGAACTTAGTATCAGGAGATTGAGGCCGGAGCCTATTGCTGAATCGAGGCTGTAAACGCGCCCCATGTATTGCTCCTCGACCGTTTGCTGGAGAGTGGTGTCGTAAGCAATGCTATAAGGGGCATTGACGAGGGCACCCAGGAGCACCCAGATCCCAAACACAAGGGCGGTCGGAGCTAACCCCATCCCAATCTGAGAAACAGCAATAGCAGCCATGCATCCAACGAGTAGCGGCGCCGGACGTATCCGTTTGCCCAAGGCGGCAACGGCGAGGGCGGCGACCATTTGCGCCCCACCACTAACGGCTAAGACCCATGCTAGATCGCTCGCCGGACGGTGGAGCGCATCAATGAGCAAAAAGACCAGACTTACTTGATTGGTTGTCGCGGTGAGCATCAAGCCGGTGGTAGTGACCATGAATAACATCAGAGCAACATTTCCGCGTAGATAGGAGAATCCCGCCAGGGCCTCTCGCCAGAAAGCGCTTATGCTGATATGCTCCTCGTCCACTTCAGGTCGGATCGCTGTCGAATCGAGATGCACCGCGAATACGGTTAGCGCCGACACTCCAAATGTGACGCTGTCAATCGCGAAAGCCCAGGCACCCCCAGCAACGAAATAAATAGCGGTGGCCGTCGCGGGCCCCAATAGCGTCAGGAGGCGCATCCCGCTCTCGGTCAGCGCATTGGCACGCGAGAGATCACTTGCATCTTTAACGACCGTCCGCACGAGAGAGAAACGTGCAGGCTCGAAGAAGACGGCGATAGCGGCACTAGTCACGATGCAAACATAAGTAAGAGTCAAGCTATGCCAGGCGAATGCTGCCATTAATCCAAGGCTGATCAGCATGCGGAGCAGGTCGGAGAGGAGCATAATCCGTCGCTTATTCCAGCGATCGCTGAACACACCGGCTAACGGACCAAGCAAGAGCGCTGGTAGCACACCGAGCACCAACTGCACCGTGCGCGCTAGAGGCGAACCTTGACTCCCTTGCAATATCCAATAAGTGAGGGCCATTGCGCGGAGTAGATCACCGAAGCTAGAGGCAAAGGCACCGATCGTTAAGAGAAGAAAGTTGCGATTGCGCAAGAGGTTCATAGATAAATCTTCCCCAGTCGTCAATCATCACATCCGGCAGAAAAGTAGGAAACGCAAGGCGTGAAGCGTGAGCAAGCCTCCAAGACAGCTCCCATATCAAGTTCGCGACACATTCGCACCTCCTCGAGAGGTGTCGTGGAGCATTCATACCGCTGTCCCGTCCAATGGTGCAAGATATAGGCGCTTCCGTCGTCTTGAATCTCATATAGGTGACGAACGAAAGAATGTTTTGCTGCAGTAACATCGGCGATTGTGATGTGCCCAGTACGCAGGGATTCTAGCCGGGAGAATACGGCTTCTTTAACCCGTTCATAATCGGCACGCTCTATTATGGCTGCAACAAAACCAGTTGCTGTCAACGGATCGAGCCAAGAATAGATTTGATAGGCAAGAGCTTGTTTCTGGCGCAGTTGTTTGTAGAGCATGCTGTGAGCATTGCCACCCAGGATCAGGTTCGCTACCTGCGCGGCGTGGTAAGATTGATTCCAAAGGTAGGCCTCACTCCGGAAAGAAAGAACGAAGAATGAAAGTCGCTCGAATGACTCATCGACCATGTCTATCACACCGGGCCATGCTGCCATCGGTGAAAGTGATTCCTGGTGCGTTTCTGCCCCGACTCGCCTCCTGGATAGGCTGTTAGCGTCTACCTGAAACGCAGGTGCCCGATTCAGGATATCTGTGATAGTGCCAGGCTGTGTGGGGCCGCTCACATAGAGGGCCTGCCCGGATCGAGTAAGCAAAGCTAGGTACTCGGCATAGAGATCGTACCCCGTTACTCGCGCCAAGTGCCATGCATCTCCCCAAGGGTCAATGGCCCATGCGGCTCCACCGTACGTTGCTTGGGCGCAGCGGTACACTGCCGCAGGTAGACCTGTTTTTTTGGTATTAAGGCGCATCCCCATTGCTGAACGTTGTTTCTCGACACAATCCGCATCGAAACCCAGGTCGTTTACCAGAGGGTTGAAGGCTAGCTCCAGCAGCAGGGACACTCCTTGCCCTATTAAGTCCTCTGAGCTGTCTATCTGCATAGGGTCTATCACGGTCATCTCGATGGTGAGCACCTGCTCAGCCCCTTTACGCATCACGCCACAAGTCAAGGTTGCCCCATACAGATCAGCCAAGGCCTGTCGCAATATGTGCGTTGTGGGATAGCGAGCGCTCGATGCCGTAAGTACATGAGGCAGTAGCGCGAATAGGCTTGCTGTGTGCGCGTCAAGTGGGATAGACCAATAGAGGGCTATTGTAGTAGTAAGACGATTCGTTCGCAAAAAATGGGGGGCTGGCGCAAGCTGCGCCGTTTCAACTGCTGGGCCAAACATATCCCGGCTCCAAATCGACCCGAACGCCCCACCGCTCCGCGCCATATACACCGCTAACCAGTATTTCGTCCGAACTGCTCACGCAGTAATCTGCCTCACGATCCCATGGCCGACGCCCGATGGTTGCTAACGCGGCGGTGCTGGTTGCGGTGCAGATAAGCGACCATTTCGTCGGATCAATAGGGTGAGGTCGTACAAAAGCGAGTACTAAATCTCGCCCACGTACCAGGTGATTGAAAGCGTGGATCAGTTCGGTGGTGACAGTAATGTTATGTTGACGCAGTGCTGCATCAACTAGTGGATTCTGCCCCGGCACTCCAACCAGCCACTCAGAGCGTACAACGTGATGGACGGGATCATAATCATCGAAGGACACAATCTCGATCCCACTGACCATCGCCAATGCCCGCAAGCGATATCGTAGAGCTGGAGTCGCATCCAATCCCGTGGGTGTCACCATCAATCCGCCAAAAGCCCAAGACTCTAGGAAACACGCTTCTAGCGAACCGGCGAAATATCGCCCTTTCGTAAGAGCCTGCACTTCGGCATTGAAAGCCTCCAGTGCGGATGCAATTACTGGCGTCAAATTGCCTTCGCGTTCATGAGCAACAATTAAAGCTCGTGCTAGCCAGGGGGCTAACAGGTAGCCGTTGCCCCGTAAGTGATGGAGCGCTCGTACCCTGTCTTGCGGGGCCTCCAGTATTACAGCAATGAGAACACGCGCTAAGTAGTTACCTAGTAAGCGCGTCGCCGTAGAGTGATCAATCTTGTAGAACTTAACAAGCTCTTTTACTAGCCCATCATGCGAGGAGCTGAGTTCGCCCAATTCGTTTCGCAACAAGAAATGTTGTACGCAATAGTGCCAGATGCCCCTCTTCAACCACGTTGGATGCATCCCGAATTGCGTCATCCGACCGTAACGTGGGAGTCCAAATAATATCCTTAGAGGTGTCCGCCCGTGGATTGGCTCGAGTAGGAGCCCAAGCCGCCCTTCGGGTGGCGGCGGGAGAAAAAAGGTTGGATATACTTCGATATCTACCGGACAAGACCATCCTGTCCATTGTTCCAACACGTCCTGCGGCCGCTCCTCAGCAACCCAAGAGCGAAAGTTATCCAAGTACGACTTGTAGTGAGGAGCCAGGACTTGATGCCACATTGACTGGAACTCTGTGCGGTCCCATAAGCACCGTAACTCTTGCTCGAATGCTAGTTGATTGATATCGGCCAAGGCGACTGGATGTGTCCTAGGAGCAAAGCTTGGCAATGGCTCGCGCTCAAGTACGTACCGAATATATTGTACGGGGTCTTGATCCTGATGGAGAACCGCGCCGATCGATGACGTTGGGGCACTGTTATCGTACGCCCCGATCATCGCTAACAACGTGGCCATACCGTCCTCGATAGGGCTGTGCCCTTGCTTTCGCAAAGAGAGACTACCAAGGAGGTGATGAACAAGTGCTAAGGCGAAGTCGAGGGTGGGGCTGGCTACGATTTCCACCCCTAGTCCCCGCTTCATGATGTCTTCTCTACAAGCGCAACCCAATCATCGATCGTGCGCAGTTCTTCATAGGTAAGGCTAGTCAAAGGAAGCGAAACATGGAAAATCTCCTCCAATGCAACCGCTAATTCCACCATCGCCAGAGAGTCCAGGTCGAGATCGGCATAAATATCAGTATCGCCCGCTAATTTAGGGTGCTCGGCCCCCGGTTTGATGGTCGCAATAGCTGTCTCGATAACCTGTAAGGGAGATTCTGGGCTCACTTTACTTTCCCACTATACTAGGCGCTTGCGGCGTCAACATCGACAATTTTTTGTCGATCTTTGCTGCCTCGTCAGGAGCCTCTTGTGCAGGGTGCCGTCCCTGCACAAGGTTAGTATCTAACCCTGCGTCCTAGTTTAACGGTTTGTGATCGTTGAAGATAGTAGGCTTAAGCGGGACGAGAGGTCACCTGTAACTCTCGCCCCGCTCAATGGCTAGTGGATGCGGTTTCCTAGAAACCACACACGTTGACGCAGCCCTTCGCTGCAAGCGAGACCGCAGTGCCGCTCACGACCCACTTCAGTTTCTTAGGCTGCTTGTTGTCTCGAACCTGAGGTTGGACTTCCACCGTGGGCTGGACCTCGGGCTGGACCTCAACATCCTTACGCATGCTCTATCACCTCCTTTCTCTCTAGTATTCGCTATGCAGCGGGGAATGGACACGATATTCATCATCCGCTACGAGAGGATAACGTAATCGGGACTACCCAAGGAAATATATTCTTAGTACCTCTCCACATATCAAAAGATGGAGAATGTATGCGTATCCCTGGACGAGATCCTAATGGCCCGATAGGCGAACATATCTACTTATCGGCTAGGATTACGACAGGTAGCGGTATTTGTTTCCTACCATTCGACGAAGAACTGGGCGGAAGCTGCTCACTCTCGTATATCAGATTGAGCACTTGCCCGATACGCTTCTTGTCCGTGGGGCAAGGTCTTATGCCACGATCAAAGCGCTCTTTCGCGCAGGCCGCACCTTGGCAGGACGGGGCCATAAAGCAGGTGGCACAAGTGCCGTCGCCGCTGCCAGACATAATCCAGGGGGCCATCTTATCACCACGAATTTCGAAAACCCCGTCCCGATGCACCTGACCGACAATGTTCCGGTCCTCGGTGTCCAACTCGAGGGTGCATTTCATAATTTTCCCGTCGGCACCAATTACAAGGGAATTCGGATTGGATGCATAGCAGACGAAGCCACCCGGCTCCAGATAGAACTTCAGAGCGTGCTCATAGAAACCCATCTTCAACGCATCGTTGAGCAGGTTGTAGCGAGCATCTATTCCTTGCCGCGCATCGCAGACGACCATCTCCGCATCGTTCGGACCACCCCACTTCGCAATCTGTCGTAGATTGACATCATTGAAGCGCGCATCGTCTCCAAGACTGTCCGACAACAGCACGAGAAACTCATTGGCTTTGGTCAAACTCTCTGGGTCAAAATTGTGCCTAATGCGCACTCTAAACGGGAGATCTGTTGCTTTGAGATCTAAAATGTTCTTCCAAATCGTGTCGAAAGTGGGGCTTCCATCAGCAAGGACGCGATGTTGGTCGTGTTCTCCTTTGACTCCGTCAAGGGTGATAGTAAATGTATTACAATTAACCTCAAGCAACTGGCGCATCACTGTGGGCGTGAGGTTGTAGCCATTAGTCGTCATGCCAGAGATATGGACGACGCCGTGGTGTTCGGCAACATCTTTAAGCCGCTTACCCAGCGAAATTACGACATCGGCAGCATGCAGAGGCTCACCACCGAACCATTCAACGAAGACGTTGTCGTATTTGTTCGCATTACGGTCGAACCACTCCACTACACTGTCTTGTACGTAACGACGCATCTTGTGTCGCTTAAATTGCTCATAACAATAGACGCAACGGAAATTGCAGTCCTCAGTTGGCAGCAAAATGAGATGTAGCGTGCGACCGCCCTGAATACGCTCGTTGCGCAAATTCTGCAGCGTCTGATCCTCGTCGGTGTCAATCGGCACCAGGAAACCAGCCTCCGCCAGTTCTTGCAGCACGCCTTCCAAAGGACCCTCGGTGATCGTACTTCTGGAAAGTGCCGAACGTACCAGTGACGCTTCTTCCGGAGCGACACCGGCAATCGCACCGTTAGAACTACAGTAGATCACCAGCCCGCCGTCGGCAGCCTGCGTGCGTGCAGTGTAGCGCGAAGCTTTCCACCGGATGGCCGTGTCGACAGTCATGGAAGTTGTCCTCCCCGATCACAATGCCCATATGGTTAAATGCTTACCGCGATTGTTAGTTCATGGTAGCGTGAGGATAGTGTCCTGTCAAATGATGGGACTCCCAGGGCAGGGCAATCGCATTTAAATTATAGCATAACTATGGCATCTGGAGGCCCAAGCCAAGAAATTAGTGCGACAGCAATAACTTATGCATTGCGTTATCGTTACACGTAGAATTACGGTTGCGGGTTCGTATGGGCCAATTACGAGATGTTCGCCGGATGAGCCGCATCATTCCTATTTAGTACGGAAATTTGTTGCTCTAAAGCGAATTTAAATGCGATTGCCCTAACTCCCAGGGCAGGGTCATTTAGTTCTCGGGGGAGTGGTAATGAGGGCCAGCGCAGCCCTGGGCTGGGCGGCATAGTGGCGGCCGGCGGCGGCAATGTTGGTGGCGCCTGCCGCGCGCAGGAGGCCAAGGGTCGTGTTGCGCAGTGCGGCCATGACCTGGGGGATGGCCCCGCAGCGGACCTGGGACCGATCTTCATCGAAGGTCACATCGCGGACCCAGTGGGTGCGGTTCTCGATGTGCCAGTGGTCACGCAGGAGATGGAGGACCTCCCGTGCCCGCGCCCGCTCGGGGGCGAGGCTGGTCACGCCGTAGACCCGCTCGTGGCGCGTCTTACCCGTCTTCTTGAGGGTGACGTGGCGCTCGACGACGAAGACCTGGCGCGCCCCCGGCCAGGCGCAGTCTCCGGGGAGCAGTGCCCGCAGCGTCAGACGCCGCCGCTCAATGCGCCCGTGGCCGAGGTCGAGGGTCTGCGTCGTCTGGGGCGGCGCGGCCAGGTGCGGCGGGGTCGACAAGACCGCCGCGATGGTGCCACGCAGGCCCGGTTGGTTGTCCTTGGCCACCATCACATAGTCCCCGCCGCCCTCCAGGACGGTCGCGGCCACGGTGCGCTGGGTCAGCAGCGCGTCCACCGTCACGACGCGTCCCTCCAGCACGACCCCGCGTCGCACCTCCGGGAGCACCGGGATCTCATTGGTCTTGTCGTCCACGGATTCCTGGGCCACGGTCAGGCCCAGGCGCTGGCTCACCACCGAGAGCAGGTGCGCGCCGGGCGCGCCTTGTTTGCGGCTGCCCCGCAACGCCTTCCCGTCGCACGCCAACCCCTCCAGCGCCCCCTCCGGCGCCGGCGTCGCGGCCAGGATGCCCTCCGCCCAGCGCCCCAGGGCGTCCTCCAGGGCCACGGGGTCCAGGGCGCGGAAGAGCAGGTGCACCGTCGCCGCGCACGGCGTGCGCGTCCCTGCGAAGCCGAGCGCTTCCACCAATGCGGCCCCATAGTTGCGCCCCCACTCGGCGATGGCCCCGTAGCTGCGATAGCCGCACAGCATCGCCACGCACGCCAACGCCAACACCGCCGTCAACGGATACCGCTTCCCTCGCGCTTGCCGCGGATCGGGGATCTCTGCTAAAACCTCTATGAGCGGACGACACGGCTGGTCCATCGGACACCTCCTGTACTTGCACACACACGCACATGAGGATAGCCTACGTCATCCGCTCTTTTTTGTCCCCTCTCCGAAAACTAAATGGCCCTGCTCCCAGGGTCTGTGAAAAGTCAGGCAGAGCGGGTTCTGGGGACAAGCAAGCGGAGGGCTTTGGTGGGGCGGGAGCGGAGATGCTGCCGGAAGGCGGCGATCTCCGTGGCGCCGGTGCGCCGGATGAGGGTGAGGGCGAGATTGCGGCAGGCGGCCATGATCTGGGGGGCCGGACCGCTGCGCAGGCGGGAACGATCCTCGCCGAAGGTCATATCGCGCAGCCAGTGGCGGCTCTCGATGCGCCCGTGCCCGCGTATGAGCGTGAGCAGGCGGTCAGGGTCGGCGTGGCGGGGGGAGAGGCTGGTGATGAGATAGACCGTTTCTGTCGTCGTCTTCTCAGAGGTGCGGACAGTGCGGATGAGGCGGGCGATCTGGGCGATGCGCGGGAACGGAAAATAGGTGCGCAAGTAGCCATTGAGACGGGTGCTCGCACAGAGGGTGCGCGTGTCGGTGCGGCCCCGGCGGCGATCAATCGTCTGGGCGGTGCGCATGGTGGCGTACGGATCGGCAAAATAGGCGGCCAGTTCGGCGCGCAGACGCGGCTGGTTGTCCTTGACGGTGAACAGATAGGCGGTGCCATGGGCGAGGATGCACTGGGCCAGGGCGGTTTGGGTATGCAAGGCGTCAGCGGTGACGACGCGCCCGCGTACGGCGCGATGGGGCAAGATCTCTTGGGCCACGGGAATCTCGTTCGTTTTGTCGCTGATACGCACCTGCACGAGCGTTTCCTGGGTGGTGTGCGTGGAGACGGAGAGCAGCTGGGGGGCCGCTTGCGTCTGGGGGGCCGCTTGCGTCGCCGTGCGGGCACCGCGCACGACCTTGCCATCGAGCGCGAGGGGTTCGCGATCACGCAGGGGACGCGTCTGCTGGACCCAACACGCCAGCGCCCGTTCGATATGGACCACCGAGAGCCGCGGCAGGAGACGCCGATAGAGCGAGCCCGTTGGCGTCAGATGGCGGCGTGGTCTGCACACGCGGGCCAAGACACTGCGCTGATCGCGCGTCCAGCGCCCCACCGCCTCCAGTGAGTTGCAATCACACAACAGCGCGGCCACCACACAGATCAGGAGGAAGGGCAGATCATAGCGTTGTCCCCGGCGCTTGCGCGGGTCGGGGATCGACGCGAAAGCCGCCTGGAGCGTGCGCAAGCTCGTATCGGTGAACAAGGTGGCGCGCTCCGTCGCGCTCAGGTCGGCAAAGAAAGACGGCATCGGCGTATCCTGCATAGGGGATGGTCTCCTCATGATGGTGTGGTTGGTTCGACACCCTTAACCCTACCATTGGGCGACCATCCTCCTCTACATCGACTTTTCACAGACCCTGGGCGGAGAGTAGCCACCTTTGATTGGCGGCGCGGACATGTGGTAGAATTCAGCCGGCACGGTAAAAACAATTAAGACAACCGGCCTATATTGACGGAGGCGCATGACGTGACTATCTTCTCATCACGATCCACCGGTGTTCTACCTGGATGCGCCGTATAGACATAGCCCGTAACCACTAATACAGCTATTCCCTCAACGCACGCTCCCGCGAACGCACCCCCTGACGTCAGGAGTTGTGGTTGGCGCGCGGCGCTATGGCGTGGGGTCGTAATTTCGCTCCAACGCGGTTATAGCCACGGGCGCCTCAGGTAGCCAGACACTGGTATCTGAGCCTTGCCTGTGGTCTTTTTATGTGCGCGCGATGCGTCGCGGAACCTTTGACGCTGCCCGACCGGCCACGGTATTCTGTGGCCGGTCTCTTTTTGTGCGCGTCATCCAGAGTTGGAGTAGAGGTACAGCATGCCTATTCGTTTCGGCGACTACCGCCGTCTCCTCGGCGACTACCTGCGGCCGCAGTGGCCGGCCGTCCTGCTGCTGGCGATCTTGCTGGTGGTGAGCATCGGCCTGCAACTGGTCAATCCGCAGATCGTGCGATCCTTCATCGACACGGCGCAGGGCGGCGCGCGGCGCGCAAAGCGCCTTGCTCACGGCGGCCGTGCTGTTCATCGCCGTGGCGCTGGCGCCGCGCGCCGTGGCCTTCGCCGTCGTCTATCTTGGGGAGAACGTGGGCTGGTGCGCCACCAACGACCTGCGCGCCGACCTGACGCGCCACTGCCTGCGTCTCGATCTATCGTTCTATAAGACGCACACGCCCGGCGACCTGATCGAGCGGGTCGACGGCGACGTGACGCTGCTGGCCGGTTTCTTCTCGCGGGCGGTGGTGCAGATGTTGGGCAACGCGCTGCTGGTGCTCGGCATCCTGGCGCTGCTGTTTCGCGTCAACCCGTGGCTCGGCGCCGGACTCGGCGCCTACACCCTCGCCACCGTCCTGGCGCTACGCCTGGTACAGCGGAGCGCGACGCGGCGGTGGGCCGCGTCACGTCAGGCCAGCGCGGAGCACTACGGGTTCCTGGAAGAACACCTCGCCGGCACGGAGGAGGTGCGCGCCAACGGGGCCGAAGAGTGGGTGATAGGGCGTTTCTATCGCCTCATCCGTGCGCTGATGGAGCACCAGCGCGGCGCGCGCCTGGCCGGCAACCTGACCTACATGGGCGCGCAGGGGCTCTACGCGCTCGGCTACGCGCTGGGGCTGGGCGTCGGCGCGTACCTCTACACACACCGGGAGATCTCGATCGGCACGGCCTACGTGATCGTCTACTACATCGGCATGCTGTCCAAACCGCTGGAACAGCTCCAGCAGCAGGCGCGCACTATGCAACAGGCCGGGGCCGGCATCGGCCGCATCCGGGAGTTGCAACGGCTGGAGCCGGAGGCGCATCAGGCGGCGCCAGCCCCCGCTGTATTGCCGGCCGGCGCGCCGGCGGTCCTATTCCAGGGCGTCTCATTCGCCTACGACCACGATCGCGACGATGGGGAGCAGGCGCTGCCGAGCCCGCCAAGCCTGGACGCTGTGTCATTCCGCTTGGAGCCGGGACAGGTCATGGGGCTGCTGGGCCGCACCGGCAGCGGCAAGACGACGCTGGCGCGCCTGCTGTTCCGCCTCTACGACCCCACCACCGGGTCGATCCTCCTGGATGGCGTCGACTTGCGCGATGTCGCGCTGGCCGACCTGCGCGCGCATGTGGGTATGGTGACGCAGGACGTGCAGTTGTTCGGGGCCAGCGTGCGCGACAACCTGACCTTCTTCAACCCGCGCATCCTCGACCGCCGCATCGAAGGCGCGCTAGAGGACCTGGGGTTGTGGGAGTGGTACCGCGCACTGCCGGCCGGACTCGACACCGTCCTGGCGCCGGACGGCGGTGGGCTCTCGGCCGGGCAGGCGCAGCTGTTGGCCTTCGCGCGCGTCTTCCTGCGCGATCCCGGCCTGGTCATCCTCGACGAGGCGTCGTCGCGGCTCGACCCCGCTACGGAGCGGCTGCTGGAGCGGGCCGTGGACCGCCTGCTGCATGGCCGCACCGCCATCGTCATCGCGCACCGGCTGCGCACTGTGCGGCGCGCCGACACCATCATGGTCCTGGAGCACGGCCGCGTGGCCGAGTACGGGCCGCGCGAGTGGCTGGCCCGGGACCCCGACTCACAGTTCGCCCGCCTGCTCCACGCCAGTGGCGCCGGGCACGAGGTACCTATTGTATGAGCGCATCATCACACGCATCAACGGACACGACCGACGCCGGTCGCAACCGGAGCGATGGGATCGCGACGTGGACGTTCAACCGGCGCATGATGGCCTACCGGCCGCGGCCCTTCGCCGTCTACGCGATCTTCACCATGCTCTTTTTCATCGGGCAGCTCGCACCCGGCCTGATCGAGAAGGCCGTGTTCGACCGGCTGACCGGCGCCGCCACGGTCGCGCTCGGGCTGTGGGCGCTGGTCGCCCTCTACGCCTCGGTCGAACTGGCGCGGCTTGCCACCACCTTCGGGACGATCTGGGGCGACGTCACTTTCCAATACATCACGGCCGGGCTGTTGCGCCGCAACATCCTGGCGGCGGCGCTGCGCCGGCCGGGCACGGTCGCGTCGCCCATCGCGCCGGGCGACGCGGTGAGCCGCCTGCGCGACGACGTGGAGGAGGTGGCGGACTTCCCCACCTGGTTTCCCAACGTGGCGGGGCAGGTCGTGGCCTCGGCGGTAGCCATCGCCATCATGGCCCGCATCGACCTGACCATCACGCTGTTCGTCTTTATCCCGCTGACCGGCGGGGCGGGCGTCACGCGGCTGGCCTGGGCGCGTATCCATCGCTACGCGCACGCCGGCCGCGTCGCCGCCAGCGCGGTGACCGCCTTCCTGGGCGAAGCCTTCGGCGCCGTGCAGGCCGTCAAAATCGCCGTGGCCGAGGACGACGTGGCGGCCCACCTGCGCGTCCTCAACGAGGCGCGCCGCCGCGCCGCGCTGCGCGCCCGCATATTCAGCGAACTGCTGTCCGCGGTCTCGGACACCAGCGTGGCGCTGGGCGTCGGTGTGACCATCCTGCTGGCCGGGCGGGCCATGGCCGCGCACACCTTCACCGTGGGCGACTTCGCCCTGTTCGTCTACTATCTGTGGTTCACCACCGACCTGCCCTCGCTGCTGGGCGCCTTTGTCGGCGACTACAAGCAGCAGCAGGTCTCTATCGAGCGGCTGGTCGAGCTGGTACGGCCCGGACCGGCCAGCGCGCTGGTCGAGCATCACCCGGTCTACGAGCGTGGCGCGTACCCCGACCTGCCGCGCCCTGAGCGGCGCGACGGCGATCGTCTGGAGCGGCTTGACGTGCGCGGCCTCGGCTACCGCTATCCCGGTAGCGACAACGGGATAGCGGAGATCGACCTGTCGCTGCCGCGCGGCTCGTTCACGGTGGTGACGGGCCGCGTCGGCGCGGGCAAGACGACGCTGCTGCGGGCCGTGCTGGGCCTGCTGCCGCCCGCCGAGGGGACGGTCTGCTGGAACGGCGCGCCCGTCGGCGCGTCCGCTGACGCCGCCACGGCGTTCTTCCGTCCGCCCCGCGCCGCCTACACGGCGCAGGCGCCGCGCCTGTTCAGCGAGACGCTGCGCGACAACATCCTGATGGGCCTACCCGACGATGAAGACCGGGAGGACGGCGTCGACCTATCGGCGGCGCTCCGGTTGAGCGTGCTGGACGAGGACGTGGCGCGGCTGGAGCGCGGGCTGGACACGCTGGTGGGGCCGCGCGGGGTGCGCCTCTCCGGTGGCCAGGCGCAGCGCGCCGCGGCGGCGCGCATGTACGTGCGCGCGCCGGAGCTGCTGGTGTTCGACGACCTCTCCAGCGCACTGGACGTGGAGACCGAGCGCGCGCTGTGGGCGCGCCTCTTCGCGCGGCGTGGTGACGGCGTGACGTGCCTGGTCGTCTCGCATCGACGCGCCGCGCTGGAGCGCGCCGACCACATCGTCGTGCTCAAAGACGGCCGCATCGACGCGCAGGGCCGCCTCGCCAACCTTCTCTCCAGCAGCGCGGAGATGCGGCGACTCTGGGACGGCGACCTGGACGACGGCCCGGCGCACTAATGAGGATAGAAGCTTTCCTGAGCTACTGAGCATGGCAGACTCTCGTGTCCCTCGGGCCGATAATTCGACAATTCACAGACCCTGGGGTCCTCCGTACCGGGCGGGGCGCCGGGGAGGACGCGCCACGCCTCGCCCTGCAAGAGCCCACGCCGCCATTCCGCCCACAGGTGGATGCGGGCGTGGATGTCGGCGCGGGTGCGGCACTGGCGCGGGTCGGCGATGAGGGCGCCCAGCGCCTCGTAGGCGGCGATGGCGGGGAGGATGCCGCGCGCGGTGTGGTGGATATGCACGGCGTCCTCCTCGGGGACGGAGACGACACCGACGACGACTGTGGGGTGGGCCATGGCGCAGGCGGCGACGATCTCCGCGGCGTGGGCGAGCAGGACGCGCGCGGCGGCGTCGATGGCCGCACTGGTGTTAGGGCTGGACATGCTCCACCTCACTGTGGGGGCGGGGACGCCGATACGCCGCGTGCCGGTGGACCCACTCCATGCCCATGGTGATTTCGAGGCCCAACCATTCCTGCTCGACGCATGCATCACACCGGAGCTTGTCGGACGGAGCCGGCCGCGCGCACGTCGCGCACGTTTCCGCCTGATGGTCGGGTGCCGGCGCAGCCCGTGTCAGCGGGGCGTCGGGTGGCGCGTCGTTGTCCCACATGGTCACGCACTCCCACCGTCGTCGCCATTGCCGGCGCGCTCTACCCAGGCGAGATCGGCGCGCAGGATGTGGAGCACCGTGGCCGTGTCGACGGCGGCGAGCCCCGTCAGGTCGCTGTCGCGCCCCTCCCCAAGCTGGATGATGCCGAGGTCGCGCAAGCGGACCTGCCCCGGATCGACGGGTGTCGGCGGCGTCGGTGTGACGGGCACACTGGCCGCCACCGGTGGCGCGGGGACGGGCGGGAGGTCGCCCAGCGCGGTGCGGAGCAGGTTGCCGACGTAGCGGCCGACCGAGACACCCCCCTCGGCCGCCTCGGCGCGCAGGCGGCGCGCCAGGTCCAGCGGGAGGCGGATGTTGATGCTGCGCACGGCGTCCTCGGCCTGCCGGCGGCGCCACGCAGCCAGGTGTGCGTCGTCGTCGGGACGCGGCGTGGTGTAGACCATCGCGCTAACCCTCCCCTTCTCTGTCCGTCTCGCCGTCTCTCCCCTCAGTATCGCGCACCGTGCCCGTGGTCGCCGCGTGTGCGCCGGTGCGGAGAGCGCCGCCCGCGCGATAGGGGGTGTGTCGGGAGCCATCCCTCTCCTCACGTTATGTCGCATTCCCCTGCCGTGCCGGCCCGCCTCGTACGAGACCCGCCCCCAAGGATCTCCCCGCACGCTCCTGCTCACGGGCGGGGCATCAGCACGCAAAACTCGTTGCCCTCGGGATCGGCCAGCACCACCCACGGCACCTCACCCTGGCCGACGTCGACGCGTCGCGCTCCCAGCGTCAGCAGTCGCTCAACCTCGGCGGCCTGATCGTCGGGGACGAGGTCGACGTGGAGACGGTTCTTGACGACCTTCGCGTCGGGGACAGGAACAAAGACGAGCGCGGGGCAGCGCTCGGTCGGATCGTCGGGGGGCTCAATGCCGGTCTCGTGGGGTTCGGCATAGGCCACACGGTAGCCGAGTGCTTGACGCCAGAACTCAGCGAGGGCGGCGTGATCCTGTGCGTCGATGGTGACGTTGTAGAGGCGAAGAGCCATATCCACTGTCCTTTCTATGCATGTCTATGCATGGGTGCGTGTGTTCGCTTTGCGCCCAAGGCGATCAGCACCCTGGATCGTTACCCTCACCCTGTTGCCCCTCGCCCTGTAGCGTTCTTCACCGCGTTCAGATCTGTCACGCCGTCCGTGCTCGTGCGATGATGTCCTCGACGACCTTCGACTTGGCGTCGGCATAGTTCTGCACGTAGCGCCACTCTCGCCGCGCGAGCGCGCGCTTGGTCTGGGCGTAGAGGTCTCGATCGGCGGGATGGGCACGCAGCCAGTCCCGGAAGATCAAGCACCGCTCGATCTCCCCCGAGCCGACGGTGTACACATGCAGGTTGATGTTGACATCGGGACCCTTGAATAAGCGGTGCTGGTGCCACTCCGGCTCTCGGAGTCGCAGCACGTAGCCCGCCCTTTCGAGCGCGGGGACGTAGGACGGCTCGTCTGCGGAATCGGCGACGACGAGCAGGATGTCGATAATGGGCTTGGCGACCAAGCAGGGAACTGCGGTCGAGCCGATGTGCTCAATCCGTCTGGCGCGGTTGCCCAACACCTCCCGGATGCGCCTGACTTCTCGCTCGAAGTGCGCCGGCCAAGTCGGGTCATACGCGACGAGCGTGATAGGTCCATTATGGAACTCCGGCTCCCCGATGGTGACCTGTCTGATCTGCTCATCGGTCAGCGGTAGTGACGAACCAGTAGGGCGTTTCTCTCGCATCGCCGCTGTCCTCCGTTCCTCCAACAGTTTGCGGTAGCCGTAACTCAGTCGCCTGTACTGGCCGCAACGATGGCAGTGTCTGGGGATGCGCTCAACTCCGTCGCTGCTCTCATCGTGTGGCCTATAGCCAGTGTAATCCTCGGGCTCGTGTCTCTCATGGCGCCACCGCCGTGGTGGCGCGCTTGGCGGCCTGTAAGCGTTTAGTCGTGGCGCTGGTGGCGTAGACGGCGATACCCTCCACGCGCGGGTCGAGGGCGGCGTAGCCCTCGATGATGGCCGTGTCCTCGGCATCGGCGGCCAGAGCCTCGGCGACCTTCGCCCACTGTTTGCGGGCGACGAAGACGGTGTAGCGCGTGCTGGCGGGCGGCTCCGGGAGGCCCTTGGGCAGGTCCGGTACTTTCTCGCTCACGAGGGCGACGGCGACGGCCTGGCCCTGCTCGACGGCCGCGCCGGGTCGGCCAATGACGGTGATCTTCACGGTGGTTGCCCTCCCTATGTCCTGCTGGAGCTGTTGCGCGAGC
>JAABUZ0100003894.1_pt1 | contig 21328 bp, 20 predicted proteins | sample 5562091 | NCBI WGS metagenome assembly JAABUZ01 (sample SAMN12813069, study PRJNA571459) | rock metagenome | isolation source: Antarctica rocks | place: Antarctica: Victoria Land, Linnaeus Terrace sud | collected 2015-12-21
TGCACCCTGCGCAGCTACCTGTCCACCGCCGCCAAGAACGGCCACAACAGTCTCGACGTCCTACGCCAACTCGCCGAAGGCCACCCCTGGCTCCCCGAACCCGGAACCTGCTGAACAGTTACGACGGCCCGAGTGGCAGCCGAGGGGTGGACCTGATGCCGTGCCGAGCGCCGACAGCCTCAGCGGTGGATTCCCGCCGCAGCAACAGCCCGCGGTCTGGGCTCCCCTCGTTGACGCCCACCTCGAGCTCGCGATCGATCTCCCAGCCGTCGTCGGCCAGGGCAGTCAGCTGCTCCGCAAACCGCGCGAAAAGCGCCTGGGCGCCCAGGCGGTCGTCGGTGCGGATCTGCAGCGGGAGCATTGTGTACTCGTAGGTAGTCACGCTGCCACCCTCTCAGGTTGTCGCCCTCCTGGGTGACTCCACACGCGCGCGTCGGACTGTCCCACCATGACCGCCGTTCGCCAGCCTGCGCCGACTCTCGGTGAGCAGCTGCTCGAGGTCCTCCGGCCTGGCCTGCATATCGTCAACCGCAGTGCCCAGGCGCGATTGCGGTGAGCTCGGCGGACTACGCGCTGGTGTTCCGAGCCGCCGCGGTCGAACTGCAGCGCCGCCTGTCTGGGCCGGCCGGCGTCGTCGTCCCGGGCCCTGAGCTCCAGCCCAAACAGGCTCGCGCGAGCCTGCTGGCCAACGTCGCCGACGAGCTGCTGTACGGGGGCAGCGCCGGTGGGGGGAAGTCGGTTTGGCTCCGGAACTACGCGATTCGGTTCGCACTCGAACATGACGGGGCCTATATCGGTCTGCTCCGACGTGACCTGCAGCGACTCAAGAAAACGCATGCTCGCCCTCTGACACTGCTATTGCGCGGCATTGCTGTGCTAAACCGGAGCGACTGGACGTGGACGTTTCCGAATGGCAGTGTGTTGCAGTTCGTCGGGCTCCAGTACGAGGGCGACGAGTTGAATTACAATTCCACCGAGTTTGACCTGTTGTGCTGGGACGATCTCACCGAGTTTAGCCTGAGCCAATACACCTACATGCTCAGCCGGCTGCGTTCCACCCGCGGCCACCGCCCCCGGTCGGTTGCGGCGACAAACCCAATCGGCACGGGTTATAGCTGGGTCAAACGCTACTGGGTGAAACCAAAACCAGCGGATATGGCGCTCGGCCAGGCGCTGCCTCAGCCCTACCAGATGTGGTCGCCGCCGCTGCCGGACTCTCCTGAGGCGGCCACCGGACCCTCGCGCGCGTTCGTCCCGGCCACGGTGTATGACAACCCGGCGCTCCTGGCGTCCAACCCGGGTTACATCGTGCGGCTACGAGCCGAGCCGGACGCCCGCAAACGCCGTGCGTTGTTGGACGGTGACTGGGACGCGATGGACCAGGTGCCCGGTGCGCTGTTCAGCAGCCAGCAGATCGAGGCGGACCGCATCCGGCTCGCCCCGCTGCGACCTGGGCAGACCGCACTGGCCCGGCTGGTAGAGGCGATCGGCGCCCTGGGGTTGTTGACCGTCGCGGTTGCGATCGACCCTGCCGGCACAGCTGGCCCGACGAGCGACGAGACGGGCATCGTTGCCGCAGGTCTCGACGCCCACGGGCACGGCTACGTGCTGGCCGATCGGTCCGGGCGCTATGCGTCAGCGAGCTGGGTCCGGGCAGCCATCCAGCTCTACCTAGACCTCTCGGCCAACGTGATCGTGATCGAGCGCAATGCCGGCGCCGGCCAGGACAGCATGTTCGCCAACATCCGGACCGAGATCGCCGCAATGAGGCGTGAGGGGCTGCTCGACCACGAGCCGCTGGTCGTCAGCGTCTGGGCGAGTCGAGGCAAGGCGACGCGGGCCGAGCCGATCGCCGGGCTCTACATGCAGCACGTGGTGCACCACGTCGGCGACCTCACCGATCTGGAGGACGAGCTCACCACGTGGCTGCCGGCCTCGGGCTATTCACCCGGCCGGCTGGACAGTGCGGTGTGGGCGCTGACGCACCTGAGCACCCCCGAGCCCGACAACACGTGGAGCGTTTATGAGTGACGTCGCGGACCTCGGCGTAGCGCTGGCTGCCCTGCTGGCCCGGTCCCCGCGCTACCACAAGTGCCGGACCTACGTGGCCGGCACTCAACTCGACGTGTTTGACAAGGTCAAATGGCTAACCGCGTTTGGCCCACAAATCACTCAGCCACGGGACAACCTGTGCGCACTGGCGGTCAAAACCCACCGGGCCCGCCTCCGTCACCCGGAGTCACCGTTTAGCGATCTCTACGAGGATGCGACCACGCCCGAGCAGGGGCAAACGCAGGTCGGCGAGACGGGCAACGACGCCACCGATGCGGCCAAGGCCGCATCGGCCACCCCGTCCGACCTGGCCAACGCTATTTACCGACGCAATCGGCTGGCCATTCGCTACACCGAGGCTATTACCGAGAGCATGACGGTGGGTGACAGTTACCTGCGGGTCGGCATTGACGGCCGCGGCCGGGCGGTCTGGTACGTCATTCGCGCTGAGGATTGCCATGTCCAGTACGACCCGTCGAGGCCCGGTGAGCGCCTGTGGGCCGCGTCGTTCCACATGTTGGCCGACGGCCGGCTCCGGGCCGACGTCGACTACTCCGCTGACGCTCCCCACGACCCGGACGAGACAGGAGCCCAGCTCGGCGCCGGTACCCGCCGCTGGGTCAGTGCCGGCAAATCCGCGCTGTCCGGCTACCACGCCGAGGTCAATCAGTTCGTGCCCTACGACGAGGACGGTCAGACGTCGTGGCGGCCCAACCCGATGCAGCGCATCCCGGTCTGGCAGCTGCCATGTGACAGCTGGCCCGGACAGGACGGCCAGGCTGTGTTCTGGGACGCCCTGAGCATCCAGGACCTGCAAAACATGACGCTCGCGGACCTGTGCGTGGTCGCCTACTACGCCGCCTACCCGCAGCGCGCTATCGCCGGCATCAACGGTGCGGCGTCCCGGCCAGCGACCAACTCCCCCGCACTCGGCGCCGGCGTCGTCCGCCAGACCGGCGGCGAGTCCACGCCCCAGCGCCCGGACCTCGAGCCAGTAAAGCCAGCAGCCCCCAGCCAGTTCAAGGCCGGCGTGGATCGGGTTTGGACGTTCGGCAGCCCCGACACGTCGTTTCACCAGTTCGACGCTGCAAGCCTGGACGGCTACCTCATGAGTCTCGACGCGTTCCGCGTGCAGTTCGCCCGCCTGACGCAGACCCCGTCGCACACGTTTACCGTCGGCAGCGGCTCATTTCCGTCCGGCGAGGCACTGAAGACTGCCGACCTGCCGATCATCAGCGCGTCGCAGCTGCGGCAGCTGGTGTTCGGCAGCGTGCTCGAGGACGCAATGGCGTTTGCAGTGCAGGCCGAGCTGTCGCATAATGCGACCGGCGGGTTTGTCGCATTGGCCGACGAGCCGGCCCTGCAGCTGGCGTGGGAGCCGGCGGACACGCAGTTTGAGCTCACACCGGTTCAGCGCATCGACGCCCTGATCGCGATGGGCGTGCCCGTGGACTACATCCTGTCGGCGGAGTTTGGCATGAGCCCAGACGAGGCGGCCGAGCTCCAGGCGCGGGTCGTCGCGGCGACCACCGCCGCAGCCGACCGGGCGCTAGCCGCGTTCGACGCCGGCGGCCTCGCCAACGCGGCCTGACGTGGGTCCGTTGGGGCTGGTAGCGCAGCACCGAGCCGCGCTCCATCAGGACGAGGCGCGAGCCACCCGGGCAGCGGCCGCTGTTTACGCCCGGGTGCTCGCCAGCATCCGCCGCCAGCTGGCCGCTGTCGCAGGAGGTTCGGACCCGTCCGGGCTAGTCCGGGCCCGGCTGCTCGCCGAGGACACGTTGCCGGGCTGGGGCCGAGTGATACGTCGGCGGTCGCTCGCCGAGCTGCGGTCTATTGCCGAGGGCGGCACAACCGAGGGCGAGCACTACTGACCCGTACGGGGGGCCGTACACCTGACCACCCTGCGCGCGCTACACGGTCTCGGACGGTCAAAGTCACGCCCGACCGGGCGGAGCACACCCCCGCCTGGAGGACCTGCCACATGACCAACACCCTGTATGTCGGTCCTGTCCTCGGACACCGGCTGGACGGCCGGCCCATCTACGGCGTCAGCGGTGGCGCCGAGGGTGACGGCACCACGGGTGACGCACCGGTAGTTGGCGCTGGTACGGACGTCGGCGGCGGGACTGCGACTCCCCCAGTCGTCCCGTGGACTCCCCCTGCGTCGCAGGCGGACCTGGACAAGATCGTGGCGGACAGGCTCGCGCGTCAGAAGGCTCAGTTCGGCGACTACGAAACGTTCAAGGCGGCCGCGACCGAGCTCCAGGCCATCAAGGACGGCCAGAAGTCAGAGCTGCAGAAAGCGCAGGACCTAGTAGCGGCTCGGGACACCGAGCTAACCACGCTACGCACGACCGTCAAGACCAGCGCCGTCGCCGCGGCCGCGGCGACGGCGGCCGCAAAGGTCGGCTCAGTCCTGCCGGGAGATCAACTACTCAAGCTGGTCTCCGCCGACGCCTACACCGTCGGCGACGACCTGACCGTGACCGGCCTGGATGAGGCATTTACCGCCTACCTCACCGCCAACCCCGCGCTGGCGCTGCCAGCCGGCACTACCCCTCCCGTTCAGCCGGGTCTGGGCTTGCCCACTGTCAACCCGCCCGGTGCCAAATCAGCTGGACACATCACCCGCGCCGCGGCCGAGGCCATGAGCCAGGAGGAGTACGACACCAACTACAAGGCGATCCGGGAGAGCTCGAAGCTCTGGTGATGGGGCTCCGTGCGCTGACCGTGGCGCTCGGGACCGTGAGCGGCAGGACGTGGCCGACGGGCCGAAATCGGATCGCAGGTAGCCGGGCGCACTGCAGCCCTTCCTTCCAGCCCCCAAAGGTGGCTACCTGAAATGACTGACTCCGGTCTCCGCGTATTCTCCCCGGTCCTGGTGGCCCGGGAGCTCCTGCGCAACCTCAACCGCGTGCACGTGTTCGCCCAGCCGGGCGTCATCAACCGCAACTACCAGGGCCTCGTCGCTGAGTCTGGCCGCGCCGTCATCATCAGCTCGCTGGGCCGTGTAACCGTTAGCGACTACGCCCGCAACGAGGACCTCGCCCCCGAGCTGCTCACCAGCGCCCAGCGTCAGCTCATCCTCGACCAGGAGAAGAGCTTCAGTTTCTACGTCGACGACGTCGACGCCAAGCAGTCCGGCGTCGACTTCATGCCGGGCGCGATGGAGGAGGCCGCGTTCGCCCTCCGCGACGTTCAGGACAGCAACATCGCCGCCGCGATGGCCACCGGAGCTACCACGACCCTGGCCGTGACCGCGACGACCCCGGGTGACGCGTACGACGTTCTGCTCAAGGCAAGCGTCGCACTGGACAACAAGTCGGTTCCGATGGACGGTCGGTTTGCGGTTGTTACGCCCGAGTTTGAGGCGTCAATCCTGCGCGACCCGCACTTTATCGCCAACAACACGCAGGCGGGCGAGGACCGGCTGACCAACGGCATTGTCGGTCGCGCCGCAGGCTTCACCCTGGTGAAGTCGACCAATGCTCTGGCTACCGCGGCCACCACTGGCGCCGGCGCCACCCCGGCCAGCCGGACGGTTCTTGCCGGCCACGGCATCGCCACCACCCACGCCGAGCAGATCGTCAGCGTCGAGAGCATGCGGTCCGAGAAGCGATTCGCGACCCTCGTCCGCGGCCTGCATGTCTACGGCACCAAGGTCGTCCGTCCGGACGCCCTGGTTGCGGTCCGGTTCTCCGAGTCCTGAGCCGCCTGATCGTTCGCAGAAGGCTTCTGCGTGTCAGCGGTAAGGGCCGATTACCCCTCTGCGCGCGCATTAGGGCCAGATCGCCGATCGGCCAAATCAGGCCCGAAACAGCCTCAAATCAGAGCACTTTCGGCCAGATCAGGCCCGATCCGCTATTAGTGCCATATTCGGGCTAGTCGGATCGGGCGCCAGCCGGCAGCTCGCAGAACAGCCCAAGAAACAGCCCCAGAATGGCTCCGATCAGGGCACTTTAGGACCCTTTCGACCAGATCCGCGACACGTACGCGCGCAGCGAGCGCGAGCCTCCCGGGATCGGCGGAGTTCGTGCCTGCGCTGCACCCCGCCGGACGGTCACCCCATGACCACTCCCGTCGAGCTCGTTGCCACTGTCGCCGCGGAGATCGCCCTGCTGCTGCAGCCTGACGTCGAGCCGACGCTGACCGTTGGCGAGCAGGCGGTACTGGTTGGCGTGGGTGTACGCAGCGGTGTAAACGAGGCACTTCGCCAGGGGTTCCTCGTCAAGGCCGCGAAAGTCGCCGGAATCGTGGATACCGTGTTGGACGGTAACAGCGTCCTGGCGTCGCAAATGTACGGACAACTGACCGACTCGGCTGCCCGATATGCGGCGATGGAGTTCGGCACTATCGCCCTGACCGGCAGTTACTACGATGGTTCTAGCTCCCAGTTTGTCGCAGAGTTGCCAGTCGGATCAGCTCCCGCCACTCCCACCTCTGCAGCCCCGACAGGCGCAATCACGCCTGGCCCTCCCGGTCCGGGCGGTCCGGCTGGACCGCCCGGAACCAACGGCACGAACGGCACGAACGGCACGAACGGTGGTCCCGGACCCGTTGGCAGCGTTGGGCCGGCCGGCGTCGTCTGGCGTGGGCGCTACGACCCCGCCGTGACCTACGCGGTTCACGACGCGGTCGAGTACCTGGGCACCAGTTACAGCGCGTTGGCTCCATCCACCGGCAGCGTTCCGGCTGTCAACCTCACAACCGACACCAGTACAAACCCTGACTGGGCGCTGTTGTCGGTCAAAGGCGACAAAGGCGACAAAGGCGAGGCCGGCACCAATGGCACCAATGGCACCAATGGCACCAACGGAACCAACGGAACCAACGGAACCAACGGCACGAGCGGCCGCGATGGGACCAACGGCACCAATGGCCGGGACGGCGTGGACGCCACCAGCGGTCCCCCGTCGCAGGACACCCGGGAGATCTACAAACTTACGGCGACCTCGGCTGGCGGCAACAGCGGCGGCAAGATCCTGCAGCTGGCGGCCGGAGGCAACATCTCGCACTATGGCTATAATACCTACCAGTCATTTCTAGTCGAGACCACGAGCGTCGTGCGGAACTCGCCATCCCATGCCAATGTTCTGATACGCAGCTGGCTGTTCACAAACGACCCCTACACCGGCTGGGTCATTACCGACGCGGGTAGCAGCACCACCGATGGCGGAAACAACCTCGGCGCCACGATCACCCCGTCGATCACTGGCACCGGCGTCGCGCTAAACGTGGGCGGCACTAACGACAACGACTGGACCACGTTCGCCCGGGTCACCCGGTGATTCCGGCCGCGCTGCTGCGGCCGCTGACCCTCGTCCACGCGGTAGCCCCGGAGGGTGGGGGCTGGGATGAGTACGCCGGCAGCACCGAGACAACATCCCACCTACCGGCCCGCGGTCTGGTGTACATCCGGAGCCGCGCCCACGGCCGAGGCGAGACCACCACGTCGGAGGCCACTCACCGCGGCTACGTCATGGCCTCGGTCACCCCGGTCGTTGGTGACCAGTTGGTCTGCGGCAACGCCCGGTACGACATCACGTCCGCCTACCTGTCGACGGTGCCCGGTGGCGGCGACTACTGGCGCGTCGAGCTGCGAGCGCTGCTGGGAACCACGCGATGAGCGCGCTGTTTGCACTCGAGCTAAACCCGCTGGCCGGATTGGAGATCGCCAGCGGCAGAGAGATGGGCCTACACATGGCCGAGCTCGGCACCCACCTCGCCCACGACCTACACCAGCAGGTGCAGCAGGACGTCGCCGACGCCGCCCGTGCCCGCGGCGAGAGTTCGCGCTCGACCGGAGCCCTAGCAGAGAGCGCCGACTCGGAGGCGGAGCTGACCCCCGAGGGCTGGTCCGTCCGGCTCGGCTTCAGCGTACGGGGGGGCGAACAAGAGCTTGCCTACGCCGGTGTGTACCTGTGGGGCTGGGACCCGACCGGACCGCGTGCTGACTGGCGCTACCGGGCCGACCCCGAGGATCTCGGCCTGGTCGGCAACGAGGTCCTGCGCAAAATCCTCGACGGCGCCGGCATCGCCTACACCCAGCGCTACCCCACGAGACGGAGCCAGCAGTGATCCACTACGCCATCCCGACCCGCGCCGCCGTCGAGCTGCTGCGCTCCGACCCCGACGTACTCGCCGCCGTCAACGATCGCATCACCGAAACGCCGCGGTCCGGCATGCCGCTGCCTGCCATCGTGGTCCGGCACCTGTCCGGCGGTGCCCGTCAGCACCTCCAGCAGCAGGACCCGGTGAGCGTGCCGACGCTGCAGATCGACGTCGTGGGAGGGTTTCTGACCGATCAGGACGGGGTGGACCTACCGGGGCAGCGCCCGGACTGGGCCGCGCTGGACACAGTGGTGGCGCTGGTGCAGGACCGTCTGCTCAGCGCGCAGCACGTGGTCGTTACCGCGGCTGGACGCCAGGTCCGGGTGCTCGCCGTCCAGGTCACCGGGTTTCAACGGTTCGTGTCCCCGGACACCCTGCGGCCGCGGTGCGTTCTAGTCGCCCGGCTGGACCTGGTCGTGGAGGGCTGACCTGTACGGCCCCCCGTACACCGCGGGTCCGTGCGTCGTCGAGCGCCGCTCGGACGGTCCGGAGTGACGCAGGGCATCTGGCTCGGCGCGGACTCCTCGGGAGACACTCGTCATGGCATCTGATGCCCGCCAGTACGTGATCGGTCCCGGAGACCTGTACGTCGCCCCGGGCGGCAGCCCCGCTCCGTCTGACGACCCGACGAGCGCGCCCCCGGTGGCCTACGTCCACCTCGGGTACCTGGAGAAGCCCGCCGAGGTGACGGTCAAGCGCACGTGGCTGGACAAAGAGCCACAGCAGGCGCAGGGCACGGTCGCCAAGTTTGTTACCTCCACCAAAGTGCACATCAAGACGGATCTGGCCCAGGCGACCCTCGACAACCTGCTCGTGGCGCTCGCCAATCAGGGCACGGTAACCACGGTCGGAAACGTCAGGGTTTTCGAGCCGGACTTCTCACTCTCGTTTATCGCCCCTATCGCGCTCATCCTCGATGGCCCGGCGCCGCAGGGTGGCCGCCGGCGCACGTTCGCGAGCCGCGCCGTGTCGATGGCGGACGTGACGCTGACCGCTGACCGCGCCAACACCGGATTCATCGCCGTCGAGTTCGAGCTCCTGTACCCCGAGGGCGGCCAGCCGGTCCGCATCACCGAGCACATCCCCGGCGCATGAGCGAGACCCCCGCCAGCCTGCTGGCCGAGGCCGGCGACGAGAGCGCCGTTCGCACCCTGGTGATCGGACAGCACGAGGTCGTGTTGGCGCCCGTCGCCGGGTTTGCCGTTCTGCTGCGTCTGGCCGCGTCCGGCGCTTTTAGTGATAGCGGGATCGACCTGACGAAGGCAGACGAGATCTGCCGGGCAGTGCTGGGCAAAAGCCAGTTTGAGGCAATACTCCTCGACACTACGGTAACGCCCGTGGCGGCCAGCCAGTTTTTCTTTGCACTCATCTCGCATTACTTCGGTGGCCCGGGAAACGTCTGAGGGACGTGCTCGCTGACGTCCCGGCCATAACTGACCAGTGGTCGTTTCTCGGCCCGCAGGTCCTCGAACGGTATGGGCTGACAACCGCCGGCGTCCTAGCTCTGCCTGCGGTTGAAGTGGCTCGACTGATCCGGGCCATCGCAGCTCCCTACGTCGAGGCCATCGGGCCGGAGCTGCCAGACATCGGCACGGTCCACGACGACATGATCACCGTCCGGAGGGTTTGACGTGACGACACCAGCAGCAGGCCTGGCGTACGTCCGCATCCTGCCCGACACCAGCGGTTTCGCGGCCGAGCTCAATGCCGGACTGGCCCGCGGGTTCGAGGCGTCGGCCGCCATGGTCGCCGAGGCGTCCAAGCGCCTGTTCGGCCCCCTGTTCGGCGCCGCATCGGTGGCGGGCGACGAGGCGGGCGCCGAGGCTGGTTCTTCCATGTCGGCGGCGCTGGAGATGACAGCGAGCGCCGGTCTGCCGGCCGCTGTCCGACCGGGCCTGAACGCGATGAAAGCCGAGGCAGTCGCGGCCGGCCAGGAGTCGGGTGCGGCGGTGGCGTCCGGGATGGCCGAGGGCACGGCCGCCGGTGGCGCCGCAACGGCTCGTAGCGTCAGCGGTGGCGCCGCGGGTGCCGGCGCTCTCGCGTCCGGGCTGCGCAAGACCGGCCTGATCGCGGGGGTCGCGCTGTTAGAGGGCGTCCATACCACGATGTCCAACCAAACCGCCCTAACCAATGCGATCATCACGGATAATGCTGTTGGCGCAGGCGTTGGCGGTCCAAAGCTGGAGGCACTGGCCCGCAAGCTAAGCTCGCAATTCGCTGTGCCGGTTACTGAGGCATTCAAGACCGTTCAGAAGGCTGTCGGAATGGGCGTTCCAACCGCCCAGCTCGAGGCTTTCACCACGGTCACACAAAAAGCCGCACTGGTCACGCACACGTCGGCCGAGGACATTACCAACGGCGTGGTGTCGACGCTAAATGCATACAACCTGCCGGTCGCCGAGGCAGGACGCATCACGCAGGTACTCGCCACTGCGGCTATCGCGTCCGGGCATTCGTTCGACTCCATGGCAGCCGGCGTGCACAAGGTGGACGCCGTCGCTGCTGGCGCTCACATTTCCGTTGAGCAGCTCGCAAAGACCCTGACCTACCTCGGCCGTGAGGGACAGGACCCGGGTGAGGCGGCCGGCCGCCTCAAGGTGCTGATCGCATCCCTGGAGAACAGCGATCACAGCCCCGCGCGAAAGGCGATGTGGAAGAAGGTCTTCAACGCGAAAGATCTCGCGGGTGCGATGGAGGAGGAGCACGGCGATTTCTCGGCCGTCGTGCAGAAGATATACAAGTACAGCCAATCAAGCGGCGAAAGCCTGGGCAGCCTGGGTGTTCTGCGACAAGAAATGGACCTGTTCGAGAAAATAGCGCAGGCCCGGAATAGGCTCGGTGATGACCCGATCAAGTCCTCGGGCGTAAACCTCGATGCCGACGCTGACAAAATGCGTGACACCGAAGCCTATAAACTCAAGAATGCACTTGTACAGGCTCAGCAAAAACTGGCTGACAGTGTCGAATCCTCTACGCCGGCAATTGTCGGAGCTCTCTCCGGAGTGGTTACCGTCCTCGGCGATGTTGCTGCCGGATTCGGCGCGCTCCCACACGGTGTGCAGACAGGCCTAATTGGCCTGGCGTTGGCCGCGGTCGCCCTCAAGAAGCTCACGGAGCTGGGCCACGGCCTAAACCTGGTGATGAAAGGCGCCTCGCGGATGATGGGCCTGTCCGGGGCTGCGGCGACCAGCAACGCGGCCGCAACCGGCACGGCTGCGGCGGCCCAGGGGACGGCTGCGACGACCGCGACTGCAGCAGCTGCGGCATCGGCACGGCTCGCCGCTGCCGAGGAGGCCGCGGCTACCGCGGGAGCGGGCGACGCCGCGGCCCAGACTGAACTCGCCGCTGCTCAGGCAGCGGTTGCGGAGTCAGGTGCGGCTGGTGCTGCTGGTGCGAGCCGGTGGAAACTCGCCGCCGGGACAAGCAAGCTCGGCGCGGCGGGGATGGCCGTTGCCGCCGGGGCTGTCGGATACCTCGGCACCAAGGCCGTCATCAATGCAACCGGTGGCGAGAAGGGCAGCTGGCTCACCGCCCCAGGTCGCATTATCGGTGGACAGTCGGTGTCGCAGGCGTTTGGAATGGCGGATGGCGGGACCGTGATGCCCCGTCGTGGCGGTACCACGGTCACCCTGGCCGAGGCGAGCAAGCCCGAGACCGTCGTCGACCTGGGCAAAACCAACCAGCTGATCGACCAGGCACTCGCGTCCGGCGGGGGTGGCATGGTGCTGCACCCGGGCGCCATCGTCATCCACGGTGCGAGTGACCCGCGGGCCACCGCTACCGCAGTCGCGGACGAGTTGGACCGGCGACGCCGTACGACCGGCGGGGCCTACGGGCGACGCGCCTAACGCTGCGGACCGTCGGGGTTGACCCCCACGGCAGGAGCCCCCGCGTGTTGATTGGCAGCGTCACGCTCAGCAGCAGCAGCGGTAGCGCGGTGATCGGCGGCTGGGACGCCATCGGTAGCGGCGCCGGCGCCTCACTGCTGCTGGACGGCTACGACCTGGGGCCGGCTGAGATCACTGGCACCGTGTTGGAGCTCGCCGGTCATCGCGGAGCACACCCAGTCGCCAGCCGGCTCAAGCCTCGCTACCCCCGGCTCGACGTGACCGCAGCCGGACGCAGCACCGACGAGAGCAACCGGCTAGCGCGAGCGCTGCTGGCCGTGGTGCTGGGCGACGGGGACGGCCGCGTCGACGTCACTCTGAGCTACGACCGAGGCGGCGTGCAGGTCTCCTCCGTTGTGCAGGTTTATGGCAAGCCAACCGCTGAGCCCGACCCCAGTCACGCCCAGGTAGTTAAACTGTCGATCCCGCTGATCCAGGTCGACCCGCTAATGTACGACACCAACGAGAGTGACGTGACTCTGACGTCAGGAGCTCCGGCAGTCGAGATCCGCAATTCGGGCGCCCTGGTGTGGCCTGAATTCAGGGTCAATGTCACCAGCGGCACCGTGACCGCGTTAACCATTCACCACTCCCGCGGGCAGTCGATGACGCTGTCCGGGCTCGCGCTCACCGCGTCCTCACCTGACCTGCTGATCGTTACCGACCCCGTCAGCCGGTTCGTAGGCATCGACGGCGTGCCGCATTGGGACCGGTGGTCGCCGAGCTCGCAGTTTGTCGCGATTACCTCGGGCGTCCAGCAGCTCTCCATCTCTGCGACTGGCGGGAGCGCAACAGCTGACGTCAGCTGGCGGACGGGGTACGCGTCGTGACCGCCACCCCCATCTACCAGGGCATCATCGGCACCTGGTCGCCGCTCGACGACGCCGACCGACCCGGCAGCACCTACGTGTACAGCCCCTCCCGCCAGGGCTCAACGCCCGTCACGATGTTCGGCGGAGCCACAGTGACCCCGGCCGTTGTCACGGCGCTGGACGCAGCCAACCACCCAGGCACGCTCATCGGCAACATCACCGCGCCGGGTGAGACCCGCTGGTGGGCAGGGTATGTCGGATGCAACGGTCTGAACAGCGTCGCGCTCAACACGGCGGACGGCGTGGTCGTGGCGTTTACCGCCACCGGCCCCGTGACCCTGATCAACGCCGACGGCGCCAGCACCGTGCCGGTAACCATGTTCCCCAGCGGTCCGACCCAGGTGATCGCCCTCCTGGCCCCGGATGGCACCTGGCGGTGGGCGCAGGTAAGCAACACGCAATCAGCGTCCGTGCTCGCGCGCCGCGGCACCGACGTCTACTGCGGCACCACCACGGCGGACGCCGACGCGTCGATCAACTACAACAACCGCACCGTCCAGCGACCGGAGCAGACCGAGGGCCGCGGCTGGACAGCCGTCCAGCGCCTGGACTCCGCGACAGGCATCCCAGCCAACTACCGCTCCCTGCCGTTCGGAGGGTTTCCAGGCCTGGCGGCGACCGGGCCAGGCGTCGTGGTGTCGTGTTCCCACATCGGGCTCGACAACCGCTCTGAGATCGAGACGATCGGCTATGGCCCGGATCTCGGCACGCCGGTATGGGTCAACACCCAGCCGGGCTACCTGCCGTACATGGCCGACGCCGGTGACGGCACCGTGTGGCTGCTGCGCAGCCACGCGGATGGCGACCTGCACGTGTCGGTGGGTGGGACAGATACCACCCTGCCACCCGGAATATCTGTTGTGCGCATCAACGCCACGACGGGTGTCGCGCTCGCGGCTAGCAACGTGGTCAGCACTGGACCCGGCTACACGCTAAATGCGTTTCTCGTGCCGAGCCCCGCCGGGATGCTGGTCGTTGCGACCGCGTCGCGGCCGTACAACTACGGCAGCCAGGGCGCGACGGGTCAGGCGATGGGTGACGTAACCTGCGGCAGTCAGACCGCAACGTCGGCCAACAATACCGCCCCCACGCTGCTAATCACGATGCGCCCGGACGCAACCGACGTCGCATCGGTGCATGTTCTGGGGGCGCCGGGCGAGGATTTCAGCAAAACTCCCTACGTCGGTTACGGCTACGGTATTTCCTCGATGGTCGCAGTGCCGGGCGGGTTCCTCTCCGACGGCCGCATTCTCGAGTACCCCCCGGACGGGCTCACGCCAGCCGGCAACTATCAGCTCGAGCTCGACTCCGTCACACTCTCGCAGACGCTGCCCGGGCCGGCCACCCAGTCCTCCGGCCAGCTCGGCATCACCTATTCGTCGCAGAATTTCCTGCTCGGTTTTGACAGCGTGGGTCACCCGCTGGTGCACCCAACGCCCACCGAAGGCCCGACCGGCATCACGCTCACCGAGCCCAGCGAGGTTGAGCCGTACTCCGACCCACTCCACGAGGATCAGGCCGCTGGCGCCCGGTACTCCTGGACCGTGGTGGGTCAGACCATCCTCGAGCATCCAGCAACGCTGGAGGTGTTGTCCTCGTCCGGCGTTTGGACCACAGCTGGCTACGACCCGCAGGTGGCCGGTACCGGAGCCATACACGTGGGACCGGCCAACGCCGGCGCGTCCGTCACAATTCGCCAGTACGACGCGTCACGCCCGGACGGCGGCAGTGGCGACCCGGCCAACCCGCTGACCTATGGTCAGGCACTCCTCGGGCTCGCGCCGGATCCGCATTACAACGGCGCTCTTGCTTTTGACCTCCGCGCGCGTATGGACCGGTCGGCCATCACCCAGCCGGACGTGTACTCACCTGTCCACCACGTCTCGCTGACGTTTGCGGCGGTCTACTCGCAGACGGATGCCCCGCTGGTCGTAGGCACCCGCGGAACCGCACTCCCCCACACCACACAGGGCTCGGCTGTCGCGGGCAGACTGTTCGCGGCAGATCCCGATGTGCTGCCGTACAGCCCAACCGCCACCGACGCCGCCGAGTCACCCAAACCGATCCGCTGGCAGATCTCGCCGGTCACCGACGAGACCAACGCCAGCTACCAGCCGGCGTTCAGCAGCTCTGTCTCCACGGTCACCCTCACCAACACCGACAGCGTCACGGGCGCCGTCACCACCATCGGCACGGCCACGCTGTCCGCGGTCAGCAGCACGCACGCGACCATCACGCTGACGCCAGCAGGCAGCTACCACGGCACGCTGACAGCGCAGGTGCGGGTGTACGACGGCGGTGACCCCACCGCCGCGCCCGGTCCATCCAACGGTTTCTCCGGCTGGTCAGGCATCACGACCCTGTTGGTTGAGCAGCACAAGCCGCCGGGCGCTCCCTACCTCACCGGCGGCGGTCACACCATGCCCCGGATCGCCGAGAACGCGGCGGGCGGCAGCAACTCCGTCCTCCACAGCGACGACCCGGACGCGGCTGACACCGACCTCACGTTCCGGCTAGCTGCGGAGCTGCCCAACGGTCAGCCTGACGTGGCAAATTGGGTTGAGGCTCCGACGTCCACGCCGCTGGAGACCGACTCCGGCAGCTGGTCCCTGCCAGGTGAGGACGCTACCGGCGCCCACCTGAACAAAATCGCCAACATCAGGTTCCGCCCGCAGCCCAACCACTATGGGGTATCTCACGTGTGGGTGCAGGCGACCGGCAACGCATCGGTGCTGGACAGTGATGGTCGGCCCGTGCACGACGCCCACGGCCAGGAGATGCATGTCAAAAGCCCGGCCGTGCGCCTGTCGGTCACGGTCACCTCGGTTCCGGGCGCCCCGTCGCAGCCAATCCCGACCACGATGCCGACCGTCGAGCGTGGCGGCGCCTGCTCTGTCGTCATGCGCTCGTTCGACACCGACGATGGCGGCGCGTACGTGATGGAGCTGAGCACCTCCCGGAGCGGTTTCCACAGCGGGTCCGCCACGGTTTCGCGCGCCGGCACGTTTAGCCTCGGCGGCACCACGAAAAAACTGATCGAGCACCCCGAGGACGGCGCCGGCAGCACCGAGATCGACGCCACGCTGACATTTGACAGCGACTCGTCCGGCAACGCGAGCACGTCGGCCATCTGGGTCCGCTGCCGCGAGACCCGCACCGGTCTGACGTCCCCGCCGACCCGCGTGTTGGTAACCATCGGCCGGTCGGCCGCGGTAGGCCAGCTGGTGCGTGTCGTCCCGGGTACCACGGCGTCTGGCGGGACCCCGGTGCAGTTCGCCAACCTCGGCCCGGTGCTGCTGTCCGGGTTGTCAATCACCCAGGGCATGGACAATCCGGACACGCTCACCGCCACTCTCAGTGACGCTGAGCTGCGGGCGCATTTCGGCTCTCTGCCGGCGTCCGGCGTCGTAACGCCGGAGGGCGTCGAGCTGCACGTCACGTACGACGGCCAGCCGCTGTTTGCCGGGCGCGTCACTCGCGTCAGCACTGAGCCCCTGTCCGGTCAGGTGGGCATCGAGGCCTCTGGGCTGGGGGCCTACCTCGACAGCGCCACGCTCGACACTGACACCACGACCAACCCCACGGTCGACCAACTCGCCACCGTCATGGGGTTTATCGACGCGCACCAGGCGCTGCCGTTTGGTGATGTCGGTTTGACCACTGCGGACACGACCGGCGACCCCGCGGCCAACATCGGCCGCCAGCTCGACCTCACCTACGGCACCACCCTGGCCCAGGTCGCCGACCAGCTGCTCAATGCCCCGTCCGGCGCCGAGCTCTGGGTCACCGCGGACAGGGTCGTCCACGCGGCGAGCGTGCGTGGCACCGATCGGCGGTCCTCGGTCGTGCTGGACCCGGACAACTGCGAGACGCCCAAGATGATCACTATCGGTCACTACACGGCCAGCATCATCCAGGTCGAGGGCAAGCGCCCGGCAGACGGGTCGGCCCCGCCTCGCGCGACAGCGACCAGCGCAGCTGCTCTCGCAGTGATCGGTCGGGTCACCGCGCCCATCATCCGTGCCCAGCGCATCGCCGATCAGGCATCGCTCCAGGCGATTGCCGACCACGTTCGCGACCGGCAGCAGGCCGGGCTATCAACGTTCTCTCTGGTCCACCGCAGCACCGCGGAATCACCGATCGACGCCGCGGCGGACTACCAGGTGGGTGACGTCATCACAGTGATGTGGCCGGACGCCCCCCTCGAGGTGGCCGGCACCAACCTGGTCGTGAGCTGCCGAGTCATCAGCCGGACCATCGCGTTCGACGACGCGGACAGCCGGTCTATCTCGTCCACGCTGACGCTGGAAACACTGGCCGCGGACGGCATCGTCCGGCCACGCCGGGCAGCTGACAGCACCGCATTCCTAGGCGAGCTCAGCAGCATCCACCGCCTGCTCTCCGGCTACTAACCGTCACCTCCGGGCACTGCGCGCGCCCGTCCGGACGGTCCGGAGCATGTCCGAGCCCGCCGTCACCCTGCCCTGTGCGCACAGTAGCGCCGGCACCAATGCCCCCGTCACCCGCGTCGTGGTCCACACCGCGGAGTGCGACTGCGTCCCCGGCGCCGAGGTCGGCGTGGCCCACTACGGCCAGACGCAGGCCGCCGGAGGCTCCTGGCATTACTGCGTAGGCCCCGACGGCGAGCAGCACAACCTGCCGGACACCACCATCGCATGGCACGCCCCGCCCAACGGCGGCAGCATCGGCGTGGAGCTGACCGGCCGGGCCGACGTCACCGACTGGGGCACTGGCCCGGGGTTGCAGACCCTCTCCCGCGCCGCGACCCGTGTCGCCGAGCTGTGCCACCGCCACGGCGTCCCGGCCGTTCGCATCGGCGTGGCTGAGCTGCTCGCCGGTGCCCACGGCATCTGCGGTCACCGGGATGTCAGCCAGGCGTGGCACCAGTCGGACCACACCGACCCGGGCGCATCGTTCCCGTGGGACCGGCTCATGGTCATGATCTCGGCCGCTACTGCCCTGATCGAGCACGACAACGCTCCTGCGGCGCCGGCAGCACCGACCGCGCACAGCGCGCTCCTGCCTCCACGGCAGCGCCCCGTCCTGCAGGTTGGCAGCACCGGCGGCTACGTCGGCTGGTTGCAGCGGCGCCTGGGCATGGGCAGCCCTAACAGCACGTTCGACTCCAAGACCAACCAGTGGGTGTGCGATTTCCAGCGCAAGCACGGCCTGCCTGCTGACGGTGTGGTCGGCCCGGACACGTGGGCGGCAATCGGATGATCGGCATCACGCGGCGGCTGGAGGTCCGCGCCCTAGCCACGCTGGATCTGGCGATTGGGCTGATCTATGCCCTCCTCCCAGCTCGCGTGTTTGCTAGCTCCGGGTTTCACTCGGTCCGATTCCCGCAGCCCGTCGGGATGCACCCGTGGGGCGTTGTGTTCGCGCTGCTCGCCGTCGGGCTGATCCTGCCTGCGGCGCAGCGCATCCGGCCCGCCACATATGTCGCCGCCGTGGGCGTCTGGGCGCTGTTTGCGGCCGGATTCGCGGTCGCGTTTGTCACCAACTACTCGTCCGCCATGGCGTCGAGCCCCGGCATCGTCGCGCTGGGCCTGTACGTCGCACATGCCCACTACCTGGACGCCACTCACCGCATCCGCCGCGGGGACTGACCCGTGGCGACCGGGCTACTGGCCGCAGCCGATGGGGCGACGTCGGCGCTGCCAGGCGGCGTGCTGGGCACGGTGCTGTCGGCCTGCATCGCGCTACTCACAGTGTTGGGCGCGACCTACAAGATCCGCTCAGAGTCACGCCGCAGCGGCACTGACGGCCTGGAGCTGCGCAACGCCGGCGCGTTTGACCGGCTCGAGCGGGCTAGCGCCCGCGTCGACCGCGAAAACGAGCGCCTGGACCGCGAGCTAGGCGAGGCGATCGCCCGCATCGCGGTGCTCGAGACGCAACTGCGCCTGGCCGGCATCCCGCCGATCACGCCACCCCCAGGACCATCCCCCACCGGAGGCACCGCATGACCACGACCGCAACAACCGAGCTCCGCGACGCCATCGCCGACGCGCGCCGCACCCGACGCCCCATTACGCTCCCGCGCTGGGCGCTCGGGCTGATCGTCGCCGGGTTTGTGGTGCTCGTCGTCGGTGTCCTCGGTCTCGCGCTGCAGACCAGCCGGCTCAGCGGGAGGCTCGCCGACTCCACGACCCTGCGGACCACCCAACTGGACCGGCTGCAGGGCAGTGTGGATGGGTTGCAGCGACAGGTGTCCGCCGACCACGACACGATCACCACCCAGGCGCTAACCATTGCCGCCCAGTCGCAGGAGATCGCCCGGCTCAACGTGCTGTTGCGGGCCGCTGGAATCCAGCCCGGCACCCCCGTGGTGGGCAGCCAGATCGTGCCGGCTGCAGTCACGCCGTCACCCGCCACGAGTCCGACTCCGGGCCACGCTGCTACGCCGAGCTCGCCGCCAGTACCGGCTACCCCAGGCCGGACGCCCACCTCCGTCGTCCCGGTGCCGGCCCGGAGCGTGCGGCCCCCCGTACAGCCAGCACCGGTCTCAACCCCGCGGCCGGCGACTACCTCACCCGTGCCCCTGGTCGGCGTCACGACCCCGCCCCCCAGGGTATCTCCAACCAGGCGTCCGCCAGCACCTCCGGCGCCGGTGGCCTCACCCGCCCCCTCGTCATCCCCGTCCGGCGGGGTGACCGTGGCGCCAGTGCCTGGCGTGCTACCGCCGGTCGTCCTGCCACCGCTCCCGCTGCGCCCGCAGGCCACCGTCGCGCCCCTGCCCGGCGAGTCACCCACGGTGATTGTGCCGACGGTAATCCCCTATCGGACAGCGCCTTTACCGTCACCCTGAGTGCCTGGATTACGGGCAATGCGTGCGCTAATGCGGACCGATCACCACATGCCCACCGCCGGCACCACCTGTCCCGTTTGCCTCATCGCTGACGACAATCTGGCCGCCGCCGTCGCCGCCGTAATCACGCCCGGCATGTCCCAGCGAGCCGCCTACGCCGCCGTGTTTGCAGCCGGATTGCCGATTGGTCGCACTGCGATCCGCATCCACGTAACTCACCTCCGGGACGGCGTGGCATATGCAGGACCGCCAGCTGAGGATCTGACTGAGACGCTCGGCCGCCGTCCGGCGCCGGTGCCCCTGCCCAAGGTCGCTGCTCCCGTCGGGTTCGCGGCCCGCGCCCTGGCCGACCTGGGCGCCGAGGGTGGCACCATCGTCACCGGGCCGATGGTCGAGCCGATAAACGACCGCCTGTGGGACGAGATCCTGACCAGCATGGGCCTCGACCCGGACTGCTGGACCGTCGTCGGCCCCTCCATACGGGTGAGTGCATGGGACGGCTGGACGCGTAATGAGGACGGCGAGCCGGTCCCGGCCCTGCTGCACAGCTACCGGGCGCAGGTCGCCCCGCGAGTTGTGGCCGCGGCAGAGCAGCTCGTCGACCTGACAGCAATTCTCGCCGAGGTCCGCGCATGGCGCCCGACCAAACACCAACCGACGCTCGTGACCCGGAACGCATCGTTTGTCGTGTGTCTGTCCGACTGGCAGCTTGGTAAGCGCGAGGGGGACGCATGGTCTGAGGACCGCGGGACGTCGGCCACCGTGAGACGTATCCTCGCCAGCCTCGACGCCGTGTTGGTGCGCGTGGCTGAGCTACGGGCCGCCGGACGGCGGCTAAACGAGTGCCACATCCTGCTCCTGGGCGACCCGATCGAAAACATCCTCGGCCACTACGCCAACCAGATCGCCACCGTCGACCTAGGGCTGCGCGACCAGGTAGGCCTAGCCGTGCGGGTCACCGTCGAGCACGTCCGGCGTCTAGCCGAACTGTTCCCAAAGATCACCGTCGTCGCGGTCCCCTGCAACCACGGGGAGGTGCGCGGGGCAAACTCCGGCAAGGCAATCAGTACGCCGGGCGACGAGTAATGCTCGAAACCTGTGGATCTGCCGGGTGAGGGGCGTACCTTCCCGGTGATCTTGTGAGGACTCGAGCAAGACCGGCGCTGCAACGCTGGTCGGGAAGGCACGCCCATGTTCACGGTAGTCGCAGGAGAGGTCGGCGGGGAAGGCCCGGAGGGCCCGTCGGAGACGGCGGGGTCGATGCTCGATGTGCTGGCGCGTGAGGGTGCGAGGCGGATGCTGGCGGCGGCGTTGGAGGCCGAGGTCGCGGCCTACATCGACGCCCACACCGACCAGCTCGATGAGCAGGGTCACCGGTTGGTGGTCCGCAACGGCCACGCGGTGCCGCGCTCGGTGAGCACCGCGGCGGGGGCGATCGAGGTGGTGGCGCCGCGGGTGAACGACAAGCGCGTCGACGAGGCTGGTGAGCGGGTGCAGTTCTCCTCCTCGATCCTGCCGGCGTGGTGCCGGCGCTCGCCGCAGGTGACGGAGGTGCTGCCGCTGCTCTACCTGCACGG
>JAABUZ0100003897.1_pt1 | contig 21315 bp, 20 predicted proteins | sample 5562091 | NCBI WGS metagenome assembly JAABUZ01 (sample SAMN12813069, study PRJNA571459) | rock metagenome | isolation source: Antarctica rocks | place: Antarctica: Victoria Land, Linnaeus Terrace sud | collected 2015-12-21
TGATTCGGCGACTGCAGCGCCCGCTCGGGCTGATTCAGCGCGGACGCCGCGCCGACGCCATGGGGCTTCGTAGCCGTCATCGTATCGGCGGCTTTGGCTTGATTGAAGAGCGGCGCGATCGAGCTTCCGGCAACGAGCGTCGCCGCGATCAGAAGGGGGCCGAAGAGTTTGCGCATCGTTAGTAGCCGCCCTGAGTCGACGGATTGCCTTGCTGCGACGGCGCGTTGACGCCGACTGCGGGTTTCTGCGGCGCACCGTTGATAGCGTCACGCGTCATCGGTCCGTATTGCTGGACCCAGCCATGATCGACGCCCCAAACGTACCAATCTTTGACGATCGGGCCCGTGACGATGATTCCGATCGCCGACGAGAGCACGGTTCCGACAGAGAACCACCACAGCCAATCGTGAATCGTTTTCGGATTCGCATTGAAGCCCATCGTCCAGCGCCAGAACAGCATCGACTTGTGCGAGCCCGAATGCATGTCTTTGATTTCGGCGAGCTCTTGGTGTGACGCTTCGGAGGCCGTCGCGAGAATCGTCGCGCCGTGCATGCCCCACAGCATCGTCGATCCGAAAAGAAAGAAAATCGCGAGCATGTGCCATGGGTTGTAGTACAAGTTGCCCCAAAGCACGCTGAAATTCTGCGCCCAATCGATATCGGAGTTGAGTCCCATGGCGGGAGCCTCCGCCCACGATCCCATGACCAGCGGCCGGAAAACCCAAATCGTCGCCGTCAGCAAGATTGCCGAGAGCCACGCGAAGAGCAAGAACGGACGCCACTTGAAGCGCACGAGCCGGTCGTAGCAGCGGCCGGCCCAGCACATGACGGCGACCGCCCAGAACAGCACGTTGATCTGCCAGAAGCCGCCCTGCTGCAGCGAGGGCGCCATGCCGAGTCCCTCGGGCGGCGCGATTTGGATGTTCGCGAAATACTTGATGACCATCCACACGTTGCCTTGCATCTGCTGTATTGCGGCGAAGGCTAAAACGGAGAGGCCGGCGAGAAAGAAAAAGACGGACAGCATGCCCCAGGTGCCGAGCCACACAACGCCGGTCTGCGTCGACATGCCGAAGCGCGAGAGGAACGGGATGCTGACCGGCGACCCCAGCCGCATTCCGGCGAGATCGCCGTGATCGAGCGGACTATCTTCGGGCAGCTCGAGCGACGGAATATGGGGGCGAGCGATGACGGTTGCCATGTCGACGGCCTTCTAATGGGACCAGGGAAGTTGGAAGTGCCAGAACTGCACCCAATCTTGCACCGCCGTTCCCGAGGTCAAGATGCACAGATCCGACATGATGAGCGTGTAGATCGCGAGCCAGAAGCCGAGCACGTGAATGCCGAGTTCCCCGATCGAATACCCGATGTAGTCGCGCCAGAAGTTGTCGACGTTGGCCGTCTCTTTCGATGGATCGGCGTCGGTGTTGTAGGTGCCGAGAATCGCGCTGCCGTGCATCGCGAGCACCATCGCCGTGAGAAAGAATCCGAGCACCGCATACGCGTGAAACGGATTGAGGTAGAAGTTTTGATAGCGGAAGCCCGTGTTCGAAACCCACGTCAAGTGACCGGTGAAGCCGAGATCGAACCCCTCGCACCAGCAGCCTAAGAGCAGCGGCCGAATGATCTCCAGGACGACGTACGCGGAGATCGCGAAACTGAACATGATCGGCACGTGATAGCCCATGTCGAGCTTGCGGCAGATCTCGACTTCGCGCAGCGCCCACGTCGTAAACGCGATCACGGCGAAAATGGTGATGAGCTCCCAATTGCCGCCTTGCGCGAAGGGAGCGAAGTGAAGCCCGAATTGCCGCTGCGGCGCACTGATCGTCACGCGCAACAGGTCGCCGTCGCCGATTAACGCGATAGAAAGTGCGATGACGAGGATACCGGCGATCGCGGCGCCGACCGAGATGACGCCGAAGATACCGACGTAGAAACGTCCGACCCAAAAGTCGAACGGATCGTCGCCCAGGAGTTCGGCGAGGAACGTTCCCCCACGCTTGCGATAGACGCCTTCGAAACTGAGCATTGTTGCCTCTCTATTGCAAACGACGATCGGGGGCGCGTTCCGCCACCGCGAGAACCGACACGAAGACGCTGCTTACTTGGCTCCCGGAGCCGGGGCCGGCGCCATCGCCGCGGATGTCGTCGTCTGCGGGAAAATCCAGTTGTATTTCGGCGAGCTCAGCACGATGAAATGGATGAGAAACGCGACGACGAGCCCGGCGCCGATATAGGCGGCCAGCACGGCGCGAAAGTTGTAATTCTTACGAACCATCATAATGAAAAGCTCCTACTACCACGGGCGCCAGAGCCACACGAAAATGTGGGCGATGACTGCGATGATGAAAAACACCCAGGAGCCGTACACCGTCAGCGTGTGCTGCGTCCAGTCGCCGTTGTCGAAGAACGGACGGTAGACTTCCGGGACTTGATCGTTGCCGATCTCGTAGACTCCGGCGGTGGCCGGGTCGAGTGTTGCCATTGTGGCGGTCCCCCTACAGAAAAAGTTTGAAGTGGCCTAGCGGCGGTTCTCTTTGCAGAGCGTATCAGGACCGGCTCATCGTACGGTGTAGCGGCTGCTACCGGATGCGACGCGCGTCACCGAACCCATAAAAAAGCCCGGCTCGCAGGCACGCGCGGCGGGCACGGGCGAGACGGCCACGCCTACCGAGCGAGCGCCACGGACAGCGCGGTCGCAAGTTTGGAACGTAGCGGCACGTACGCCCGCCGGGTGAAGACGTCGTACGCATTGAGCTCGATCGCTCGCAAGATGCGGCGATAGAGCGACAGAGCGAGCCGCACCGTGTAACGACTCTCCGGCGAAAGCAGCGCGATGCCGGGCTCCGCTTCGCGGTAGAGCGCCCGCACGCGGTCGATCTCGAAGCGCATGAGCGCGACGAACTTGTCGTCGACCACCTTTGCGAAGACGGCTTCCTCGGCGTAGCCGAAGCGTGCGAGATCTTCGGCGGGCAGATAGATGCGGCCCATCAGGGCGTCTTCGCCGACGTCCCGCAAGATGTTGGTGAGTTGCATCGCTCGGCCGAGCATCACGCCGTACTCCAGGGCGATCGGCGACGCGTAGCCGAGTATCGGCGACACCAGCAGACCGACGGTCGAGGCGACGAGGTAGCAGTATTCACAGAGCTCGTCGTAGGTGGCGTAGCGCCGGATGGTGACATCCATCCGCGCGCCTCGCAGAAGAGCGAGAGCGGGTTCGAGCGGAATGCCGAAGCGCGCCGACGCGTCGGCGTAGGCGATGAAAATCGGTTCCGTGGCCTTGCCCGCCATCGCCGCCAAAAGCTTGCGCTCGAGCTCGTCGATCCGCGCCAGCCGTTCGCCGGCCGGCGCCGTCGTATCGACGAGGTCGTCGGCCGTGCGGCAGACCGCGTATACCGCCCACACGGCGCGGCGTCTTTCGGGCGCGAGAAAGAGCGACGCCAGAAAGAACGTCTTGGAGGCGACGCGCGTGATCTCGCGACACCGTTGATACGCCATCCGCAGCTCGGGCGCGATGCCCGCACCGTCGCCGGCGTCGCCGATCTCGAAATCGGCTTTACGTTCGAGCACCGATCGACTCCATCGTTGGTCCGCTTGTCATACTGAGCGCGTGGGTTAGACTCACGCGAAAGCTGACCTTGCCGGAAAAAATCTTTCGTTTCTGCCGCGTGCGGAGCCCAGAGGTCAGAGGACGAACTCGAGAGGGCCCGCGACCGTCGGAATATCGAGCGGCATCAAGCCCGCGATGATGATCTCTTCGTACATATACCGGACGGCATTCGTGGCGGCGACGATCGTCGCCGTTACGATCTTCCCGTCGTAGCCGGCGTTCGCAATCGCGGGCGATGCGTTCAGACTCTGCAGCAGCCGTGCCGGATCGATGATGCGGCCCGAAAGGTTTTGCACGGGCACGGCGATCTTCACGGTTTGCGCGGTCGCCAGACGCTTCCCGGCAAGACGGCGCATGAGCGCGTCGAGGTTTCCGGGAAATTCCAAACGTATCGTCGCCGTTCCGCCGGCGATGTCGAGCGCGAGCCCGCTGAGGCCGGGGGTCGCTTCGAAGATCCGGGTGGCGTCGTACGTCTGCGCCGGCGTAGCGAGCGAGATCGAGATTGTCAGCGATGCGGCAGCCGCCATCGTTCTCCTTAAGCACCCAGGGTGCGTGTAGCGTAGAGCAGCAAGAAGCCCGTGAGCCGTGACTCGCCGCACAGAGCGGCAGTTCGAGCGTCCAAACGAATCGTATACTAACGAATCGTATACTTTTGAGTACCGTGAAAGTTGTAGCCTGCGCGTCATGCCTACCATAACGATTGCCCCCTCGACGAACATCCGCGAGCTCGTTTCCGAGTTGCCGATCGCGCAGGACGTGCTCTCTGCGTTCGGCTTGCAATGTTCCGGCTGCGGGGTCAACAAATATGAGACGCTCGAAGCCGGCGCGAAGGCACACGGTCTGCGCGTCGATCCGATCGTCGCCGCTCTGACGCAAGCTCGCCTCTCGGGCCGCGTGCCGACGATCATGAACGACGACAAGCGCCCCCACGTCGGGGCGCCCGGCGCCTTCGCACGGCGCGGCACCTTCAAAGCGGTGGTGCCCATCATGTCGGGCAAGGGCGGCGTGGGCAAATCGCTGACGACCGCGCTGCTCGGCGTCGGCTTGCGGCGGGCGGGCAAGCGGGTCGGGATCCTCGATGCCGATATTACGGGGCCCTCGATCCCGCGGCTCTTCGGCTTGCGCACGCCGCTCGGTGTCGAAAAAGACCCGAACGAGAAGCCGAACGCGGGCGGCCAGACCCGGCCGCTATTCGTGCCCGCCACGACCCGTTCGGCAATCGAAGTGGTCAGCGCCAATTTGCTCACGCCCGAAGAAGACACCGCGATGATCTGGCGCGGGCCGATCCTTTCCGGCGTGATCCGGCAATTTTACGAGCAGACGCTGTGGAGCGATCTCGACGTCCTCTTGATCGACTTGCCGCCCGGCACGTCCGACGCGCCGCTGACTGTCCTGCAATCCCTGTCGATCGACGGCGTCGTGCTCGTCACTATGCCGCAGGCGCTCGCGACGATGATCGTGCGCAAGGCCGCGAACTTGATCCATCAGATGAAGAAACCGATTCTCGGCGTCATCGAAAATATGTCGTACTTCGTCGCACCCGATACCGGCACGCGCTACGACATCTTCGGGCCCTCGTACGCCGATCAAGTCGCGGATCTCGCGAAGGCGCCGGTGCTCGCGCGCGTCCCGATCAACGGCGCCTTGATGACGCTTGCGGACACGGGCCGCATCGAAGAGATCGACGATCCGATCGTCGACGTCCTCGCGAGCGCGCTCACCTCCGCGCTCGCAGCGACGCCCAAAGCCAAAGAGACGATCTCGATCATCTGATGCGCCGTTTCATGCTCGGTCTCGCCGGCGGTGCCGTCCTCGGCTATACGTTCGTCCGCGCCCGCGAGGCGGTGCTCGAACTGCGCACGCCCGCGCAGCCCGCCGCGCCCGATCCGGCCGCCTACGGGAAGGTGCGGCGGGCGCTGATGCTCGCGGGGATCGCACGTTCGTTTGCGTCGCTCGCGTTCGCCGCGTACGTCGCCGGACCGCGACTCGAACCGGCACCGGAAACCCCCGAACCTCGCGCGCGCAGGCTCGCGCTGCTCGCTAGCGGCATCGTCGGGTCGACGTTGCTCGACCTGCCCGGAGATTTCGTCGAGGGTTTCTCGCTCGAGCGGCGGTACGGCTTATCGAAACAGCGCCCCGCCGCGTGGCTGCGCGACCGAACGAAGGGCCTCGGCGTTTCGATCGCTATAACGCTGCCGCTCGTCGAACTGCTCGCGACGGCGATCGGCCGCGCTCCGCGACGCTGGCCGCTGGTCGCGACGCTCGGCACGTTGCCCCTCCTCGTGCTCGCAAACGTCGTCGCACCGACGTACATCGCACCGCTCTTCAATTCGTTCGAGCCGATCGAGGGCGAGCTCGCGGGCGAGATCCGGAACCTCGCGAGTCGCTACGGTGCGGGCGATGCGACGATCCTGCGCGTCGATATGAGCCGCCAAACCGAAAAGGCGAACGCCTACGTGACCGGACTTTTCGGAACCAAACGCATCGTCGTTGGCGATACGCTGCTCGGACACTTCGAAGCGCGTGAGACGCTCTTCGTCGTCGCGCACGAACTGGGCCACTACGTCGCTCGCGACGTTTGGCGCGGCGTCGCTCTCGCGATGGCCGCGGCGAGCGTCGTCTTTTTCGGTGGTCGCGCGATCGCCGACCGCCCCGGCCGTTCCCTCGCCACGACGGCGGGACTGCTGCGCCTTAGCTTCGCGTTTTCGTTGCTCGGGACGGTCGCGGGGCCTTCGCTTGCGGCATTCTCGCGGGGCCGCGAACGCGCCGCCGATCGCTTCGCGATCGAAGCGACGCACGATGCGGCCTCGGGAGCGTCCGCCTTCCGCCGCTTGCGCGAGCGCAATCTCGCCGAAGACGAACAGCCGAAGTGGATGGAAGTGCTCTTCGCCTCGCATCCGTCGCTGCGTAGCCGCATCGCCGCGCTCGAAGCGGCCGGCGCTACCTCCGGATAACGCTCTTGAGGCGCGCGATATCGGACTTCGAGATCGCCTGCGCGCCGCGCACGCCGAGCTGCGCGACGGTGACGTACCCGGGGCTCGGACTATACACGATACCGGCATCCGCTTCGTTCTTCGCCCGAAACGCGAAGTAGCCGGAGACGGGCGCAATCGGGCTCTGGTCGAAGCTTTGAATGTTGGCATGCGCCGCCGACAAACGCGCGCGCAAACGCGCGATCACACCGCGCGTCGCGCCGTCGTTATCGCCCGGCGGGACGCGGACGATGCTCACGGTCGTCATTTTCGTCCAGCGAGCGTAGGATTCGCCGCCGCGCACGAAATGGAGCAGCATTTGCGAATGGTCCTTCGGTCCGCTCGCGTTCGCCAAGTCGGGAGTTCCGAGCGCCCGGGCGAGTTTGAGATACGGCGGTTCGACGGCTCCGGCGGGCGCCCGCAGCGCGAGCGTCGCGATCGCGACGACCGCCAGGAAGATTTTGTGCATCCGCGGCTCATTCGCGTTGCAGGTCCGCCCACATGCGCGCCACGATTGCGTCCCAGCCGACGTCGCGCGCCCGTGCGATGCCCGCGGCGACGCGCGCGGGCGCCGGGCACGCGGCGGCGGACTCCGCCGCGTCCGCAAAGGCCTGCGGACCGTCGGCGATGAGCACCACCTCGCCGTAGTCCGCAACGACGTCGGCGATCGGGGTGCTGACGACGGGTTTGCCCGCCGCCAAATATTCGGGAGTCTTCGTCGGGGAGATGTTCGCCGTCGCCGCGTTGCGGGCGAACGGCATCAAGGCGACGTCGAAGCCGGCCAAGAGCGACGGGAGCGCCGCGTACGGCATGTGGCCCGTGAAGTGCACGTTCGCGCGCTGCGGCAAGACAGCGGGATCGATTTTGACGACCGGGCCCACGAGAACGACCGAAATCTCCCGGGCCGCGAGCGCAAAAAGGCACCCCAGATCGATGCGCTCGTCGATCACGCCGACGTAGCCGCAAATCGGCGCCGCGAGCGATGGAAGCAGCGGATGGGGCGCGAGCGTGCGCGCGGAGGCGAAGTGCTCGAACTCGACGCCGCTCGGATACAGTTTGACGCGCTCGCCGAGGGCACGGCGCCGCTCGTAGAGCGAACGTCCCCCCGTAAAGATCAGGTCCGCGCTACGCAGCAGCGCGGCTTCCCGTTCGAGTAAGGCCGGCGACGCGAATGCGAACGCCGACAATTCGTCCATACAGTCGAAGACCAGGGGAGCATCGGGCATGGCGTCGGCCAGCCCGAGCATCAGCGGCGTGTAGAGCCACACCAACGGCCGCCGCGAACCGACCCACGACCGTACGGCCGCGACGGTCGCGTCGTCGAGCGCTCCGGCGCCAGGCGCCGGCCGTCGGGGTCGCAGCACCGAGATGCCGCCGCTTTCGCGAATGTCGTCGCGCGCGCCCCCGGCGAGCGGTTCTTCGACGAAGAGAACCGGCATGCGGTGCGCGAGCCGCGTCACGATATGGTGCGGACGCTGATAGACGCCATCGAATCGCAAATGCGAGGCTACGACGATACAGTCGAAGATCATCGGCGACCTCGCTTCGCAGCGATGCGATGTTTGTCATCGCACGCCTCGGGTATCGTTGAGCCATTATGGACCGCAAGCCGACCCAGCCACCGCCCCCACCGTATGCCGAACTGCCATTGCCGGATCTCCTGCGGCAACTTTCGACCGATACAGCGACGCTGGTTCGGCAAGAAGTTCAACTGGCGCGAGCCGAACTGACGGAGACCGGTAAGAAAGCCGCGAAGTCGGCGACGGGTTTTGGCGCCGCGGCGATCTTCGGGCTCGGCGCGTTCGGGGCGTTGACGGCCACGCTGATCGCCGTCATCGCGCTCGCGCTTCCGGTCTGGGTCGCGGCCCTCATCGTCACGATCGTCTACGGCGTCGTGGCGTTCGTTGCTGCGCTGAGCGGAAAGAAGGCGCTGGCCGAGGTGGCACCGCCCGCGCAAACCGTCGAGAGCGTGAAGGAAGACGTCAACGCGGTTCGCGCCGGAGTCGCTCGAGGCCGATGAACGTCGCGCTGCTCAAAGCGACGTGGCAAGCATTTAACGAAGACAAGGCACAGCGACTCGCGGCGGCGATCGCCTATTCGACCATCTTCTCGATCGCGCCGCTGCTCATTCTGGTCGTCGCCATCGTGGGCGGCATTCTCGATGTCGGCGTGGGGCACGGCGGTCATCGAAGTACGCTCAACGCCCTGCTCGCGCAAGTCCGGCAGAGCGCTGGGCCCGGTGCTGCAGATACGGTCAAGGCCTTGATCGAAGGCAGCTTCAACAAGCCCAAACAAGGCTTGATCGCTCAAATCCTCGGCTGGATTTTTTTTATCCTCGGTGCGAGCGGACTGTTCGCGGCCTTGCAAGATGCGCTCAATGCGATCTGGCACGTCGAAGCGACCAAGGGCGGCATCAAGCAGATTTTGCGCGATCGCATCGCGTCGTTCGGCATGATCCTGGTGGTCGGTTTCCTGATGCTCGTGACGTTTGCGGCGAACGCCACAATCTCGTTCGTCAGCGCGCATTTTTTAAATGCCATCCCCTTCGCCGCGAACCCCATCGTCGTGTCGACGATCGATCAGATTATCAGCATCGCGATCGTTACGGTCATCTTCGCCCTGATCTACAAAGTGCTGCCCGACGTTAACATCGCGTGGCGGGACGTGTGGATCGGCGCGGAGGTTACCGCCGTATTGTTCGTCGTCGGGGAAGCGCTGATCGGCCTGTATATCGCTCATGGCGGCATCGCATCGGCGTACGGCGCGGCGGGATCGTTGCTGGTGGCGCTGATCTGGATCTACTACTCGGCGTTAATTCTTTTGCTGGGTGCGGAGTTCACGAAGGTGTATGCGACCGATGCAACCCTCACGGTTCCGGCGACGATCCGACACGTGAGCGATCAGCCGGCGGGGGTCGACCCGCGCAAGGCCGCCGCGGCCGCAACTTCGGCGGCCGCCACGTCTGCGGCGGGAAAGGATGAGCGTGACGCGGCCGCCCCGTCGCCTCCGGATGCTGCGACGATCCGAGCGCAAATCGAGGAAACGCGCGAACGGCTGGCCGGAACGGCCGAAGCGCTCGCATATAAGGTCGACGTTCCGTCGCGCCTCAAACACGATGTGGCGCAACGGGTCGACGCCGTGAAGTCCGTGCTCGGCGTTGCGAACGGTGGCACGCGGCCCGTGCGGCCTTCCGACGACTAGACGCTCACGCGACCACGGACGAAGCGCGGGTGCCGAGCCAAGTCGCGAGGTCGGTCTTGCGTCCGTCGTAAGCGGCGGTTCGTAACTCCTTGCGCAATTCACCGAACGTCCCGAACGCTTCGGCAAAGGCATCGTGTTTGTGAATCGATTCGTAGTTGACTTGCGTGGCTTTGACGAACGCGCGATCGGGAAAGTCCGAATACACGTCGAGCACGCCCGACAGGATGCCGCGCACCACGTCTTCGACGAATTTCGGATTGTGATGCGCCTTGTTGACGATGAAAAATTCGTCGGGCCGCTTGAGCAGATCGTACGTCTCACTCGACATCGCGTTTTCGACGATCTCCACGAGGTCTTCGGCGAGAATGTCGCCATCGCGCTCGTCGCCCGTGCCCACGAGCACCGAGCCGAGCCCGCGCTGATTGTGGGTCGCTACCGGCAGCGCATCGAGCGCGCGAGCGGCGTCGCGTTCGGAGAAACCGGCTTCCGTCAACTCGCGTAAGCTATGTTCGCGGACCATCGCCTGTGCGCACGGGCACGCCGTCATGCCTTCGGCTTCGACGCCGATCGCGCGGCGCACGCCGGAATGGTCGGCGTGTGCGATGCCGATCAGCGCGTAGGTTTCTTCGCCGCGCTTTGCGCTGACGGGCGTCCAACGTTCGAGGCCGAACTCGGCGCGCAAACGCACGTCGGCCCGTAGCGCTTTTTGCGAGCCGACGATCTCGCGTGCGATCGTACTGACCACGTCTTCGATACGGCCCGGCTTATCCGCGCGGGATAGCACCTCGAGCGTGGCCTCTTCGAGCAACTCGGAAAAACGCGACATGTGCACGCCGGCGCGATCGGGAGCGAGATCGGCGACCATCGTGAACTCGCCGTTAAAAACGGTCTCGCGGCCGCCGACGTCGAGCCGAACCATGCGTTTCACACGCGAAACGCCGACGCGATTGATCGAGAGCCCGACGTCGGGCGCTTCTTCTTGCCGGTTGGCGAAGAAATGCAGCGACCGCTTCTTCTTCGTGACATGGTCTGCGGCGGCGCGCGCGGCGAGCTCACCAACGGTCTTACCGGACCGCGGTTCCCGGGCATCGGGTGCGATCTCGGCGAGCGGGATGAGATTGAAGGCGCGGTCCGCCAGATACGGATGCGGCACTTCGAACCGGCCGAAATCGCGGACGAGGTCGCCGAAGATCAGAATGTCGATATCGATCGGCCGGGCGGCGAGATGCTGCGGACGCTGGCGGCCGACGGCAGCTTCGACCGCCCGCAGCATCGCCTCGAAGGCGAGCGGCTCGAGATCGGTGCGCACGGCCGCCGCCACGTTAAAGAACGCGGGACCGGTCACGCCGAGAGCCGGCTCGGTTTCGAAATACGACGAGACGGCATCGATCGCGCACGTCGCGCGCAGCTTTTGCAGCGCCTGTAAGATATTGCCTTGCCGGTCGCCGAGGTTGGAGCCGAGCCCGAGGTACACGGTACGCATCGCAGTTTTAGCATTCCGGCCTGCAGCGAAGGTTCCGCTACCCGGGCGTGCCGGGCATGCGCGGCGCTAAAGGCAGCGTCGCCCGCCGATCGGCCCGCACTGCGGCGAGCATCGTAGCGAGTTGAACCGTTTCGGCGACATCGTGAACGCGCACGAGCGCGGCCCCGGCGACGATACCGAGCGCCGCCGTCGCGAGTGACGGCACGAGCAATTCGTCGGACGGCCGGTCGAAGACCCGTCCGATGAAGCTCTTGCGGCTCGTTGCGAAAAGAATCGGATAGCCGAGCGAGCGCAGATCGCCGAAGCGCGCGAGAATCTCGAGATCGGTCCGCGGCTCTTTGCCGAATTCGAACCCCGGATCGATCGCGATAGCGTCGGCGGCGACGCCTGCGGCGCGTGCTCGATCGGTACGCTCGCGAATGAAGTCCAGGATCTCGGCGAGCGCGTCATCGTACGCGTACGCGGGCGCGCGCACGTTGAGCTCGCCTTTGAGGTGCATGACGACGAGCCCGGCATCGTAGCGCGCGACGACGCCCGCGAGCGCCTGGTCCGCAAGTCCGCTGCAATCGTTGATCACATGCGCGCCCGCGTCGAGCGCGGCTTCGGCAACCGACGCGCGAAACGTATCGATCGAGAGTATGGCTCCGATTCGATCGCGCACGAGCGCGCGCACGACGGGTACCACCCGATCGCGCTCTTCCTCCGCCGCGATCTGCGGATTCCAATGGGCGTACGATTGGCCGCCGATATCGATGACGTCGGCGCCGAGCGCGACCATCTCCGCGGCCCGTTCCCGCGCGCGGTCGACGCCGCTATAACGGCCGCGATCGTGAAACGAATCCGGCGTGACGTTGACGATACCCATCACCTTCGCACGGGTTGCGAAGTCCAGCGTCGACGCCCGTGCGCGCAGCCGCGTCGGGCGCGCGCGATCCGCGTCGAACGCGCGCGCGAGTTCGTCGGCGATCGCGCGCGCCGGCTCGCCGAGCGACGTGCGCGCAGTTTCGAGTGCGGCTCGCGAGCCGGCAAAGACGACCCGGCCGTCGGCGGCGCGCGCGAAGGCCCCGGCCGCGCGGAACGCCGCGGCGGCTAGCTCCGCTTCTGGAGCTTCGCACGCGACGACGGCAAGTGCGGTATTCGCACGCGCCAATGCGGCGCCCACGTCGGCTGCGTCGAGGTAGGCACCCGCCCGTTCGTGCGCCGTCGTACCGGCCTCGCTACTGAGAACGCGCGCGTTGAGTCGCGGTATCGCTAAGCCCCTCTGACGGCGCCCGGGTCGAGGGCGTGCCGCACGCGGCTGCGCACGTCTTCGAGATGCGCGCGGGTCGCATCGTCGAGATGCGGGGAACGCAGCGCGACGTCGACCGTGCGTGCGAGGCGCCGTAGATGAAAGCTCGCGAGCGGCGCCGTTTCGCTCGGATAGCCGATCGCCTGAACGATGAAGCTCGGTGCGAGAGCGAAGGCGACGAGCAGATTGGTATAGCGCCGTTGCAACGCCCGGTGCAGTGGATCGATGCGCGCCGTCTGCGGCAGCACGTCGTCCCACGCGGCGGCCTGCATCCAGTCGAAGAGGTCGGTGAGCCCCATCACACGTTCCCCCGGCGCCGTCTTATACTGTTCGTCGGCGAGGCGGCTCATCGTATCGGGTGAGAACATCGCATACATCACGGTATCCTGTATGCTCGCTACCGTTTCTTCCACTGGAAAATCCGGCCGTTCGATGCGGTCGACGCCGCGATGGAGGTAGTGGTTGGCCCCGAGATCCGCGAGCAACTGCGGTGGAAAGTGCAACGCTCGGCTCGAGAAAACGTTATCGGAGAGCAGTGCGAAAGCGCGCCGCGACTCGGTGCGCGGCACCGGCCGAAACGGTCTGGCGCCGCCCGGCTGGCCACGATGATCGCGCGACGTGTACGTCCCGCCCACGAATTTTTCCGCCAGCATCGCCGCACGCTGGTACGAGCGCAGCATCGTCGTAAAGGTCTGACGCTCTTCGTAATACGGACGACCGTCCCGCGGATAGGTCCGATCGAGACGCGCGACGAGATCGCGGGTGACGGCGAATTGATTCGCATCGAAGGCGAGCGGGTCGCTCGAGAGATGGTACGTTGCGACGCGCGGATCGACGGCGAGCGGACCGTTGGCATCTTCGTCGGTCGCATAGGCATAACGCGGCTGAGAACTTTCGTTCGCAATCGCGTGCAGGGCGACGGCTTCATCGGCGGGACGACGGACGTTCGGAAAGGTCGCGTACCCGTAGCGAATGGCCCACTCGTCGTACGGTCCCAGCCGCAACTGAAAGTATTCGCCTTGCGGCGTCCCCGGCGCCGACAAATTGGTCGGCGTGTAGCCCATCACCGATCCGACGATGCCATGCGCTCGCCCGAACTCACGATCGTGGATCTGGTGCAGCGAGTACAGCGTGGCGGATACGAAGTTGTGCCGCAACCCGAAATTGTGGCCGGATTCGTGGAGGACGACCGACTGGAGCCAATCCTCCGCATACCGTTCCATCGCGGCGGGCGTCGCACCCAGCGCCCGGAGCGCCACGCTGCCGGTCGCCGCGAAGTCCGCCGAATCGGCTGCGAACGCGTCGCACGCGGCCGTATCCGGGCACTCCAAAGTCGTCGTCGCACTGAGCGGTACGCCCGAAACGTCGCGCGACACGGCGCGCGCCGGCACGACGGTATCGGTGAAGCCGCGTTTGACCGAACGTAACGCTTCGCCGTCGATCACGATCTCCACGCGCAGAATTTCCCCGGTGCGCGGATCCTCGACGTGCGGCCCGTACGCCGCGAACGCGGCGCGGTCGCTCGTAATCCAGCGAACGGTCGAATAGCGCACGTCGTCGGGGTCCCACGCCGGATCGGCCGGCTGATCGCGCACGTCGATCGCATTGGGAATACCGACGCGTGCGAACGCCGCGTTCCAAGCGAGCAACGCGCTTCGAATGGCGGGTTTGTACGGTGCCGGAATTTCGTTCGTCAAGTAATAGACGATCGGCCCGTTCTTGAAATTCCAGCGATCGATGTACCGGAGGAACGGCGTCGCGAGGCGATCGTCGTCGAAGCGCTTCTGCGCGGTGATGAAATATCCGACGCGGTCGTCGGCGAGGCGCGGCACGTAGCCGTCGTCTATCGGTCCGTCGACGAGCGAATAGTGCATGCGCAGACGCACGCCCCGACCGTCGGGGGCCCCGCTGAGGCCGCCGGGCGGACCGGAAAACGCGAGGTTCGCCAGCAATTCGTCGTTTTTCGGAAACGCTTTCGTGCGCTCGACGTACGATTTCGTCGCATCTACGGAGAAGCGCGGCGGTGCCGGACCGCCGAAGAGCAACAGCGGTCCGGATCGGCCGCCGATATCGCGTCCGACGTTTTCGAAATCGGTTAAGAAAAAAGCCGCGGAGACAACGACCCGCTTCGTCGCCTCATCCTCGGCGGCGATCGGCGTACTATTGATGACGGAATCCGTCACGGAAATCGCGAGCGCATTCGCCGCCGCACTATTGGCCGGCGCCGAAAAATCGGCGTTTTTCTGGACCCATAAGACGCGTTTGCCGACGCGTTTGAACTCCATCACGAACGTCGGATAGATGCGGCCGGCAAACGCTTCGGAGCCGACGCCCGAGGCGAGCACGGGAGCGACGATATACGGATGATCGAACTGCGCCGGTCCGAGATCGAAATAGATATCGTCGTCTTTTTTGAGGATGTCGATCAGGCCGGTCTGGCGTTCGGTCTTCTTCACGAACGTCGCGTACGGCTGCGGCATGCCGATCCCGAGGACGCCCGGGAAGCCCGCGGCGACTGCGGCGGCCGCTGCGGCCGCTGCGGCCGGCGCTCCGCCTGGAGCGGCTGAGGGGAGCCGCGACGGCAGAGCGGATGGCCCACCCGAGGGCGCGGCGGATGGAACGCCCGACGGCATGCTCGACGGTACCGCCGACGGCGGAGCCGATGGCGAGATCGACGCGATGGGGCTCGGGACCGGCCCCGTCGCTGCCGAAGCAGGCGCGAAGCCGGTGAGTGCGAGAGCGATGACGACCGGAGCGAGAAGACGAGCGATCACGCGGCTAGGCCCTTTACGCGGGGGGACGGGAGCCGAGGGCTACGCCTTCAGACTGCGCTTCCCCGCTTGCTTCGCGCTTTCCGTATCGCCACGGGCGCCGCGGTGAACGATTTCGCGATTCGGCGTGTTCAGAGCAATGTGTTAAACGATCCGACGCCGTCCACGACCGCAACCGCCACCTTCGCGGCAGGCTGCTTTTGGGGCATCGAAGCCGCCTTTCGCGAATTGCCCGGTGTCCTCGACGCCGTTTCCGGATATACGGGCGGCCATACCGTCAATCCGACGTATCGGGACGTGTGCGGCGGCGGGACGGGCCACGCCGAGGCCGTCAACGTGCTCTTCGATCCGGCTCGCGTTTCGTATGACGACTTGCTGGACGCGTTTTGGTCGCTCCACGACCCGACGACGAGTAACCGTCAGGGTCCCGATGTCGGCTCGCAGTATCGTTCGGCGATCTTCTACCACGGCAGCGCCCAACGCGAGCGAGCCGTAGCTTCGAAGACGCGCGAGGATGCGAGCGGCCGGCATCGCGCGCCGATCGTGACCGAGATCGTGCCCGCGCAGACGTTCACTCCCGCCGAAGATTACCATCAGCGGTACTTTCAGAAAAATGGAATCGCCGCGCACTAGAGCGGCTAAACGGCGGCGGCTCCCGGCACCCGTTTGCGCCGCCCGCGCCAACGCCGTTGATTGCGCTTCTTCGCACCGAGGGCTGCGGGGCGTTGCGCCGGTGCGGCGTCGACGGCTTCGATACGTTCGGTGGCCGCCGCGATAGCGTCGGGCAAGCTAGGCGCGCTGACGAGCACGTGAGCGGCACCGCGACTTTCCTTGACCGTCGCCACCCACTCCTCACCGCGTCGCATCACTTCGACCACGTGCGCTTCGACTGCGATCGAACGGCGGTCGACGTTGAGCGTGCGCAGCGCCCACGCGTCGGCATTTTGGTGCGGCTTATTCTCTTTTGAAATAGCGACGAGGCTGGCGAACTTCTCGGCGAAGTTCGCAATACGACGGCCTTCGCGATCGCGCGCGACGCGCTGCGGCGCTCCTTCGAGACGCCAATGTTCCGCGGTAATCATCTGCCAGGCAGCGATCTGCTGCGCTTTGGCCCGCGGCCGATCGAGCTCTGCGAGTGCTTCTGCGATCGCTTCGGCCGTGCGCGCGCGGGCAGCTTCGCGCGGTGCGCGATCGAAGAGCTTTTCGTAATTCTCGGCGACTTCGGAGACCGGCCGGCCCTGGATGTCGATCTGGGCGGGCAGGCCCCAGAGCGTCGGTAACGTGACCAGCTGATGGCGCCGTGCCTGATCGACGATATCGACGATCGTCGCGAACGACTTACGGCTTTGACCGAGCCACACGCGCCGCGCTTCGGCCGTCGGAAAACTCGAAACGATAAACGCGTCTTCGTCGAGTGGCCGTAATCCGCGACCCGTTACCTGCGTGTACAACGTCGTCGATTTCGTCGGGCGGGCATTGATGATCGCCTCGATCGACGGGACGTCGAACCCTTCGAGGTAGAGTCCGCAATTGACGAGCACGTCGATCGCCGTGCCGCGAAAACCGGCGACGATCCCTTCGCGTTCGGCTTGCGGCGTATCCCCGCTCGCGAAGGCCGCCTTGATACCGGCATCTTTGAAGAGTTGCGCGATGTTGCGCGCGTGTTCGACCGAAGCAGAGAAGACGAGGGTCTTCTTGCCCGGCACGAGGCGGCGATATGCATCGAGGACCGCGAGATTGCGCTCGTCGGTATCGACCGCTTCGGCGAGTTGACCGATCACGAAATCGCCGGCGCGCGAAGCGACTGCGTCGAGATCGACGTCGGTGTTCACCGCATAGGAACGTACGGGCACGAGATAGCCCGCTTCGATCGCGGCGCGAGCATCCATCGTATACACGATGTCGGGAAAGATCTCGGTGAGCCGGACGCCGTCACCGCGATACGGCGTCGCCGTGAAGCCGAGAACCATCGCATCTGGGCGCTTGAGAAGAATCTTATCGACGATCGCACGATACGTCGGCGCCGCCGCGTGATGCGCCTCGTCGATGACGAAGAGCGCGATGCGACGTCCGAACTTCGTCACGAAGCGCGCGAGCCGCGCGCCGGTAAGGGTCTGCACGGTCGCGACGATGATCGTACAATCGTCCGCCGCGACGTCGCCGGACTTTTCGACGCCGACGACGGCATCGGGATTCTGCGCTTTCATCTTTTCGACGAGCTGTTGGATCAATTCGTCGCGATGCGCGACCACGAGCGTCACATCGCCCGGGCGCAGCTCCAGGAGATCCGGTAAGGTCGCGATCACGACGGATTTGCCGAGGCCCGTCGCCAGCGAAACGAGTTGCGCGCGAAAGCCGCGCTTACGCGCATCGACAATCGCCTGCTGCGCTTCGACTTGATACGGTCGCAAGCGTAGGGTACTGAAATTCAAGGTCGGGCCCTGTTCATCACGCGGTGGTGATATTTATCGCGACCTACGGAGCTACAGCTCGACGCGGGCGCTTGGGTGGTGATTAGGAAGATCCGGCGGCAATTCCCGCCTGCGGCTTACGGTTCGATGGCCGCCTCGCGGTCGGCGGCCAATTGCTGGCGATATTCTTTCTCCGTGGCGATCCAGCTTGCGAAGCGCCCTTCGAACACTTCGGGACGCAGCAACATGATATCGCGAAACGCTTCGAAGCTTTTTTCATGGTATTCATGATATTTGCCCAGGAGCTCGGGCCCCGATACGATGCCCTTTTCGATCACGACGTCGGCGAGCGCCCGCAAGCGTACGCGCAAGAACGAGATCGTATCGAGCATGTTGCCGAAGAGTTCGAGTCCGACGGTATCGGATTCTTCGACCACGGGCAGCGCCGGTTCGCTTTGCGGCGGATTGGCCAATGCGAGGGCACGCGCTTCACCGAGGGTCCGAAAGGACGTGCCGAAGGCGCCCCATTGGAGTTCGCCTCCCGGGGCGATGCTGTAACTGAAGTTCTGCCCCGCAAGCAAGAACGCGACGAGTTCCGCATCGTCCTTTTGCAGCAGGTAGCCGTCCGGCAAAATCGCGCTACGCCGGGTCGGCTCGAGGACGCCGTCGTGCGGCCGTTCGTCCAAGACGGAACTCCTTCAAGAAAAGACGGGCGTGGTGACCGTCTCGTCGGTACCTTCGGCTCCGCAGGACGAACCCCTTAGCGATAGACTACAGCAGCGCCCGCCGCAGATCGGCGAGCGCGGCTGCCAGCGTGGCATTGAAACGCGCTGCCAGCGCCCCGTCGATGACCCGGTGGTCGTACGAGAGCGATAGCGGCAGGAGCAAGCGCGGCACGAACGCCGTGCCGTTCCACACGGGCCGCAGCGCCGAACGGCTGACGCCGAGGATTGCGACTTCGGGCGCGTTGACGATGGGCGTAAACGACGTTCCCCCGATGCCGCCGAGACTCGAGATCGTAAAGGTCGCACCTTGCATATCCGTCATCCCAAGTTTTCCGTCGCGCGCCTTTGCGGCGAGCGCCGACGTTTCGGTCGCGATGGCGAGAACGCCCTTGGTATCCGCGCCGTGGAGGACGGGCACCATCAGCCCGTGCGGCGTGTCGGCCGCGAAGCCGATGTTGTAATAGCCTTTGCGAATCAACGTCTCGCCGTCGAGCGAACTATTGACGTCGGGATGCGCCCGCAGTGCGACCACCGCCGCCTTGATCACGAACGCGAGCATCGTTACTTTGGCGCCCGGCGATTCCACATTGAGTTGCTTGCGAAACGCTTCGAGATCGGTGATGTCGGCTTCGTCGTTATTCGTAACGTGCGGAATCGAAATCCAGTTGCGATGCAGATTCGGTCCCGACAGCTTGCGAATGCGCGAAAGCGGTACGACTTCGACCGGGCCAAATTTCGTGAAATCGATTTTCGGCCACGCCGGAAGATCGAACGGCAGGCCGCCGGAAACGGGCCGCCCCGCCGCGGCCGCGAGCGCCGTCTTGACGAAGCCTTGCACGTCTTCGCGCGTGACGCGCGCGTGCGGTCCGCTGCCGCGTACGCCATGAAGGTCGACACCCAGTTCGCGTGCGAAGCGACGGATGGCTGGGCTCGCATGCACGATGCCGTTGCGGGCCGGCGGCTCGGCATGCGCGGCCGCGGCCGGCAAGTCGCTACGCGGACTCGGGGCATCCGGCGGCGCGGCTCCAGGGGCGCCGTAGGATGACGGAACCGCAGCCGCGGGACTCGCCGGCGCGGGCGCCGCTGCGCTCGGCGCCGGCGCGGCCGGTGTCGCGGCGGGCGCCAGGGGAGCGCTCGCCTCGAGCACGGCAACGAGGGTACCCATCGAGACACGATCGCCGATCTTGAGCTCGATGGCGCGGATCGTACCGCTCGCACTCGCCGGCACGTCCATCGACGCTTTTTCCGATTCGAGCGTTACGAGCGGCGTCTCGAGCTCGACGCGATCGCCGACGGCGACGAGCACGTCGATGACTGGAATGTCCTTAAAATCGCCGATATCGGGGACGCGCAATTCCACCGGCGCCGTCGCGCCGTTGGATGCGGCCGGTGCGGCAGGTGCGCTCGGTGCGCTCGGTGCGCTCGCGGCCGGTGCCGCAGGCGCTGCGGGGACATCCGCAACGGGCGCGTCGGAATCGCTCCCGGCCGCCTCGAGCGTGATGAGCGCGGAACCTTCGGAGACTTTGTCGCCGACCTTCACCGCGACGCTGCGCACCACGCCCGCGTGCGAGGACGGGACTTCCATCGTCGCCTTTTCCGATTCGATCGCTACGAGTGGATCTTCGAGCGCGACGACGTCGCCCGGTTTGACCAACACGTCGACGATCGGCACGTCGTGGAAGTCGCCGATATTGGGCACGCGGATGTCGAGTGTCATATTACACCGTCACCGGATTCGATTTGTTCGGATCGATCGCGAGCGTTGCGAGCGCTTCGCCGACGAGGCGACGTTCGATCGTGCCTTCGTCGGCGAGCGCTTTGAGCGCGGCGAGCGCGATCCAGCGGCGATCGACTTCGAAGAAATCCCGGAGCTTCCGCCGGTAATCGCTGCGCCCGTAGCCGTCCGTGCCGAGCGCATGAAAGCGACGCTCGACGAAGGGCCGGATCTGCTCTGCATACGATTTGAGATAATCCGTCGCGGCGACCAGCGGTCCGGCGCGGCCCGCGAGCATCTGCGTGACGTACGGCAGGCGCGGTTCGTCCCCGGGATGCAACAGGTTCCAACGTTCGGCGGCGAGCCCGTCGCGACGCAATTCGTTGAAGCTCGTCGCGCTCCAGACGTCGGCTGCGACGCCGAAATCCCCGAGCAGGTCCGCGGCCGCTTCGACCTCACGCAGGATCGCGCCCGAGCCCATCAACTGCACGCGCGGACGGCGATCCTCACGGCCGGCTTCCCGCAGCAGATAGCCGCCGCGCAAAATTCCCTCTTCGACGCCCGCCGGCATCTCCGGATGCGTGTAATTTTCATTTAGTACGGTAATATAATAGTAGACGTCTTCTTGCTCTGCATACATGCGGCGTAGGCCATCCTGCACGATGACGGCGAGCTCGTAGCCGTACGTCGGGTCGTAGGAGACGCAGTTCGGCATGAAGGCGGCCGTAAGCTGGCTGTGCCCGTCTTCGTGCTGCAGCCCTTCGCCGTTGAGCGTCGTGCGCCCGGACGTACCGCCGATCAAGAAGCCGCGGCTGCGCATATCGCCCGCTGCCCATGCGAGATCGCCGATGCGCTGGAAACCGAACATCGAGTAAAAAATGTAGACCGGGATCATCGGCACGTCGCTTACCGAATAGCTCGTGGCCGCCGCAATCCACGAACATAGGGCTCCCGCTTCGTTGATGCCTTCTTGGAGGATCTGTCCCTTGACGTCTTCGCGATAATACATTAGTTGCGCGGAGTCTTGCGGCTTATAGGTCTGTCCGAGATGCGAGTAGATACCGAGTTGCCGGAACATGCCTTCCATGCCGAACGTGCGCGACTCGTCGGCGACGATCGGCACGACGCGTGCGCCGA
>JAABUZ0100003901.1_pt1 | contig 21303 bp, 20 predicted proteins | sample 5562091 | NCBI WGS metagenome assembly JAABUZ01 (sample SAMN12813069, study PRJNA571459) | rock metagenome | isolation source: Antarctica rocks | place: Antarctica: Victoria Land, Linnaeus Terrace sud | collected 2015-12-21
TCGGGCCACCCACCGCCTTGAGCGGCAAATGACGGAGAGCACGCTCTCCGTGTGACCCGCGACCGGAGCCTACGACTACCGCTCCACCACCACACCGCTCGTCGGGCTGGGGCGAAGCCCCGTTAGTGATAGGCCTCCGGCTCAAGGGCCACCATCTCGGCACCTTCGATCTCCACGCGGGGAGGATCACGGAGTTTCCCCATCTCACTCCCTGCGCCGGTTCACTTCTCACCGGGTGACGGCTGGCCGTCGTGCTCGCGGATCAGCGCCGGAGAACTCCATCGCTGAGCCTGCAGTCCAGCGCGCGCTTCTCGGGAGGCGGTGACGAGGTTGCGCAGACTGTCGATCGTCTCGTCATACCCGCGGGTCTTCAGGCCACAATCGGGGTTCACCCACAACCGTTCAGGCGGGAAGGACCCGGCGATTCGGGTCAGCCGGTCGCGGATCTTCTCGACGGAGGGCACACGGGGCGAGTGAATGTCCCAGACGCCAGGTCCGACCTCGTTCGGGTAGTGCGACGCCGCAAGATCGGCCACGATGGCCATTCCGGAGCGGGCGGCTTCGAGGCTGATCACATCGGCGTCCATGTCGATGATGGCGTCGAGGACGTCGCCGAACTCGGCGTAACACATGTGCGTGTGGATCTGGGTGTCGTCGGCCGCACCCGAGGTCGCGAGCTTGAAAGACTCGACCGCCCACGACAGGTACTCGGCGCGGTCGACGCGCCGCAACGGCAGTGTCTCCCGGAGCGCGGGTTCGTCCACCTGGATGATGCTCAGCCCGGCTGCTTCGAGGTCGGCCACCTCGTCGCGCAACGCCAGCGCGACCTGACGTGCAGTGTCGCCCTGAGGCTGATCGTCGCGGACGAACGACCAGGCCAGCATCGTCACCGGGCCGGTCAGCATGCCCTTCACCGGGCGGTCGGTGAGCGACTGCGCGTACGTCGACCAGGCCACCGTCATCGGCCGAGCTCGTTGGACGTCTCCAGCGATGATCGGCGGCCGCACGTAGCGGGAGCCGTAGGACTGCACCCAACCGTGCGAGGTGGCGACGAAGCCGTCGAGCTGCTCGGCGAAGTACTGCACCATGTCGTTGCGCTCCGGTTCTCCATGCACGACGACGTCGAGCCCGATCTCCAGCTGAAGGCCGACGACCCGTTGGATCTCCTCACGCATCTTCTGCTCGTAGGTGTCGGCATCAATCCGACCGGCTCGCAGGTCGGCCCGGGCCACCCGCAACTCGTCCGTTTGAGGAAAGGAGCCGATGGTCGTGGTCGGCAACAACGGCAACCCTAGCCGCTTGCGCTGCACCGTCGACCGGTCCGCGTAGGGACTGCCACGCCGTGCGTCAGCAGCGGTCACAGAAGCGACCCGGTCCCGCACGTCTGGGCGCCTTACGATCGGAGAGACGGCGCGCGCGGCACGTCGCTGCCGGTTGACCTCCAGCTCACCCGCGATCGCCGATGCGCCTCGGCTCAACCCGGTAGCCAGCGCCCGAAGCTCCTCGACCTTCTGCACCGCGAACGCGAACCAGGTGGCGATCTGAGGATCGAGATCGCGTTCCAGCGTCAGATCGACAGGCACGTGGAGCAGGGAGCATGAGGCGGACACGTCGACATGACCGACGAGCCCGATCAGCGTCCCGAGCGTGCCCAGGGCGGCCTCGAGGTCAGCGCGCCAGATGTTGCGCCCGTCGACCACACCGGCGACGAGTCGCTTGTGGCGAACACCAGCAAGTGGCGCGAGGGTGGCGAGGTTCGCCGCTGCCCGGCCGGTGAAGTCCATCGCGAGGCCTTCGAACGGTAGCTGGGCGAGCAACGGCAACGACTCCCCCAACCGGTCGAAATACGAGGCGAGGAGCACCTTCGGCCGATGCGCCCTGCGCAATAGGTGGTCGTACACCCGCTCGAACGTCATCAACACCGCGCGAGAGGGCTCCGTGACGAGACACGGTTCGTCGATCTGCACCCAGGGGACGCCAGCATCGGCCAGTTCGCCGAGCAGCTCGGCATAGACCTCGGCTAGGCGGTCAGCCAACGCCAGCGGGTCGAAGCCCTCCCGCGTGGGCTTAGCGAGCGACAGGAACGTGATCGGTCCAACAACGACCGGCCTCGTGACATGGCCGGCTTCCTGTGCCTCTCGAAACTCGCCCAGCGGCTTGCGCGGATCGAGGGCAAACGTCTCGTCCGGCCCGAGCTCGGGCACCAAGTAGTGGTAGTTCGTGTCGAACCACTTCGTCATTTCCATCGGAGCGACATCGGTGTTGCCGCGGGCCATGGCGAAGTAGCGATCGAGCGTGCCATGTGGTGTCGACGGGTCGGCGGGAGCGTTCCGGTGCCTTGCGGGCACGGCGCCCACCATCACGCAGGTGTCGAGGACGTGGTCGTACAGCGAGAAGTCGTTGCTGGGAAGCTCGTCCAGTCCAGCGGCAGCCATCTCGGTCCACCGCTTCCGTCGCAGATCAGACGCTTCTGCGAGAAACCGGTCCGCTGTCAAGCGACCGGCCCAGTAGGCCTCGGTCACCTTTTTCAACTCCCGATCACGGCCCTGTCGGGGGTAGCCGTACACCGTGGCAAGCGAGCGTGTGGTCGGCGATTCGGTCACGGAACTCTCCTTCGCGAGTCCTCGTGGCAACCTCACGCGAGGACCGAAGAAGGCGGGCAGAGATCGCCCGTCCGCTCGACCCGCCCACGAGGCCACGGCCTCCGGCCCGCGGTTGCGGACCGGACGGTTGGCAGGTCTTCGGACTCGTGGCTCGACCCGACTTTCCGGATCACATACCGACCGTCGCTTCCCAGCTCAATTTCGAGCCAGTGCTTCTACGAGACGTTCATCTCGTGACGGCTGTCGTTCCCACTCACCACTGCGGGGCAGTCCCGGACTTACACCGGATTCCCTTTTGCTTCGACGACACCGAGATGCCGCCGAACCAACCGCATTAGAACTATAGAGGTCTGACCAACCGAACTCTGCCGCGTCGTACGAGAGCGGCGGCACGACCCTCTGAAGCGCGGTTGTGGTCAAGGCAGCCTGACGCGTGATCGTAGGCGGACCAACGTGCGGAGGACTGGTCCGGCTCCCCCCACCGATTCGTACCTGCGACGAGCGGCTCAGGGCCGGCAATGGGGGTTCTGAGCAAGCGGTGAAGTCCCGCCATGTTGATCTTGGACCACAGAGCCGGCGCTACCCCTGATGCCACGTTGGCAAGCGGCCCGGCCTTTCGCCTCCCAATGGCATGCTACGACGAGAGTGCGAGGCATTCCCCGCCGTTTGATTCCTGCCGAGGGCTCGGCACCGAGGCGATGGGAACTGACAGGCTCCTCCTGCTACGCAAAGTAATCACGCCGTCGCGCCCAGCATGAAACGGAGCGCTCCGTCGGTTACCCCGGAGGCATTGACGCGAATGTCTCCTTACGGCACCTACCCGATGGGAACGATCTTGCTTCCATCTCTCGACACCTCGCCGACGAGGTCCTTGCCCTCCGACGGAGCACGACCCGGGTGTCCGGTAGAGACCGTTTCAAGATCGACCGACTCGCGGCATAGAAAGACGTTGTGCGTGTCGATGCGAGACGTAGGAACGTCCCCCTGATGCGCTTGTCGGGCTTGTGTCAAGGGCCATTGGGTTCTGCCCGGGGGCGGCCGTGAGAGCTGCCCGGTGACGGTCATGGGAATTGCCCGGTGGTGGCCACGGGATCTGCCTTGGGTGGCCACCGCCGGTTTTTGGGGTTAGGTCATCGGCTCACACTTCTCTCTCCGCCGGCGGGGCTCAGGTCTGAGATGGCGATCGGCTCGTCGCAGTGGGGGCAGTTCCCGCCGTTGCCGACGCGGCGGGTGAACAGGCCGCAGTCGGGGCATCGCCGTTCGTTGAGGTAGCGGGTTTCGCATTCTGGGCATTCATAGACGGTCCGGGCCCGGTGATGTTCGGCCGGCTGGTGGGGTTCATCGGGCGCCGGCCAGCGGGGTGACACCGGCGCCGGACAGGGCTTGGGATAGCCGCACCGAGTCGCCGGAGGTTTGGCAGACGTGGGCGTGGTGCAGGAGCCGGTCAACCGTTGCGGTGGCGAGGGTTTTGGGCATCAGCTCATCGAAGGCGGCGGGGTGCAGATTTGAGCTGACCGCGACGGAGCGTTTCTCGTATGCGGCGTCGATGAGCCGGTAGAGGCCTTCGGCGGCGTCCTGGGAGACCGGGAGCAGCCCGATGTCGTCGATGACCACCAGGTCGGCGCGCAGTACCCGGGCGATGGCTTTGCTGACGGTGTCATCGGCGCGGTGCCGGCGCAGCAGCAGCCCGAGCTGTTCGAGGGTGAACCAGGCGACTTTGCGGCCGGTCTCGACCGTTTGCTGGCCGAGGGCCTCGAGCAGCATCGTCTTGCCGGTTCCGGAGGGCCCGCAGACCACCAGGTTCTCCCGGCGTCCGACCCATTCCAATGTTCGTAGTGCTTGTTGGGTCGGGGCGGGGATTGAGCTGAGCGCGGGTTGCCACGCCGTGAACGTTTTCCCGGTCGGGAACGCGGCGGTCATCCGGCGGGTCGCCAGGGAGGACCGTTCCCGGCCGGCGGCCTCCTCAGCGAACAGGGCCCGCAGGATTTCGACGGGTTCCCAGCGTTGGGATCGGGCGGTCGCGATGACCTCGGGGGCGCGGCGGCGGATGTGGGGCAGCCGCAGCCTGCGCAGCAGCGTTTCCAGGTCTTGCGGCAACGGTGGGGCGCAGGGCATCCCACTGACCGGCACCGGTGTCGCGGCGTGGGTGCCGGGCCGGCCGGCCGAGGAGGTGGCGCTCATCGGGGGTCCTGAGCGGTGCTGGTGGCGGCGCCGAGGGCGGACCAGCTGGCGGTGCCTTGGCTCAGGCTGCCGCCCTGGCCCGGCCGCCGGCGCCCCGCGGGGCCGGCGCTGGCGTGGTGGGTGATGATCGAGGGCAGGTCACGCTCGGCGAAGCGGGCGTTGACCGCCGCGTGCCCCAACGCCCAGTTGACCGCGGTCGGGTCACCGAGGCGGGCCAACGCAACGGCGTCGGCCATCTTGATCCGCATCCTGCTGGTGCCCGCGGCGGCGGCCTCGGTCAGCCAGGTCCGGGCCCCCTCGCCTAAGGACAAGAACTCGGCCTCGGCGGCATTACCCGGGCGGGGTTGACGGCCCAGCGCCCCCGCCGGCGCCGGCGGGAAGTGCTCATCGTTCACCGCGGGGCTGCCCGGGGTGGCCCGCAGGTGGCGGGCGACCTCGACCGGCCCGCGATCACCGACGTGCACGATCACGACCTGCTCGTCCGGCCCCTGCCCGTGCACCCGGACCCAGACCACCTGATCGAGCAGCCGGTGCGGAACCGAGTACTGGCAGTGCTCGTAGGTGACCATCGGGGTGGTGCGGGCCACGGTGCGGGTCACCCCGAACGCGACCGTGTGCGCGGCCGGCGGCAGCGGGTGCAGCCGGGCGCGTTCCTCGCCGAGCATCTGGACCGGGGTGCGGCGGGTGACCCGATGCACCCGGGCGTTCACCAGCTCGCAGAACGCCTCACACGCCTGCTCCAACTCGGCGAACGTGCCATAACAGGGCAGCAGGTTCGTCTCGGTCGGGACCAGATCGGCCTTCGCGAGTTTCACGGTGCTCTCACTGCCGCCCTTCGAGGCCGGGTCCGCCGGCTCACAGGTGTGCACGGTCAGCCCGTAATGCCGGGCGAACGCGACGATCCGCGGGTTGCGGACCGCGATCCCCGCGACATGATCGATCGTGACGGTCTTCTCGTTGTCGGTCAGCGCATAGGTCGGGACCCCACCCAGCCGGCGCAGCGCCACATCCAGCGCCGCGATCACACTCGGCATCGACTTGTCCCGGATCGCTAAAACAACCCGGAACCGTGACCACGCCAGCCACAGGCAGAACAACGTCGCGCGCGCCCCGCCGATCAGCGGGCCGTCGCCGAAGTCGTACTGCAACCACATCCCCGGCTCGGTCACCCACGGCCGGTGCACCCGCACCCGGCCCGCCTTGAACGCCGCCCGCACCGATGCCACCGCCCGGCGGGTTGTCCGCTCCGAACCCCGAAAACCCAACAACAGCAGCTTCTGGTGCGCGACATCCGCGCGGACCTTCCCGCCCGAGTGCTCCATCCACTCCTCGAGCTTCGGTAAGAACCCATCAATCAGCAGCGGCCGGACCGCGGCCACCGCGCTCACCCCGCCAGCCGCACGCAGCCCGACGTAATGCTTCACGGTGTGATGCGAACAGCCAGCCAACTCCCCCGCATCGCGAAACGAGCCGGTCAAATCGAACGCTTCCCAGATTTCCATGATCTCCCCTACAGACTTCACGGTGTCCCTTCTCGGGTGTTGACGGCGTCTCAGCACCGCCAAGCGCATCCGAGAAGGGGCCTCAACCACCGCAGGTGGCAAGGCAACAGTTGTCGTGTCGGGCAGACCCCCTGACCGTCAGCGGGCAATTCTCATGGCCGCCACCGGGCAGTCACGTGACCGCCTCCGGGCAGCATCCCGTGACCGCCGTCAGGCGATCAGCGAGCTGTACGTCAGGTTGGGGGAAGCGAAGCGAGTCGGCCACCTGCAACTGCTCAACTTCGAGGCTGAGCCCGATGCCTGGCTCCAGAGCGTCAGGACTGGTATGCGAACCTGCCCCGATTCGGCTCGGGCAAGTGCCTCCCGCTCACCCACGCCGGCACACTGCTCACGATCTTCGAACCGGACGTCCCGGCGCACGATCTGCGGGCGACCGGCCCGCTGGTAGTGCATCTGATCGAACGCGAGTTGCGTGCCGAGGATCTCCCCGGCGACGCTCCCCGGTCCCATCGACGCCGACCAGGTGCAGATCGCCAAGACCGCGGACCGCAGCGTGCTCGGATACATCGACAACATGGCCTACCTGTGCGAGCACATCATCGCCACGAACCGCGGGCTCCGACACACGGATATCAGTGCGCTCAACCTGTCGTTGCGCCGGAACATCAACAGCGCCGCCGGATACCGCAGACCCATCGAACTTGTCCGCGACCGAGTCAATCCCGAACCGGGCTAGAAGCCCCCAGTTGGCTGCCACTCTCCTACGACTTCGGCTTTTGGCACCTTACAGGGACCACGCCATCCCGTACGGGGTCCGCAGACCACGAGGTTCTCCCGGCGTCCGACCCACTCCAACGTTCGTAGTGCTGGCGGCGAACAGTGTGCTGGCCCGGCATCCCGACGTGAAGATCTCGTTGGCCGAGCTGGGTTCGGAGTGGTTTTCCCACTGCTTCGCCGGATCGACACCCAGTACGACATCCATCGCAGCATGCACGGCGCACCGTGGCCGCGGCGTTCTACTCCGGCAACGCGACGGCGCTCCTGCACGCCTGAATCGAGTCGGTCACACCGAGCGCAGCCCGTCGAGAATCGTCGGCAGCACGGGGTCCGCGTCGTACGGCAGGTGCATCGAGACCCGCCCTGCGATGTCGGCGTACGCCGCGGAGATGGCCGGCGCGACCTGATCCGGCTCGGCGACGATCGCGAACGCCGCCAGCACCTCGTCGTCGATGAGCCCGCCCATTCTAGCCCACTCCCCGGCCCGGGACAGGACGTTGAGCTCGGCCTGCAACTCACCCCAGCCGTGGAGCTCCAGAACCGGCCGGTACGACGGGGTCGAACCGTAGAACGCGATCTGCTTGCGCACCTCTCCGGCCGCGGCTGCCAGCTCGGTCTCGTCGCGGCCGGTGACGACGAACGGGGCGACGCTGATGTCGACATCGGTGAGTCCCGACGCCCGGGAACGGCCCTGGGCGAGTGAAGGGATCGTGACCTCCCGCAGGTAGCGAGCAGTCGTGAAGCCATGGCACAGAAACCCGTCCGCGACTTCACCCGCGACTTCGGTCATCAGCGAACCCACGCCCGCGAGGTAAATCCTGGGCGGGCCGAACCGGTTCGGCCCCGGGTCGAAGAACGGTGTCATCAGCGTGTGCTGGTAGTACTCGCCGGTGAAGGCCAGCGGTGAGCCATCCGACCAGCTGCGCCAGATCGCCCGGATCGCCAACACGAACTCCCGCATGCGCGGGGCCGGGTGCGACCACGGCATGCTGAACCGTCGCGTGATGTGCGGCTTGACCTGCGAGCCGAGCCCGAGCAGCAGCCGCCCGCGTGACAGCAGCTGAAGGTCGTTGGCGGCCACGGCTATGGTCATTGGCGACCGGGCGAACGCCACCGTGATCCCGGTGCCGAGCTCGATCGATCGGGTGCTCGCTGCGGGCAGGGCCAACGTCACCAGCGGATCGTGCCGGGTCTCACCCGCCCAGGCACAGGCGTACCCGGCCGCCTCCGCCGCCAAAGCAGCGTCGCTGATGTCGACCGCGTCGACCGGAAGGCTGACATCGACCTTCAACCGAGGGTCTCAGACAATTTTCGACGTCCGGCCGGCCCAGTACGGATCGCGAAGCCGGCGCTTGTAGAGCTTGCCGTTCTCCTCCCGGGGCAGCGAGTCGACGAAGTCGAAGCTCCTCGGCAGCTTGAAGCCCGCGATGTTGGCTCGGCAGTGCTCCGTCAGCCTGGCCACCACGTCGTCACCGGAAGTCTCGCCGGGCATCAGCTGGACGACCGCCTTAACCTCCTCGCCGAACTCCTCGTTCGGCACCCCGAATACGGCAACGTCCTGAACCGCGGGGTGGTTGCCGAGGCACTCCTCGATCTCCTGTGGGTAGATGTTGACTCCACCAGAAATGATCATGTTCGAAAGCCGGTCGGTGAGGTACAGGTAGCCGTCGTCGTCGACGTACCCGACGTCGCTCGCCGTGGCCAGTCCGTTGTGATAGATCCCGGCGGTCTTTTCCGGATCCTTGTAGTACTCGATCTGATGCGCCGCAAGGTTGTTGAAATAGACGAGGCCCTCCTCGCCCGGACCGAGCGGCTCCTTAGTGTCGACGTCGAGGATCACCATCGTCGTCGATGGGCTCCAGGTCCGCCCGACCGAGCCCGGACGTTCAAGCCACTCCTCGGAGGTGATGAACGTCGCGCCGGCCTCGGTCGCGCCGTAGTACTCGAGCAGGATCGGCCCCCACCAGTCGATCATGGCCCTCTTGACCTCGACCGGGCACGGTGCCGCCGCGTGAACCGCGACCCGCAGGCCCGACACGTCATAGGCCGCCTTGACCTCCTCGGGCAACCGCAGCATGCGCTGGAACATGGCCGGCACCCACTGGCTGTACGTGATCTTCTCGTCCTGCAGGCGCTGCAAGGCCCGCCGGGCGTCAAAACGGTGCATGATCACCGGTGTCGCACCGATGCACTGGGCGCCGAAGGTGAAGCTGGCCGGGGCGCCGTGGTAGAGCGGGGCAGTGTTGAGGTAGCGGTCACCGTCCCGCATTCCGAACGACGTCACCATCGTGTAGGCGATCGTGGCGACCTCCGATGGAGGCAAGTCCAGGAGCTTGGCCTTGATCCCCTTCGGCCTCCCGGTCGTGCCCGAAGAATAGAACATCGGCGCGCCGGCGTACTCCCTGGCGATGCGGTGCGAGGGCTGGTCTCCCACGAAGTCGGCATAGTCGACCACGCGCGCGTCGGCGCCCGGACCCGCGTCGACCTGGATGACGGTGATGTCCGGAAGGTTGCGAACCGCCGCGGCCGCCGCGTCGCGCGTCGCCGGTCCGGTCAGCAGGACCTTGGCCTCGGAGTTGGCCAAGATGTACTCCACCTCGTCGGGAGCCAGGTGCCAGTTGATCGGCGTGATGTACCGCCCGCTGCGCACCGCGGCCCACCAGGCGTGGGCCCAGGTGACGGAGTTCTCCAGCATGACTGCGGTGACATCGCCCCGCTGCAAACCGAGCCCTGCATATGCGTGGGCCAGGCGGTTCGAGGCGGCATCGAGCTCAGCGTAGGTCGTGGCCCCAGAGCCGTTCTCCATGACCATCGCGATCCGCTCGGGACAACGGTCTGCTTGCGTGCCGACGTACATCCGGGTTCCCTTCCGTCGCTGCTAACTGTATACAATAATGCGTCACTCCACCGGAGGAACTAATGAGCGACGACGTCGAACGCATTCATGACCTCATGCTGCGATATGCAGAGCTGTTCGACGGAGGTGACCTCGAGGGCTTCGCGGAACTGTTCGTCCGCGGTTCGTTGACGTTCAAGGGGATCGATCCTCCGTGTATCGGTTCCGAGGGAGTGCTCGACTTCATCGACCGGCGAGTGATCATGCACCGAGGCAAACCTCGCACGAACCATGTTATGAGCAACATCATCGTGCGCGTGGGCGAGGACCGGACGACCGCCACCGCCCGCAGCCACGTCACCGTCTTCCAGGCCACACCGGACCTACCGCTGCAGGTCATCGTGACCGGCCAGTACAACGATGTGTTCGCCCGGGACGAGTCCGGCTGGTATTTCGTCGAACGCACCGCCGGCGGCGGGGGTCTGACCGGAAACCTCACCCAGCACCTTCGGCTTGAAGCGAACCCGACCCGGGAGACCGCGAATGTCTGACGCCCTGACGCTCTACGAGCGTGCCGAGATTATCGACACGTGCATCCAGATGGCCTGGTGCATCGACGAGCGGCGCTGGGAGGACCTCGGGGAGCTGTTCGCGCCGACGCTGGTGATCGACTACACCAGCATCTTCGGGGGCGAGCCCCGGACGATCACTCCCGCCGACATGGTCCGCACCTCACAGCTGCTGCTGGGCAACCTCACCTCGACCCAGCACATCGTCAGCGGGCACATCGTGACCGGCTCGGCCAACGACGCCGAGTGCAAGTCACAGGTGCAGGCGACCCACCTGCTGGCCAACCCGTCCGGCGACCCCGCCTGGACGGTCGGTGCGCAGTACTACATGAAGCTGCGCCGCCTGGACGGGTCGTGGCGCATCTCGGCGGTCCGAGCCGTCATGTTGTGGGCTGCCGGCAACCGCGAGGTCATGCGACTCGGCAAAGTCCGCGGACAATCCGCCTGACGCAACGAAGGAGACTTCATGGCCGAGCTCGGATACGATAGAGAATTCGTCGGCGTCGCCGGCGTGAGCGGACCCGGTCGTGCCGGCGCCGGTGGCTGGCCCTGCCAGGGTCTCTACCACACTCCCTCGGGCAATAAGCCGAAGGTCGCGATGATCGCGACCCACTACAACGTCGACTTCTCTCAGCACTATCTCGCCGACTACGTCGCCAAGCGCGGTATCGGATTCCTCGGCTGGAACACCCGCTTCCGCGGGGACGAGGCGAGGTTCCTGCTCGACCACGCACTCGTCGACATCGGCGCCGGCGTGAACTGGCTGCGCGAGACGGCCGGCGTGGAGACAATCATCCTCGTCGGCAACTCCGGTGGTGGGTCGTTGATGTCGGCCTACCAGTCCCAGGCGGTCGAGCCCAACGTCACGCCCAGCTTCGGGATGCGACTGGCGCGCGGCGCCGAAGACCTCGTGGCGGCCGACGGCTACATAGCGCTGGCGGCGCACCTGGGCCGCCCCGACGTCCTTACCAACTGGATGGACGCCGCTGTCCTCGATGAGAACGACCCCACGCAGACCGACAGCTCGCTGGACCTGTGGAACCCAGACAACGGGCCGCCGTACTCCCCCGAGTTCCTCGAGCGCTACCGCGAGGCGCAGGTCGCCCGGAATCAGCGGATCACCGACTGGGCCAAGGCCGAGCTCGAACGCGTGACCGCCGCCGGCATGACGGATCGGCTGTTTACGCTGGCACGCACCTGGGCCGACCCCCGCATGGTCGACCCGACCATCGACCCGAACGGCCGCACGCCGAACCGCTGCTACCAAGGTGATCCCCGGAAGGCCAACATGTCCGTGTGGGGCATCGGCGGTTCCAACACGCTGCGCACCTGGCTATCGATGTGGAGCCTGGAGACGTCGCAGTGCCGCGGTGAGCCCCACATGGCGCGGGTCACCGTGCCGACGATGGTGATCGACGCCCTCGACGACTCGGGGGTCTACCCGAGCGACGCTGCGAAGATCTTCGACGCCATCGGGTCGACGGACAAGACGCTGCATTCACTCCCTGGTGACCACTACTTTCGCGAGCCCACCGACTCGCGTGAGCTGGTGGCCGACCTGATGGTCGAGTGGGCCAACAAGAACGGGTAGGACGACGCCCCGTCAGCTGGCAGAGTCGGCCAGCTCGGTCGGCACGGCGGCGGCGTCGTCGTCGTCGAGGCGGAGGTTCTCGCTCCGCGGCATGCCAGGAGTGTCGACGCACAGTCCGATCAGGATGCCGTTCGCGTCGACGTAGTAGCGCGATTGGCACCAGCCGTGGTCTGCGTCCATCGCCTTCGGCCAGCCGGCGGACTTGAGCCGGCTCGACATTCGTGACGCGCGCTCGGCGTCCAGCCGGATCGCGACGTGGTTGGCCCACAGTGGCAGAGCGAGATCGGTGGACACCGCCGTGCGCAGCGGCGCCGGCTCACCGAAGCCCTCGAGGCGGAAGAACGCAATACACGTTCCGTCGTCGAACTCATAGACATGCTTAAACCACGAACCGTCAGGGTTCTCCTGGGTCTCGATGTTGACGAGCGGAAGTTCCAGGAGCTCGTGGTAGAAGTGGTGCGTCTCCTGCAGATGTGACATGTGTACGCGACGTGGTGGATACCGTTCGTGGCATGTCCGCCAGACTCGGCTGGTCGCCACATTGTATGCACAGCCGCCGCGCGTGGGAACCACCGTTGAGCCGGACCGGTTGGGTCCTGCTCATCGACCATCCGGGCAAGGTGTCGACATCGACCACGGATGCTCGGACCGAGGGGCACGAGCTGGCCGAAGCGCCGGCTAGGGCCGCCCCGGCACAGATGTGCCGGGCGCGTTGCTCGTCAATATCAGCCGGGCGGACTGGTCGACGTGGAGACTCTCGCGGACGCCCTCGAGGCAGATTAGGTCGCTGCGGCGCCTGGATGTGCTGCCACGGGAGCCACACAGATTCCCGCACGTCTGCGCGACCGGCACGACGTAATGATCACACCGCATGTGGCGTTCTCCTCGGCCGCGGCGATCACCGAGCTGCGTCACCGGCCTTACGAGAACCTGCTGTCGGTCCTGCGTGGCAAGCTGCCTGCGCACGCCCTGGTGCCGACCTCGCCCCGCCGGTCAAGAGGCTGAGCGGGCCCACCGTCGTCTCGGTTTCGGGCACGACGGCCCCGTCGAACAGTGCGCGCTCGAGGGTCGCATCGGCCTGGTTGAGACGCTCCAGCAGCGTGTCGCGACCCAGGTAGATGTGCTCGGTTATCAGCCGATGGGCGCGGGCCGGCTCGCCTCTCGCGATCGCATCGCGGATCAGCCGGTGGAACAGGTTGGACTGCGCCCGCTCCTCCCGCGAGAACACCTTGAACGCCTGGAATACCAATGGAAGGTCGACAACCCTCTCCAGCAGCTGGGTGAGGCGCTGGTGATCGGCGATCCGGAGGACCGTACTGTGGAAAAGACTGTTCGCCGCGTTGATCCGGCGTACCAGCTCCAGGTCGCTGAGGCCCTTGAGGGCAAGAGTGCGGTCGAACTCCTCGATGGCGCTGCTGAGCTCGTCGATGTCGGCGGGCGTCGCGCGGGTCGCGGCCCGCTCAGCGACGAACGCCTCGAGCCGGCACCTGAGCTCGTAGAGGTCGACCACGTCTGTCGAGGTGACGGCCCGCACGACCGCACCGCAGTTGCGCTCGCTGTCAACCAGGCCCTCGGCCTCCAGGCGGTGCAGCGCCTCGCGGACCGGAGTGCGGGACAGATCGAACTCGTCACTCACCCGCTGTTCGATGAGCCGCTGTCCCGGCCGGTAGCGACCCTCGACGATGGCCTGCCGGATCTGCACGTACGCGCGGTGGCTGCTGCCGAGCGAGGCATCGGTCAAGGTCTGAGGGCTCATGTGAATACAATACGCGACCCATAGCGGAAACCGAGCGTCGTGAGCCCAAAATGCCTATTCGGTGTTTTCGCTGGGCCGTCGGGCGATTTCATGCGGCGTCGCAAGCAACCGGACATTGCCCGACATCCGCCTCCGCAGCCGGTGACGCGACCTCGGACCCAGAAGGGCTGCAGGTGGCCACCAGTAGCATACAATCCGCCGGGACACTGGTCGGGGGGCCACTCGCGGGCGTCACGGTCATGGAGCTGGGGAGTTCATCGCCGGACCCTTCGTCGGCCAGCTTCTCGGCGACTACGACGCAGACGTCATTATGATCGAGCCGGTAACGCCATGGTGACCCGATGCGCCACTGGGGCGTCCTTCGTGACGGCGACAGCCTGTGGAGGCCGAGCATCGGCCGCAACAAGCGACCGGTGTGCATCGACATGCGGACGGCGGCCCGCCAGGACCTCATGCGTGAAATCGCAACAAGCACCGACGTCATCATCGAGAACTTTCGGCCTTGCCGCCTCGCCGAGTGGGGACTCGGGTACGCGGGCCTCTCACCGGCCAATCCCGCGCTGATCATGGCGCACGTCTCGGGTTACGGCCAGAACGGTCCCCGTGCCGGCGCCGCCGGATTCGGCAGCATTGGCCAGGCGGTCGGGGGGCCTGCGCTACACGACGGGCACCCCGAACCGGCCGCCCAGCCGGTACGGCGTCAGCATGGGTGACGCCCTCGCCGGGCTGTTCGCCGTCATCGGCGTGCTCGCGGCGCTGACCCAGGCGCACGCCACCGGGCAGGGGCAGGAGCTCAATGTCGCCATCTATGGGGCTGTTGCGGCGTTGATGGAGTCGTCGATGGCCGACTGCGAGATCGGCGGTGTGCTGCGCGAGCGCACTGGCAGCGTTCTGCCGGGGGTGGCGCCGTCCAACACCTATCCCACGGTCGATGGGCCGGACATCGTCATCGCGGCTAACGCCGATGCGGGCTTCGTCCGGCTGTGCACCGTCATGACCCACCAGAGCTCGCCGCCGACGATCGGTTCGTCACCCATCTCGCACGTGCCGACCGCGCCGAAGAGCTCGACGCGCTCATCGGCGACTGGACGCGCACGCTGGAGCCGGCTGCCCTGCTCGCCGAGTTAGAGGCCAACGGCGTGCCAGCCGGACGCCCTTCACCGCGCAGGACATGCTCAGCGACCCGCAGTACGCCGCACGCGAGATGATTCTGCGGCCCCCATCCTATCAGGGCTGGATGGTGCCGATGAGTGGAATCTTGCCCAAGTTCACGCGGACCCCGGGCAACGTCAGGACCACAGGGGCCGGCTGGGCGAGCACACGCGCGAGGTGCTCATGGGCTGCGTCGGCATCGAGGACGCAGCCATCGAGAAGCTGAAGCCTCGACGGCAGCATCACTGCCTGGCACCGCAAAACATTCCTGCCGGCTGAGACGAAACTCCAGTCGGGGCCGGGACAACACGAGGCGTTCTACGCGATGGCGGGAACCTTGGCCGGCATCGGCGCGTGCTTGACGTCTGCCGGTGTCAACACCTTCATCCAGGCCGCGAACTCCAGCGACAGACCATCAGGGTCGAAGAAGTAGACCGACCGCATGAACACGCCGTCGTATATCTCCCGCGACCAGCCCTCCGGGCTGTCGTCGTGGTTGATCGGACCGGAGCACCTGACGCCCTTGTCGCGCAGCCGCTGGGCGTACTCGTCGATCTTGTCGGGGTCGACGTCGAAAGCGATGTGGTTCATCGACGACACCGCACTGGTGATGTCGCCGCGGCCGGGCAGCGCAGCCGGGCCCGTCACACCCGGTTCCCTGGCGGGGGCACCTGGAAACCAGAAGAACGCGAGCGAGTCGCCCTTGCCGATGTCGAAGAAGAAGTGCTGACCCATTCCGTCCGGCAACTCAAGCGTCTTGGTCAGGGTCAGGCCGAGGATGCCCTGGTAGAACTCCACGGTCTGCTGCATGTCACTGCAGACGAGAGCGAGATGGTTGACACCTCGGAGATTGAACTCGGATCCAGCCATGGAGGCCTCCTACCATCAGTTCGAGCTTCTCGTTCATGTTATCCGTTTTGCGAATCGTATGCAATCATCGCTGAACGGGAGAGGACCACGAGTGAACGAACTACCCGCGGCCACGGAGCGCGTCGCGCAGCGGCTCACGGACGCGATCGAGAGCGGCGATCCCAACGCAATCGCCGCCTGCTGCACCGACAACGTCGTGGTGTGGCATAACTACGACGATCTTGAGGTCGGCTTCGACGTCGTCGTGCCCATGCTGTCCACCCTGGTGGCGAGGGTGCCGGGTGTGCGTTACGTCGATGTGCGCCGATATCCCATCGAGCGCGGCTACGTCCAGCAGCACGTCGTCCGCGGCGACGCGCCGTCCGGCCGACTGAACCTGCCGGCCTGCATGATCGTCGACGTCCGCGACGGTCTCATCGCGCGGATCGAGGAGTACCTCGACAGGGCGGCGATCAGCGTCCTTCGCCAGCCGCGTCAGAGGTAGAGCGCCTTGACCTCCTCCTCGCGGGCTCGCAGGTCGGCAGTAGCGCCGGAGAGCTCGATCCGGCCGCGATGCAGGATGTAGGCCCGATCGGCCGCTCGCAGAGCCACCCGGGCATGCTGTTCGACGATGAGCACCGCGGCGCCAGCCTTCGCCGCGTCGGAGAGCGCCCGCAGCAGCCGTCGTACGACGATCGGAGCGAGTCCCAACGACAACTCGTCAGCCAGCAGCACCTTGGGCTCCGCGGCGACGATCCGGGCAAGGGCGAGCATCTGCTGCTCACCCCCCGAGATCAGACCGGCCCGCACGTCGAGCCGATCCTCCAGCTCCGGGAAGTGCCGGAGCGCCGCGTCGATCGATCCCTTGCCCAGCCGCAGGTTCTCCCGGCAGGTCAACGCCATGAACAGGCAGCGGTTCTCGGTGAGCAGACCCATGCCGTTGCGGATCCGGCGGTGCAATGGCCCGGGCTTGTCGGTGCCATTGCACCGCACGCTGCCTGCCAGCAGCGGCAACTGTCCCGACAGCGCCCGGATGGTCGTCGTCTTGCCGGCACCGTTGGCTCCCAAGAGTGCCACGACCTCGCCGGCCCTGACCTCGAGGTCGAGGTTGATGATGGCCGGCGCACCGTGATAGCCAGCGGCGACACCGGTCGCCTGAAGCGCTGGCTCGGTCACTGGGTCTCCACCTTCGGGCTCGGCGAGGGCGACGGCACCGCGTGGCCCGGGGGCAGTGCCGCGGCGTTGGCGGGCACGTCGTCGACGCCGAGATAGGAACGCACGACCTCAGGATGCCGCCGGACGTCGTTGGGCGCTCCCTCGGCGATGACCTTGCCGAACTCCAGAGCCAGCACCCGATCGGAGACCGACATGACGAGCTCCACGTCGTGCTCGATCAGCAAGACCGCGATCTTCCAGGTCTCCGCCAGTCGCCGCAACAGGATCTTGAGCTCGCCCCGGTCGTGATCGTCGAGACCGGCGGCCGGTTCGTCGAGCATCAGCACCCTGGGGTGACTGGCCACCGCGCGGGAGATGCCCAGCAGACGTCGCTGACCGTAGGTCAAGTCCGCCGGCGCCAGGTCGAGCGAGTCGGTGAAGCTGAAGTCCTGGACCACGGCGACCGCGGCGGCCTCGAGCGTCAGTCGGCCGGGCCGGACCAGCGAGGTCAGGTCGTTCGCGCGGCCGTGATGCTCGGAGGCCACCATCAGGTTCTCGCCTACCGACAGCTCCTCGAACAGCTCAAGAGACTGGAACGACCGGGTGATGCCGGCCCGGCTGCGCTTGTGGGCCGCGAGCCCGCCCATCGGTCGGTCGTCGAGAGTGATGCGACCGGTTGCCACGACGTAGCCCGTGATCGCATCGACGAGTGTCGTCTTCCCGGCGCCGTTAGGGCCGATGACCCCGAGGATCTCGCCATCGCGCAGTTCGAGGCTGACGTTGTCGACCGCGACGACCCCGCCGAACTTCACGGTCAGCCCACTCACCGACAGGACGGTCGGCTCGGTGCGGACCAGGTCATCGACGTTCACGGCCGCCAGGTTCATGCCGCCCCGGCCCTTGCGCCGCAGCCGCTTGATGATCGGCGCCAGCTGCTGGACCACGCTCCCGGCGATCCCGTCCGGGTTCAGGATGACGGTGATCAGCAGCAGCAGACCGCCAATGAACTGCAACCACTTGCCCAGCCCGATGCTGCTGACGACCTTGTTGCCAAGGCCGCTCGGCTCGATACCTGTGCCGGCGACGGCGCCCCCGACGTACCCGACACCGCCGATCACGGCCTCGACGACATAGTTGACGGACTGGAACGGATCGAAGTTGTCAAACAGCGCGGTCGGGTAGCGGAACGCAATGAGGATGCCACCGATCGTCGCGACGATCGAGGACAGCACGAACGCGTGCAGTTTCGTTCTGGCGATGTTGATGCCCATCGCCGCGGCCGCCCGCTCATTGCTACGCACCGCGATGAATCGGCGTCCCGCACCCGATCGCCGGATGTTACGGACGATGATCGCCATGATCACGAACAGAGCCAGGGCAACCAGCGAGAAGCGCCGGGGGTAAGTCGTCTCGTCGATCTCGACGCCGAAGACCGACGGGGAGCCCACGTCGATGCCCGCCTGCCCCCCGGTCAGGCGGGTCGAGCTGAACACCAACGCGTTTAGCGCGGCGGCGAGCCCCAGGGTGACGACCGCGAGGGTCACGCCGCGGGTGCGGACCGCCGGCAGGCCGATGATCACCCCGATCGGGATCGCGACCGCGATCCCGACCAACGCCGCCGGCGGGGCCGGCCAGCCGTATGCGGCCACCAGGCGGGCCGCGGCCAGTGCCCCGAGACCGGCGATGGACAGCTGAGCGAGCGAGAGCTGCCCCGCCAGACCGGTCAGGATGACCAGTGACAGCAACAGGATCGCCGCGATCAGGCACGACGTCGTGGCCGCGACCCACTCGATCGGAAAAACGAACTGGATCAGTACCACAGCGACGATGAGGCTGGTGAGGATCGTGGTCGGAGAGAGCCGGCCGCTTCCGAGCCTCGGCAGCCGGGCACCGACGTAGTCGCGAGCTGGCAGCGACTTCCCGCGGATCATGAGGATCACGATGATGACCAGAAACGGCACTGCGTCGGAGAGGTTGGGGAACGACCGGATGACGGGCTCGCTGCCGTAGAACGTGAGTTCGGACTGGACCACGCCGATGAACATCGCTCCGACGGTGGCGGCGGGGAACGACGAGAGTCCGCCGAACAGCGCGGCCGCGAGGGCGGGGATCAGCAGCGTGGTCATGTTGGGCAGGCTCAGCCCGTCGAGCGGCGCGACCAAGATGCCGGCGAGGGCGGCGAGGGCACCAGCGAGGGCCCAGTTGCCGCGGGCGATCACTGACGACGACCATCCCAAGGCATTGAGCGCCTCTTCGTTCTCGGCGAGCGCAGCGGTTGCGAGACCGATCCGGGTGACGCGGAAGACCCACCACAGCACCGCGCTCAGCAGGATCGAGACGCCGAAGATGATGATGTAGTCCACCGTCAGATGAGCCCCGAAGATCCGGACTCCGTTCTGCGGGAGAAACGCGGGCACGAGCTGAGGGTTGGAGCCGAACTTCAGCTGACAGCCCGACTGAACCACCACGAGGATGCCGAGAGTGGCGATCGCCTTGGTCAAAGCGGACGCCGATCGCAGCGGCCGCATCACGATCAGCTGGACGAGCAACCCGAAGATCAGGCCCGCGATCACCGCTAGCACGATGGCGAGTGCCGTCGGGATGCCCTTGGCCTCGAAGTAGAACAGCGCGTATCCGGAGCCGACCGCGATCGCGGCGTTCGCGAAGTTGACCGCGCCGGAGGCGCGATAGATCACGATGACGCCAAGCGCGAGCAAGGTGTAGACCCCGCCGCTCGCGAGGCCCAGGATCGCGAAACGAATGGCGCTCGCCACCAGGTCCCCTTTCGACGAAAGCCCCGCCTGGGCTGCCGGTATGGCCGGCGTTATGGCCGAACCACACCACCCAGGCGGGGCTTTCTGGTCAGTTCTACGGCGTGACGGTGAAGTTCTTCACGAAGGACAGGGCACTTCCGGTCCATTTGTACTCGACCTCGTGGTTGTCCTTGTCCTGCGGATATCCCGGGAACACGCCGGTGCCGGCGAGACTGAAGGCTGGGGTCAGGCCGGTATCGACATTCGTCATCTTGGAGACGCCGGCCAACAGGTTCGGGCCGGTGATGTCACTGACACCCTTGGCGTCCTGGGCGAACATGAGCACGCCCTGGTAGGCGTTCTCCGCCAAGTTGTCCGCAGCACCGGCCGCCCCGGTCACACCGGTCGCCTTCATGTCCGCGACGAACTGGGTGAGCGGCGCAGACGTGGTGCCCGAGTCCGGGCTGAAGTACGTCCCGTTGACCGTCAGCTGGCCGGCAGGGAAATTCACCGGCGCGTAGAGCGCCTGGACGATCGTCGCCAGGTTGGTGTTGACCGGAATGCTCGACCCGCTCTTCTTGACCGCGGTCAAGATGCCGACCACGGCCTGCGGCCCACCGATTATCGACATGCACTTCGCGCCCCCGGCTAGGGCGGTTGCGACGTTCGACGTGAAGTTGGTCGTGGTGGCGGGGTAGAGGTAGCTCTTGAACGACGTGCCGCCGGCCTTCATGAAGGCCGCCTTGATGAACTTGATGCCGTCGGTAGTGCCGGGCTGGTTCACAGCCAGGACCGCAGCGGATTTGCAGCCCCCACCGTCGGCCGCCAGCAACTGGCCTTCACCGGTGTAATCCGTCGCGCTTGCATTGATCGGGAAGGAAATCGGGCTGGTGTGGTCAATCGGATTGATATCGGTCGACGCAAAATAGGGAATCTTTGCAGCCGCCAATGCAGGCATGAAATTAGTGTCGTAAATCGACAGGCTGCCGACCGCAGCGACGACGTGCTCTGAGACGGCCTTGCGTCCGCAGGCAGCGTCCTGGTTCGGGTTGCCCTGGTCGTCGCAGACCACCAGCTGGACCTGGTGACCATTGACGCCACCCTTCTGGTTGATCCGGGCCACTCCGGCCTTGGCACCGGTCACCATCTCTGGCAATGCATAGACAGGGCCGGAAATGGCACCTTCGATCATGACTTTGACCGGTGCGCCGCTGGACGCGCCTCCGCTCGTCGAGCCTCCTCCCGATGCCGAGCCCCCGGAGCTATTCGAGCCGCATCCGGCGACCAGGGTGGCGATCCCGGCCGCCGCAACAATCGCGTACGAGAACCTCGGATTCTTTCGCGCCATTATGGTCCTCTCGGTTGGCGGGCTACGCTAATTCGCAGCACCGTAACAGGTGGTCAAGACAGCGTCTACATTTTCATGTCGCACATAATGCGGTCGATAGAGAATTCGTAACTGGTCAGGTGCAGTGGGCTGCGGGCAGCCATGGTTGGCCTTCTGCGAGTCGGGTGAGCGCGTGGTAGATGTTGATGTTGTGTTTGCTGGCGGTGGCTGTGTAGGAGCGGATCGCCGCGA
>JAABUZ0100003903.1_pt1 | contig 21301 bp, 41 predicted proteins | sample 5562091 | NCBI WGS metagenome assembly JAABUZ01 (sample SAMN12813069, study PRJNA571459) | rock metagenome | isolation source: Antarctica rocks | place: Antarctica: Victoria Land, Linnaeus Terrace sud | collected 2015-12-21
TCGCCCGGCTTGGCGCCCTTCCACAGCACAAAGTCGGCCGGGTTGCGCTTGGCCGCGCTCACCGCCACGCGCTCGCCCGCGCGGTTGTCTTCCTGGTGCGCCCGCCGCTGTCAGGCTCATGCCGACTCTATATGACAGTGGTGGCGCTTTGCACTGTTGTCACGCACCTCGTTGTTATAGCTTGGCATGTGTATACATGATAAAGACCCCAAGAGAAAGAATAATGCCACACAAGAGACGAACGCCATTGCTGTTAACAGCACGGCGCAAGCTCTTGCACAACAGCACCGGCAAGTTGCCATGGCTCTGCAGACACGCATCTGTGCAACTAGTCCCCAGCCGCTGTCGCGCGGAGCACGGAGCATGCGCACCAGCGAGCGCCCAGACAGGCGGCCGTAGCCCTCCACGCTGTCCACGGCGAACAGGACGTCGCCGCCGGCCGCGTACGCGTGGCCGCTGGCCACCATGCGCTCGATGTCGGCCACCATGACGCCCACGTGGTCGGTCGCGCGCGGCTCCAGGTCGGGCGGCTGGCAGTTCAGCGCAGCCATGTCCGCGTGGAACTCCACAATGAACCTGCGTGAGGCTGCAGCAATGAGAGGCCGCGATGACAAAGGCTTGATTGTGTCCCTTCTGGACTAGCTCTCGATGCTAGCTCTTGAACATGTGGTCAGCCTGCAACCCTGGCCCGGCGCCTGCCTGCCATGGCTTGCATGTCATGTATATGCACACTTCAACAATGTACTGGTACAGAATGTGTATACGCTCAGGTGATGATGCTGCAGCTACTGTATGAACTCTGGCATGCTGCCAAGTCTGAGTGACCTGAAAGCTCATATGAGGCCCTGCAATACCGTGACGAGGACCCGCTCAGGCACACCCACTAGCGCACAGGTGCGAGGCGCACACAGCAGGAATGAGCGACAGTGTGCATAGGGATGCACCGCTGCGCGAGGGCGAGCGGGTCTTCGCCACCCTCGCGCGCGCGCGCAATAATTTTGTCGTCGATGTCAGTGAAGTTGCGCACGTAGGTCACACTGTAGCCCAGGTGGCGGAGCACGCGTACAAGCACGTCGAAGCAGCAGTACACCCGCGCGTGCCCTGTCGCATCGAACCGCCACATACGCCTTTGTCGGACACTTGCAGCTGACTACGCTCTTGTCTGTCAAGGGGCATGTCTCTGCGCTTCTGCGTTTCTGCGTGTAAGGTGCGCACAAATGTTGAACGGCAGGCCATGAGAGTGGCCCGGCGTCAAGGGTAAACTCCTGGCACATACATTCTCCTGACACATTCATGCTCTTCTGGCTGGCGCAAAAAGTGAGTCCGAGGGGTGCTCCCGCAGGCCGAGCACCTATGTGGCTGTAGTCATACACGGTCACCCCGCAGCAGTAGAGGCTGACTCGGTCGCCCTGGTCCGGGCGCGGCGCAAAGGGCTGCTTCCGCCGGGCCATGGTGTTGAAGAGCGCGAGCGGGTGTGCAGCCCCCGGCTCGGCCTGCACAGCTCCAGCGCCGCTTGACGGTTGCAAACGTTGCAGATTAAGCCCCATGAACAGGCTATGTTGTTGTGCAGTTGCCAACGACGCTGCAGGCACTCCGCCTAAACATAAGAGCCAGGTGTTCAGGCAGCACCAGGCAGTGCGACTGCTCAATACAAGCCGTTAGACTGGCTTTTGTGCAAAGTATACAGGAAGATGCTGGGACGTACGCTCTCAGGTGCTGCCGTGGCGCCAACAGGCGGTTGCACCGCAGTGGCGCTGGCAGCAGCGGCGGCGGAGTGCAGGCGGCGCTCAGCGGCCTGCTGGCAGCCCTGCCTTGGTGGCAGCCGCGCTCGCTGGAAGCCCCGCTGCCTCTGCAAGCGCCAGGGAGCGAGGGTGTGTGCAAGAGCGACCTTCTTGCAGCAGAGAAGAGCGACAAGGAGGGAGTCACACACACGTGTGTACAGCCCTAGCGAAAACTGTGTATAAGCCAAAATTAACAAGGAACGCAACGGCAAAGAAGGGCGTGAGAGCGGCAGTGCGCCGCACCGTGTCGGCCCCGTGCAACGCCTCTAGCAAGCCGCCGGTGGCAGAGCAGGAGTGCATCCGTACTGAAGCCACGCGCGTGTGCCAGCAAGAGTGGCGCAGCATTCGACCCATCAGCTGGCAATGCTGCATGCCAAAGGTCACAGCATCCCTCGGCTTTCTTTTGGCTCACGCCAGCTTGCAAGGACGCGATGGCCTTGTCGCTGGCTCTTCTGTTAGTGTCAGCATCACTCTTCCGGCGCACGTGCGAGCGATGAGGGCTTTGGCCGAGCGGAGCAAAGTGTGAAGCCGGGGTCGCGCACTCAGTTGCACCACAGGGAACCTGTCTTACCTTCAGGTGTGTGTCATTTGAGGTGTGTGTAGGCCCTGGCAACTTTGCCACCAGCTCTCATCAGCCGTCAATCTGAGAACGGTCGTGCGAGGTGAAGAGATGTAAGCTGACCATCAGTCACTTTCAACTCCACACAGCGCACGATGGGTACTGAAGCAAGCGCAGAGGATGTTCAGGTTACATGCAAGTTCACCACGCGGCTCCCTGCCGAGTACAAGGTGCCAGCAACAGCTGTGGTGCGTTCCCAGGCAGTCCCGTGACTTGAACAGCTGTTGGTGAGCAAGGAGGCTACCTCCGCTCCACTGCATTTGCGTATTCCAGATGTAAACAAGGCGCGGACCATGCAGGCAGTACCGGCAAAGCTGACCCGCTATGGCCTATCGCAAGTAGTCAACCACCTCCTGGGCCTAGGTGCGGGCTTCAGTTGGCGCCCCCTTTGGAGTCCGTGACTGCCGGCTAGCGCACACTGAGCGCTTTGCCTCTGAACTCTAAGGGAACCTGCAAGTATTGTCCCGCTGCAAGCATCTGTGTACACTGCTCAGTACTTGTGGCGGTCCTGCAGACCCGCCCAAGGCGTTTGACTTCCTGGTGAGCGGCGAGCTTGTGCGCTTGTCGCTGGAGCAGCTGCTGCTCGCGCAGGGCGCGTCTGCGGTGCGTGCCTTCATGTACGGCAGTCCAGGCCCTTGCTGGGCATTTTGCAGTTGCTGGCAGGCTGTCCAGGGCCTTTCTCGGCAAGCTCACAGTCAGCCTGCTTGTGGAGTATACAGGCACCTGGCACTCAACCCTGCAGTCACACACTGTGGCAGGCTAGAAAGGTTCTCAGCAACACAAAACGTGCTCACTGGCGTTCTATCAACGGCCAGGAAGCTGTGTTGGAGGTGGAGTACTTTCTGGCGGTTGTGCCGCCGTCCGCGGAGCAGGCGCTCCCGCACGATGACTGGTGCGTCGGGCAGCAGTGCACTGTGTGCCAATCCCGGGCATGCGCATTCTGGAGGTGCTGGCTCCAATGCAGTGTGTAGGACATGCTCAGTGGTGTGTGAGCAAGGTACAGAAGTCTTGTGTCGCCAGACAACATTGCGGCGAGGCTTGACGCAGTGCTTCCAGACCACAGGAGTTACATGGTGGATATGGCAAGCTGTGCGATTTAGGTAAAGGTGTCACGCATGCACAGGGGTTACCTGCAGGTGCATGGGGGTACTCCAGCTTGTGAACATTGCACTGCTCCAGCCACCTCGGCAGGCAATCAACCATCTGCATGCGCTGGCTGCAGCATGCCAATCTGCATGCGCTGGCTGCAGCATGCAAACATGCGTCGACGGGCCAAATTGTTGCAGGGTGAGCGCTGTGGATGGCAGTCGTGTGGACGCGCTGGTCAGCGGCTCATACGATGGCATGCTTCGGGTCTGGACTGGCAAGCCCCCCCCAATCCTGACCATTTCAAGCTATACATGCGACTTGGCCCGCCAATTTCAGCCTCCGTTGCTTTGCAGCTCACCAATGGCTGCACAAGTGCACACCCGAAAGGAACACTTGTAAGGCTTGCCATGCTGCGTGTGACTGCGTTACGGTGTTCTGCTCGCCTGTAGGTGGCGCGTGTCTGGTGCAAATAGCAGACCAGCGCAGGATAGCTTTCAGACTTGTCACTTCATCTCATGGCTCTGATGGCGCTCAGGGGCTTGAGCAGCTGCTCACACATCGCAGACACTGAGCGTGGCTGTGCTCGCGGGGCAGGCGCGGGCGCGTGCCTCAGCAGCGTGTGCGCGCACCGCGGGCCCATCCATGCGGTGGCCGCGCTGCCGCGCGCGCAGGGCTCCGCGCTGCTCTCCGCCGGCAAGGACGCGCTCCTGCGGCTCATCCGCGCGCCCGCGCTGGACGCCGCCGACGCGCCCGCCGGCGAGCACAACGGGGTGCGCGCTGCGGGAGCGAGTGCCCCTGTCATGCGAGCATTTACTGCTGCAAAGCTCTCCTCGCTTGACCAACGTGAGCAACCACCTGCTCTGGCACCCCTGCGCTGTGGTCGTCCTTCACAACCATTGTATTGGGGCATTGCTTAGGTTTGTTTTCCGTGTCCGTGGTGAGTTGTGCTGCCGGGCATCTTGCAAGTCGCTGCCTGCAGTGAGCATCTCGCGCTTCAACTTGAGAGAGCGTGACGCCCGCTGTGGACCTTGCAGGCCGCTGGGGCAGCCGGGGGCGACAACGGGGCGCTGGCGCCGCTGGAGGTGGCGGCCGTGTGCCGGGGGCACACGGACGCGGTGGAGAGCCTGGCGGCCAGCCCGGCGGGCGACCTGTGCGCCAGCGGCAGCTGGGACGCCACGCTGCGCGTCTGGCGCACGGGTGGGGCGCCTGAGACACCAGTAGCGCCGAAGGCTGGAGCAGCCCCGTGTAAAAATGTTGGCGCGGGGCGATTTGGCATCTGCGCTTCCGTGCGCGTGACCACCACTGTGCTTGAATAAGCCATTGTGGGCTGCAGAGTGCGGCAACACCGCTTGAATTGATGAGCTGAGGGGCGCCCAATGGATGCGTTGTGCAGGCGCGGCTGTGCTGGAGGCGAGCGAGGCCGCGGCGGGCGCGGCCGCCGAGCTGGCGCCCCTGTCGCGCAGCATGGCCGCGAAGAAGCGCAAGGCGGGCAGCGGCGGCGCCGCCATGCCGGCGGCGCCGCTGGAGGAGGAGGCGCGCGCGACGCTGGCGGGGCACACGCAGTGCGTGGCCGCCGTCGCGTGGCCCACGCCCGGCACGCTCTTCAGCGGCAGCTGGGACCACTCGGTGCGCGCCCCGGGCCGGTAGCCTGGTATAGCCTTGTTGTTGATTGTGCTGTAAATGCAGGGCACACCAGAATTATTTGCACTAGCCATGTGGGTGCGCTCTCAGGCCTGCAAGCCGTGGGTGCGCTCTCAGGCCTGCAAGCCGTGTTCGCGCGCACTGCACTGAGACGCGCTGCATGTGGAGCTGGAGGTAAGCTGCAGCTGCCTAGCCATGCAAGATGGATGTTTTCAACCGCCAAGATAAGCCTGTGATGTCCTTCAAGCGCAAAGGCCCCAAAAATTATATATGCTGTGCCAGGTGCGCCCTATGGGAGTGTTGGACAGCGTGCACAAAGAGTGGTCTTTGTGCACGCTGTCCCATACTCCCATGGGGCGCACATGACACATAGCAGTATGGAGTCGCATGCATGCTTGGCAGCGCTGCTGCCACATTGACCAGCCCGCAGAGGGCTGGCACGCTGCGGCATGTCTGCGTTCTTATCCCGCTGCGCCCGCGCGCGGCCAGGTGCGCCGCTGGGACGTGGAGAGCGGCGCGGCGACGGACACGCTGAACGCGAGCAAGGCGGTGTACTGCGTGGCGGCGCCGCCGCGCGACGCCAGCGGCGCCGGCCTGGTCGCGTTCGGCGGCGCGGAGCGCGTGCTGCGCCTGTGGGACCCGCGCACGGCGCCGGGCGAGGCCCTGGTGCGCGGGCCTGGAGCTGCCGGGCACCTGTGAGGGAGTGATCGCTAGCGCTGCACGCGTGATGGCGCCAGCGCAACTGCTTTGGGCCTGTGGACCGCGTGCCGCGCCTGGCCTATGTGCACATGACCCGCATAATGCCCCATATCACATGGCCCCATATTCCACCTAGGCCCCAGGCCAGGTGTGCACTCGAGCACACGCTGCGCGCAGGCTGTTGCTGGGGCGGATGTTGTTCAGCGCCCCACAGGAAGCTCATGGGACTCCGCCTGCATTGCAAGCCCCAGGGAAGCCCCAAGGATAGGCCGGCAAGGCGGTGGTGCGCTCTGCACACTCGCCCAGGTCGCATGAGCCTGCTGTCCTTGCATGCCGGGCGAGCTGGTAATTTACTACGACAGAGGCGACGGGCGCGCAGGCCAAGCGCGCATTGACATCGCACACCGACTGGGTCACCGCGGCGGCGTGGCACCCGGCCTCGCCGCACCACCTGGCCACCGCGTCGTTCGACCGCACAGTCAAGCTGTGGGACCTGCGCGCGCTCGTGCCGCTGCACACGCTCGCCGCGCACACCGACAAGGCGCTCGCCGTGTCCTGGGCCGGGCCGGCGCGCCTGGCAAGCGGCGGCGCCGACGGCGCGCTGCGAATGTTTGCCGTGTCGCTGTCAGGGCCGTGAGGCTCTGGCCCGCATGCCGGACTGCAGGTTGCGCCGTGCGACGCGCGCGCGCGGGCCGCTGCACACTTGGGCCGGGACAAATGAAAGCACTTGCTGAGCAGGGCTGGGCTTGCTCGCTTGACCAGCGGCGGCGTCGACTGCGAAGTGCGCATGCTCGCCATGGCGCTGTGACGCTGTCAGCAGCGCCAGGATGATCTCAAGCTCAAGCAAGCTCAGCCTTGAGTAAGACCAACTCGGTCCCAACCCTAGGCAGCAATCAAAGCATCTGCACGAAGGTCACTGCATGTGAGGTAGGGACACCCCAAGCAAAACTAAAGGCGTCGCTGCTAAGCACACATTTCAGCGACGGGTGTTTGCTATGCAGCAGGCAATACGCAGCACAGCAAATCGTGATGCGTATATGAGCGTCAAGATGTCTAGTCATGTCAGAGACGCTGAGCATGCATGGAGTGCATAAGCTGCAAGTAGCGGCGGCATGTGAAGCCCATGACCCGGGCCCTACCCTGATGACTACTGCTTCCCTCAGTGCACCTGCCTGCTGCCTTGCGTGCTTCCGCTGCGATCAAACTCACGCCAGCGCTAGGACCCTCTGCTTGCGTGCCTTCACTTTATTCAAGCAAGGTGTATTCACGCAGCGCCTGAAGTTTGCACGGAGCGCAACCCTGTGCGGCAGGTGCGCTGCGTGGCGTGCCTGTGGCAACACCAGTGTTGTCTGAGATTGAATCAAAGCCAGGACTGCGAGACGAGTGTAGCGGGTTGATTTCAAACACACGCGCGCGTGAGTCCGTTCAACCGAGGTCTGTCTATAGCGGCTCCCGCCGCATGCACCTGGTGCACTAGGGCTGGCGGTGATGGGCGGAAGTAGACCTTGAAGTTTGGAAGTCGCTGCCGGCAACCCCTTTCCAACTCACCTTCAACTGACTTTACAAGGTGTCCTCTTTGTGTGAACGCTTGCGGTTAACGCAGGCAACCATCTGCGGCGGGGAGGAGGCGCGTACCTGGGTCGCCCGAGTTTGCCGCTCTTGGCTGATCCAGCAGGATGAGGCCCAGACGCTGTCTGGTGAGCTCCCGCAGACACTGCCTTGCGCTCTGCTGCTTGGCATCCCGGCGTGTGTGCACCGCCCGTGCCGGCCCTGACTCCCCGCGCTTGCAGGGCCCCGCGGGGGCGCTGCTGGCGCTCCTGCTGGTGTCGGCGGCCGCGCTGGCCATGCCCGCGCCCACAGACGCCAAGGCGGCGGCGGCAGACCCGGGCGCGCTGCCCGGCGCGACGACCGCCAAGGCGGTCCCGGGCGCCGTCAACACCAAGGCCCCCCCGGGCGCAAAGGCAGGGGATGCCAAGGCGGCCGCGACCGAGGCGAAGACCGGCGCCGCGCTGGACCGCGCGGTGGAGGCGAATGTGGAGGCGCAGGACTACCAGGAGGAAACGGTGCCCGTCAAGGCGCAGGCGCGCGCTCCCCACCGGAGGAGAGCGCTCCCCGGCAGAGGAGAGCCCTCCCCAGAGGAGAGCGCTCCCCGGAGGAGAGCGCTCCAGAGGAGCGCTCCAGAGGAGAGCGTTCTCCGAGGAGAGCGCTCCCCGGCAGGCTCTGCACCAGAGCCAGAGGGAGTGCTGGGGTGCTCTCCACTGCTGTCTGTGACGGAAGAGGCGCTCGTTGTGGCCGAAGCAGTGGGCGGCTGGCGCTGCTCCTGCTGGGCCCGTGGTCTACTGGCTGGAGGCTCTACTGGGTGCAGGCTCTGCGGGCGCCAGGCGCTGAAGCACTCGCGCGAGGCCAGCGTCGCTTCAGAGGCGTGCGCGGGCTGGCGTGCAGGTGGTGCAGGGCGAGCCGGCCGCGCTGCTGGCCAGCGGCACGGGCGACATCTCTACCACGGGTGCGTATCCCAACCTGCGGCATCTCCCCTTGCTGCCCTGGGCGCGCTCTGAGCCCTCCGCGTCGCCCGCCATCTTGTCGCCAGCAAGGGAGCAGCCCGAACCATGTGATGCAGCTTCTGCTGCTGCCTGAGTCCGCCGCTGCGCCCGCACGCTGTGGACCGGGCTAAGGCGGGCGTCATGGGGAGCTGCTTTGGGAATGCACACAGGAGTGGCATTGTAAGGGTGAGAGGGACCTCAGCCCAGCAGGGCGGGCAGGCGAGACAGCCGCCAGGAGGGAGCTCACTGAGAGGCGCTGGAGGCCGGAGGCCTGGAAGGGCCGGCGCGCGTCCGGGCGACGGGGACCCGCGCTCACAGCTGCGGCGGCGCGGGGCCGGCGGCCAGGCGAGTGCCAGGAGGAGCTGGACCAGTGGTGCGGCGCGGTCAAGCCCGGCGAGGGCCGCCTGGCGCGCTGCATGACCGACCAGCTGGCCGAAGAGGCTAAAGACGGCTACAAGGGCGCGCGCACCGGCGCGCCGTGTCAGAAGGCGCTGTCGGGCTTCCGCGTCGCGCGCGCCGGCAACATCAACGCCGACCTGCCGCTCGCGCGCGCCTGCAAGGCCGACGCCGAGAAGCTCTGCGCCAACCGGCCGGCGGCGCGCGCCCCGGCCCAGGCCGCGCCGCTCCGCTCGCAGTGCATTGTCTGGAAAGGGTAGGTTTAGGTGGCAAGCGTGCCCTGCCTTGTGACACCGCTTGCTGGTGGCGCGGTCATCGCCCGCTCACGCCAGGGCCAGCGCTGCAGTGGCGTCCTGTATGCTGTGCATGCACAACAGGCGCGGCTGCTGCCGCACCGAACTCTGGCAGCCGGCGCGCGCAGGACTTCAGCATCCTGGGCTGCCTGCGCGACCACAAGGACGAGCTGGCAGCCGCGTGCCGCGAGGAGGTGTTCAAGCGCCAGCAGAACGCCGCCGACGACTGGCGCACCGACAAGGAGCTGGCCGCCGCCTGCAAGGCGCGCCGCGCCTCGCGCGGGCCTTCTCTGCCGCCGCGGCCGCGGAGCTGCGGCGCCCTGGCCTCCCGGCGCACGCTCTCCCGAGCGTGCTGCACAAGGCAGGACTGGGCTGTGCCTAGTGAGGGACTGCACCGGCTCTGCCATCCAGCCGCCTGTGAGGTTATGCTGACTGGGGCGATGGTGTGCGGCTCCCGTCTCCTGGACGCTGCTCGCCACAAGCCGGCTCATGCAGGGTGTCCAGAGGGTTTGCAGAGGAGCCGCCGCGCTGGCTGAATCTGGGCCGCGCGCGCCGCGCGCGCGCAGTCGGACGTGGACATCAACTGCAAGGACGCGGCGCCGGTCGGCGGCAAGGTGCAGGAGTGCCTGGCGGCCAAGCGCGCGCTGCTGTCCTGGGACTGCCAGGAGCAGCTGTTCCGGCAAGAGGTGGAGGACGCGGACGACATGCGCCTGTCCGCGCGCCTCTTCCGCGCCTGCCTCACCGACAAGAAGCAGGCGCGGGCGCGCGGGTTAGGGTAGGGTATGGGGCTGGGCTGATTTGCAGGTGCATCCCGGAAGAGGCACCGGCTGCAGCATATGCAGCGCGCGCATGCGTCGAGCGAACCGGCTGCTGCCTTCCGCGTCCGGCACGTTGGAGGCCGGTCGCTGGGGCGCCCCGGTTCCGCAAGCGGAGGTTTCTTGTCTTCGTGGCAGGCGAACGCTGCCTGCCGCACCGCGCGGGTGCGTGCGGCGCCGCTGACGTGCGCGCGCGCGCGGCCCGCGGCAGTTCTGCCCGGAGGTGCAGCCCGGTAACGCGCGCGCCAAGGAGTGCCTGGAGGACAGTCGCGAGAAGGAGGGCTTTTCAAAACCCTGCCGCGAGGAGCTGGAGAAGATGATGGCCGCGCGCGCGGCCGACTTCCGGCTGGACCCCAAGCTGCGCCAGCTGTGCGCGCGCGACATCCAGGCGCGCGCGCGCAGGGCCCTGTGCTCCTGCCGCGCGGGGCGCCCGCCGCCCCAGGGCGCTTCCGAGCTGTGCTGCTGCGGCCGCGTGTGCTTGAGTCAGGCCGCTTGGCGCTGGCTCGCCTCGTCGCTTCCTGCAACATGGTGGCAATTTGGCCTTCGTGCCACTGCTTTGCCGGTGCCACCTGGCCAGCAGTGCGAGTGTCCGCACAAGGAGTGAAAACCTGCTATTTCGATGATGCGGCTGTCGCCGGCCGTGCAGGTCGTGTGCGGGTACGAGCGCGACTCCATGGGCAGCACGGTGGGCGAAGACGCGCGCGTCATCCAGTGCCTGCAGGACTACAGGCGCGCGGCCGTTGGTCTGCGTTGCTTCAGTCCTCGGAACACATTTATCAGCAAAAGTGTAAGGAATACCTCGCTTTGTCTTGTTTGGGCTGCACTCAAGCATGTGTGGCGCTGGTCTGCAGGGCCAGGTGCTGCGTTGTTGTTGGCCCTGCTGCTCTGCCATGGGAAGAACGGCAAAGGGTGTGGTCATGAGCAGGGGGGAGGCGATGGGGGAGTTCCGCGTGGAGGTGAGATTTGTGGTTTGTAGCAAAATGTAGCAGTGTGTAGCTGACTGCTGAGCGTCTGCACAGACGCAGGCCTCGGCATCGTCCGGCCTGGCGAGCATCCTGCCCAAGCGTGCGGGCCGCGCGCGCAGGGACGAGATCCAGAGCCAGGCGTGCGCGGCGCGCGTGCAGAAGATCATGGAGTACGCGTCAAGCGACATCCGCTTCGACGTGCCGCTGGCTGACGCGTGCTTCGAGGACCGCCAGGAGTTCTGCGCCAACGTGCCGCCGGGCTCCGCACGCGTCATCCGCTGCCTGCAGGACAGGTGCTGCCCCAGCTCATATATCATGCACATGGTCGAAAAGTGAGGCCAGGTCGAACATGGCCTTTGCAGAAAGGTACTAGTTTCTGTGGCGCTGTGACTTACAGCCTGTGAGTGCGGTTCATGTCCTTTGAGTCCAAAGGTTTCTTGTTGCTAGGCAAACTCATTGCTTGGAAAGCAGGCGCTGTCTCCATGCAACCCACAGCGATCTTGACGCCCTGCACGCAGTCTTGCCAGGCCCACGACCAGCCCGCCAGCGACTGTCTTGGCAGGCCGAACCCGAGCCTGACCGGGGGCCGCGCGGCAGGCGCTCGGACCTGAGCTACGAGTGCAAGGCCACGCTGTTCGACCAGGAGGTCCGCATGGCCGAGAACATCGACTTTCAGTTCCCGATGAAGAAGAGCTGCGGCGCCGACATCAGCCGCTTCTGCAAGGACGTGCAGCACGGGCACGCCAAGACCATCCGCTGCCTGCAGGACAACCTGGCGGACCCGGGCATGTCCGCGCCGTGCAAGGCCGAGGTGGAGAAGCACGTGCAGCACGCCGCGCAGGACTACCGGTGCGCCGCTCCTCCCCCCGCCCCTGGCTTCGCGGCGTGTCCACTTCCAGCCTTTTTGGCGGGAGGAGATCCAGGGCGTGCCCACGGCAGTCAATGCAGCCCCTATACGGTGGTGTATTGCTTCAGATGCACACACTCCCTGGCTCGATCACACTCCCTCTGTTGCCTGTACACTGACTGCGCAACAGCAGCATTTTACGCAGCAAAACGTTCCGAGCAGGAACCCGGCGCCGCGCCTGCTCAGGCGCAGGCCCCGCGTTGGGCCGCGACGGGCCGGGCCCCTGCCTGCCGGGCCTGCGCGCCAGATGCGTATGTGATTCTGGGGCGCCACACCCTGCCCTAACCCTGTCCATGTGCAGGCTGAACTACCGCCTGAGCATCTCGTGCCACGACACGATAGTGGACAAGTGCGCGGACGCATGCACCAGCACCAGCATCGAGCAGCCCTGCGGCGGCACGGTGCTGCGCTGCCTGACTGAGAAGCTGGAGGACATCACGGACGCCGAGTGCAAGAAGGAGGTGTTCTACTTTGTCAAGATGGAGGCGCGCGCGCCGCGCCAGGCCCAGCCGGGGGGCGGACCTCTCAGGGTCAGGGCAGGGCTTGCGTCGTGTGCTTGACGGCTGTCGCTGTAAATGTGCGTTGTTCCCCATATATATCAGCGCAAAAGTTTGGAGCCCATTGGGGGGTTTGCCGGAAGGCGCTGTGTGCGCTACGCTGCACAGACTGTCTCCTGTTCGGCGCGCTTGCTGTGCATGCGCGCCGGTGACTGGTCGCCGATCGTTGTGACAGTGTGCGTCATGACAGTGCCCCGCTGTCGGCAGGTACGCGACTTCCGCAACGACGTCATCCTGGCCGAGGCCTGCCGGACGGACGTGGAGCTGCACTGCCCCAACGTGCCTGCGGGTGCGCGGCGCCGCGCCCGCTCCCGCGCCTCACCCCCATGTTTGTGAGTAGTAAGCGGGACAATCCTGAGGCACGCTAGCGAGCGTGAAGCACCGACTGGTTCCGAAGCTGTGCGCTGTTCCGGTAGTGGCGGCCGTGCAAGCGCCCGCCAGCACATGACGCCTCCCCGACTCAGCGCGCGCCGCGACGGGGGGCGCAGGCGAGGGGCGCGTGCACCAGTGCCTGCGCGACAACCGCGACAAGCTGTCCGAGGCGTGCCGCCGCGAGGAGACCAAGCTGGCGATCATTGAGTCGTCCAACACGGAGCTCATGCCCAACCTGGCGCGCGCGTGCAAGGCGCGCGCCCCGCGCGCCCCACGACGACGCGGGCGCAGCGTGCAGCCTGGGGCACCAGCCACGGCTGCTTGTCAGGTTGCAGCGTTGAGCAGAGAGCCTCTGCGCCGCGTTGCTCGCTGCGTGAGGTCCAAAGCGGCTGGGGGGACAGATGGCGGCTGGCCAGACGGGCGTGAGCGCTAGGGTAGGCGGGTGGTGTGCGCTGCGCCCGCGTGCATGCAGAGTGGACCCGTGCGACCCGTCCCGGCGCGCACCCGCGACTGGGCCGAGCGGCGGCCGCACGCGTGCAGGCGGAGCGTGCGGTGCACTGCGAGGGCGTACGCCCGGGCAAGGCGCGTGTGTTCAACTGCCTGCTGGCGGCGGCCGGGTACGCGGACTTCAGCGGCGCGTGCCGCGAGCAGCTGGCGCGCGGGCAGGCGCGCCGCGTCAAGGACTGGCGCCTCGACTACGACCTGCGCATGGCGTGCAAGGAGGACGTGCCCAAGGCGCGCCTCCGCCCGCATCTCGAGACAATAGCGCGATAGATAGAGCACTGTTACCAGAGTTGGCTCAGGTGCGAGTGGGAACAGCTCTCACCAGCAGGCCGCCCTTAGCGGCCTGCTTGTCACTGGGGCGCCCGTGCTACGGTTGCCACCGTCTCGCCTGGCGTGCCCAAGAGTGCACGCAGCGGCCCACCAGATTTGGACGGAAGGCTCTGCCTCCTGTCCTGCGCAATAATGACGGCCGTCCTGCACAACAGCAGCAGGAAGTCCATAGCAAGCCTGGGCGCGCCGGCAGGTGTGCGCGGCGGCGCGCGCGGGCCAGGACAAGGCCGACGGCGGCGTGCTGCAGTGCCTGGTGGCCAACGAGAAGGCGACCTCGGAGGCGTGTGCGCGCGAGACGGCGCGCGCCGTGCGCAACGCGCTGTCGTTCTGGACGCCGGCCGGGCCGGTCACCGCCGTGTGCGACATCGATGTCGACAAGCACTGCCCCAGCGCCAAGCCGTCCGCCGAGCGGCGCATGGGCGAGGTGCGCGGCGCGCCGCGAGCGTCGCACTCCCACGGCGTCCGAAGCACGCGGCAGCATGCGCGTAACACGACATGCCCGCCATAAGCTTAAAACAAGGCGCTGCAATCATGCAGCGATGTCCACAAGGCCCAGGACCGAGTCTCCGGAGCAGGTCAGTGCTTGCCGTGTCAGCGGTCAAATGCGCTGGTTTCAGTGAGCACACTTGCACTCCCGCTGAACAATTACCATCACGCTGTGTTGTTGTCGCTGAGGAGGTAGAGAGATGAGTGCCGCGGCAAAGCCCTACGTATGGCGGCTGCTGCCGAAGGCGCCCGGCTGAACGCCCTGACGGGGCGGTCGCGCGCGCGCAGGTGCGCGAGTGCCTGGCGGCGCTGGCGCTGCCGTCGCTGCCGGAGCCGCCGATGGTCGCGTCGCTGGCCACTGAGGAGGAGAAGGCGCGTTCCTGAGCCCATGTGTATCGACCTGCGTGATCACGGGGGCCTTCTGGCTCAGTTGAGAACGGCTGAGTCAGCATCGGCGGCGTATGGTCAGGCCAGTCTGGCGTGTAGTCGTGGTGCGTGACAGAGTCCGCCCACGTCTTCTACGCGCGCCGCCTCGGGTCAGGCTTGCAAACGGGGCAATGTCACAGATGCCGAGAGAGTTGCCCGCACAGGCATTTGTTGTGCTGTATCAACAGTCGTAGAGCATGTGTCCCACAGTCGTCTCGTCTGATCGCATGCACAAAGGCAGTCTTGGTGACAATTGCTTTGCTGCGCCGCGCAGGCGGCGATGAAGGCCGCCGGCACCAGCCTGGAGAGCAAGGCCGGCAACGGCAGCGCGGCGGCCGGCACCGCGGGCATCCCCGCCCGGCGGTTGCGGCGGCGGCTGCTCGCGCCCGCCACCGCCGAGGTCACAGAGGTCCCGGCCGAGAAGCCCTGGGTGCCCGCCGGCAAGGCGCCGACGCCGCCGTCCGGGCAGGTCAGCCGCCCCCCCGCAGCGCGCCCGCCCCGAGCGCCTGCAGCGCGCAGCAGCGCACACCAACCCTAGGGTGCGCGTGTTGAGTTTCCCACCGAGCCAGGCCCAGGCCAGCCAGAGGCCGCAGCCAACAATGTGCCGTCTGACTCAGGCTTGGGTTACCTTCCAAATCAGGACCTTGCTCTCTCACCCTACCATATCTTAACCCTACCGCGGGGCGCGCAGCTGACGCCCGAGTGCCAGGCGCTGGTCGAGATGGCCAGCCCGCCCGACTCGTACGAGGTGTACACGACCGCCATCAGCGCGGCCGCCGTGTCCACGCAGATCAAGGCGATCGAGTCGCGCCTGGGCCTGAAGGCGCGCCCGGCCCTGCCTGCATGCCTGCACGCGGCGGGCGCGCCGGGCTGGCCAACCTCTTGGGGCGCTGCGGAAGCGGGATGTGCCAGGGGGGTTAACAGGCTGCTTCAGAGCGCCTCGGGCGATGCGCATGCGCACAGGGCCCTTCCTCCGATCCGGCTCGCAGCCGGAGCATGTTCGCCTTGGTGCAATGGGTGCGAGGGATTCATACGTCCTCAAGCTCCTCTGAATGTGTGAGGAGAGCCAGCCAGCGCTGACGGACATGTGCGATGCCCCGCACCACTGCCGGCGTCTGTGGCAAGCATGCCATGGCACGGCTGCAGCAGCCCCCATGCGGCAATGGGGCGCGCACGCGCGAGGACCCGCTCGCGCCCGGGCGGAGCGTGACGCGACATGTGATGGCCTGCGTGCCTCACCTGGCTGAAGCACAGCTCACATGATGCTGAGCATACCTACCCTGACCCTATCATATTCACCCTATGATTGAGTGCCGCGCGCGAGCAGGAGGGCACGCTGGCGCCGGCCAACGCGGGCGACGGCATGCTCACGCTGACCGGCTGGAGCGCCGCGCTGGGCCTGCTCGCGATCGTGGTGGTCGCAGTCGTCGGCGCGGGGCTCGCCTACCGGCGCTACAAGGGCTACGACCAGATGAGCACCTACACGCTGGTCAACAAGGGCATCGCGAAATAGCCTGCGTCCCGGTTGCAAGGGTTAGGGTCAGGCTGCTAGGGTTAGCCTGCACCCCGGGGGTGAGGGGACCCAGGCTCCAGGGGTCCGCAGAGGAGCCTGCTGCGGCCGCTGCTGTGGCTGCACCTGCGCCGCCGCTGCGTGCGGCTCCGGCGCAGTCAGCGCATGCAAGCATTGCCAGCGCGGGCGCAGCCAGATGGACCGCGCCGCATTGGCACAGCGAGGGGAACAGCGCCTGCAGCTGCTACAGGCTGCCGGGCAGAGCACAGACGTGGCCGCGCGACAAGGGTATTGTGGTGCGGCTTTAGCGGCGTGTGCAGCGCATGCGTGACGGGGCTGAGCCTGGTTGTGTGCGGAGTCCCTCTGGCGCTGGTGCCAGCAGCCCGAGTTGGAGCGGGAGAGCTGGGAATTCCACAAATACCGAGGCGGTGATGTATCGTTTGAGGATAGGCGAGCCAGCTGTGCACTTCACTCAGGCTCATCGCAGTGCAAAGCTGCATGCGTCAACATTGTGAGGGGGTCAAGACGCCTGCCGTGACCACCAGAGGTCTGCAGTGCACATTTGTGCGGCTATGTGCGCGCAGCGGTCTGTGTTGTGGTCATGTGGGCCTGTGTGCTGCAGCGCAGGTGGCAGGCCTGTGCTTTGTAAGCAGGCGTCGTGCTGTCACTCCACTTGGGCCACCAATGCCGACATATGCGCACTTGCAGAGCTTAAAAAACAAAAGGCTCGAAAATGATGGAGCGCCTTATCAGGCTCCTTGGGCCTCCCGCCAAAACTTCTGTGCTGGTGCAATGTCTTTGCCTGTCCACTTCTCTCCTGCACCTGTGCTTGCAGCGCAGACAGGCAGCACGGTGGCAGCAGCACGCCACTGCGGTGTGCAGGCACCAGGCGCAGAAGGCTGCTTTGCGTGCTTGTAACCTCCCTGCGCCTCGATGGCTGACACAGACGAGGAGCTGGTGCGCAAGATTCACCTGGAGATCAATGGCCTGACGCGCCCGAGGCGCGCACGCGCTGCGCTGGAGGTGTCAGGTACGGAGCACTCTCATACGAGCTCGCTCCGCGTTTGTTCAGCCCAATCAGCCGCAGCCCGCTTGCTTTGCTCCCCATGGTGAGCAGCGACTCTATCACTGTTCCTGCACGGCCGCAGGCGCGCTGAGGCGGCAGATCGAGAAGCAGGCGGCCAGCACGCCGCGCACGTCCCCGTCAGCGACAGACGGCCCCGGCAGCCACGCGGTGGGCGAGAAGCGGCCGCGGCCGGCCAGCGCAGGGGTGGGGGGGTCTGTGCGCCTGGAGCCAAAGCCCAAGCTGAAGCGCATCGAGAAGCACCGCGACAGTGCGGCCCCCGCCTGCATCAGCAGCAGAGAGTACTTGTTTCAGCAGGGCTGATGTTGCCGCGACAGAGGCTGTGCGCGTACCATTCCCCAGCAGATAAGCAAGCAAAGCGCCGCGCAGGCGGGGCCACCACCGAGCCGCTGCCGCGGCCTTCCAAACTTGGCGCGGCGGCGGCCGTGAAGGACGAGGAGCTGTTCGAGGGGGACAAGGCGGTGTCGGAGGCGCCAGACTTTGCGCGGCAGGCGGAGCCGCGCGGCTCGGTGCACCACGAGGCGCCAGAGCACCCGGCGCAGCAGGCGCGCCAGCTGCTCTGCATAAAGTGTGTTGAAAGCAGTATCCGCGATTCCATCCTTTGCAGCTGCCCAAAACGTGCTGTCCAGACACGGCGCCAAGCCTCCGGGAGGAGAACGCTGCAGGCGCGTGCTAGGTCTCCCTGCTCAGGGCGGCAAAAACACTATTCTGACTTGCCGTACCATTTCATTGTTCCCCGCGCATCATCCGCCAGTGTCTTTCTGGGTAGCCGACAGCACTCTCAGCAGGGCATTCAGCAGGGCGATAAACAGCACAGCATATGCTATGGCTCAAAGATTGCATAGGCGGGCTCTTGACGTGCAGATGCCCGCCTACCTGCCTGCCTGCACGCGGTTTGCAACACAGCTGTTTGTGAAACCATGTCGTAGAGCTGCTCTCACAGTCGCTCCTGGGGTGACAGGAGGTGTCGGGCTCGCGTTCGAGTGAGCGCGCATACCTGGCGCCCGCGCTGCTGGCTGCAGCCAACGCGCGCAAGGCGGTGCGGCGGCGTGACGGCGGCTGCAGAAACGACCCCGCGCTCCAAAGGTATTGCCCATTGCTGCCTGTTTGTGATCTTCAGTGTGGTGATAGCAGAATAAAGCAAACTGTGATCGCTGCTATAGCAGCAGTCCCGCCAGCGCTTATGGGGCTTTGAGCGGCACGTTGGGCCAACAATCAAGCAGGCACCCTGCTGCCTGAAGCGTGTGTCGATCATCTTGTGCGATTATAGGGCTGGAGTCCCACGGCGTCCCATGGCGGGCCAGGCTGCGAGTGCGCGCAGCGCGCGCGCAGGGTGAAGTGCTTCGTGGCGGGCGCGCGCTGGGGCCTCACGCTCGCGCCGGCGGCGCTGGCGACGCGCAGCGCACTCGCGGCCGCGCTCGGCCGCGGCCTGGCCGGCGAGCTTGCGGCGCCACTCGGCCGCGGCGACCGACTGCATGTCGTGTTCGTGGACGAGGAGGGCCGCATCTCGGAGTTCCCGCCGCGCGCAGAGGCCGGCTGGAAGACCGCCGCGGCCAGCAGCGAGCGCGTGTACGTGCGCCAGGACTCGCCCGCGCGCTGACGCGCGCGCAGGCGCCGCGCAGGGTTGTGCCGGTCTGCTTGCAGGGGCTGCTGCTCTTGCAGGGCCGCCCCTGAACCTGACGCCCGCCGTCGTGAGGCGCTCATGCGAAGTGGTCACGCTGCCGCTGCCGCAACTGGGCAGAGCGCTTTTCTGTCACATGAGCGGCGGCTCCCAGCATGGTGTGGCCGCCAGGGCCGCTAGGCTTGGGATGCTGCATGCAGCGGGCCTGGCTTGCGCGTACGGTGCCGGGGGGGTAGGGCGGGCTGAATGACAGCCAGGAGGTGCAGGGGACCCGCAGGAAGGGAGCTGGCAGGTTTTGGTTGTAGTGTGTGCAGATTCAGACGGAAGTGAGGTAGTGTGTTCTTGTACAGTGCCATCAGGGTGGCCTGCAGCTGTGGATGCCGCGCCCTTGCCATGGCCGTCGGGGGCCCGCAGACTGTGTGGGGTTCACCTGAGGTCCAATGACTTTTGACCGTATTTGTGTGCTTGTGTTCCAGACTGTCCAGACTTGCATGGCTTTTCACATGGTGCATGCCTCCTCGCTGCTTGTCGTGCTCCTGTCCTCTGCTTGTGTGTTCCTGCTTGCAGGGCAGGCAGGGGTTTCAACCCTGTCACCAAAGCATGCGGCAGCGACATGCGTTACAGATCGCTTCTTGTAATTACAAGACCCACTAGATGGTACAAACACCTAAGCCCACATGAGCACCCTACCGGAGAGTAAGACGCAAGGGTCAGTCGGCACAGCGAGCATATCAGGCACACTACCGCACCAGAAACTGAGGGAATGCCATAAGGTAAGTCGCCATTCACGACGCTGCGTCCTAAGCAGCAACACACAGCCCAGCGGCGCAGCACTGAGCACATGCAGGTTTGCATGAGCGGGCGACCAGGAGCCCCGCACCGTGGATGGCGCCCCGGCTCTGACCCGACACGACTGCCGCGCCGCTCCTAGTGAGCAGCGACATGCGCCCGCGCTCACAGGCGCGCGGCGGGCTGCAGCGACGGCAGCAGCAGCACCTTGCCCACCACGCTGCGCGCGCGCCCCAGGCGCAGGCCGTCGCCAGGTGCCGCACAGCATAGGGTTAGGGCAAGTCAGGGTAAGCAACCCTAACCCAGCGCGCACGCAAAGCCAAGCAGTCTGCCCCAACCGGGTTGTGCGCAGGGCACGGCGAGCGACCAGACGGCACTGCAGCAGGCTGCAAGCAAGACAGGACGCGAGCGAAGCTGGTGCACACAGATCCGCGGCCGGAAGACAGGTGATGCGAAAAAGCATACGTGCGGGCGGCGCGCGGCCGCACCTCCGGTCCAGCAGGACCTTGAAGGCGGACGCCGCCTGCTCCAAGGGGTACCTGCCGGGCGGGCAGGCGCAGGCTGTCGCTCGCGCACACGCGCCCTGCATCTTCTCGCTTGATGTCCTGTGATCTGCACAGCAAGTGCAGCATGACAGACGGTAGCATGTGCAGGCTCATGCGCAGACGGCCCCTCACATTTTGAGCCCAAGCGCAGTGCGCCAGAGCGACGCGAGCACCTCAAAAGTTAGCGTCCCCGGCCCCCGATCTCGTGCGCAAGTGGTGGAACACCACACCTGCGCAAGTGCTGGTGGGGCAGCGCGGCCCCGCAGGGGCGCGCCTGGTGGCGCCCCGGGGCAGGGAGTATGCGGACTCTGGCGTGTCCAGCGATGCAGGCAGGCTGATGGTAGGGTACAGGGTTAGGGTTATGCAGGGCTGAGCGCGCCTGTGGAAGATGGGCACGCTGATGCGGCCCGCCCCCAGCCAGCCCAGCAGCTCCTCCAGCGACGCGCGCAGCACGCGCGGCTGGTGCTGCATGTAGCTGCCCCAGAACACGCCGTGCAGCGTCGCGTTCTTGACCAGCGCGAGGTTCAGGCTGACCTGCGCCGCCGTTGGAGGCCGTCACGGGGGCGCGCCGCGGGCGCGCCGGCCCCTGAGGGGCACCAGACGCCGCATTTGTTTCCTGTGCTCATTGTCACCACAGTCGCAAAGCTGCAGGCACATGGTGGCCACAGCGAGCTTTCTCAGGCGCAGGCCGTGACCCCCTGCAAAAGGCGCCCGCGCAGGCCCCAGCGACGCGCCTTGGGAATGGTGCCGGACGCGAAGCCGATGACAAGTACCTGGGCGCCCCAGTTTATTGTCTTCAGCGCCTCCGCAAACGCCGTGCCGCCGACCGGGTCGTACACAACATCGATGCCCTGCGGCGCTGCGGCCTGCGCGCGGCCGCGGCTTCGCGCGTCAGCCTGGCCCTGGGCGCCGGGGTCGCGCATGGCGCACTTGCCCGGCGGCGCCGCGAGGCCATGCAACAGCGCCAGGGCTTTTACCTCTGCAGTATTCTTCCTCTTAGTGCTGACCGTAGCTCTCATTTAGACCCCATGCTCGCTGCTCATGCAAGGGTGAGTACTGCAAGCAGCCATGCACTCTTTCCACCGCACGATGCGCACGATGCCACGCGGTGCAACCTCAGGCCGCAGGATCCCTGAGCCGCAGGGACAGGGCCTGGGGCGGCGCGCGCCTTGATGAGCTGCCGCAGCGGCACGTCCTTGCCGGCGGCGGCGGTGTCGACGACCGCGTCCGCGCCGAGCGCGCGCAGCGCGTCCGCCTTGGCCGCGCCGCGGCAGACGGCGACCATGCGCGCGCCCATGACCTTGGCGATCTGCCGGCGCCGCCGCGCGCAAT
>JAABUZ0100003905.1_pt1 | contig 21286 bp, 19 predicted proteins | sample 5562091 | NCBI WGS metagenome assembly JAABUZ01 (sample SAMN12813069, study PRJNA571459) | rock metagenome | isolation source: Antarctica rocks | place: Antarctica: Victoria Land, Linnaeus Terrace sud | collected 2015-12-21
GTGGTGCGAAGGGGCGCAGCAGGAGTATCATCGCAGGCGGTAGGGTATGCATCGGTACCTCCTCTTAGTCGAGTGGTATCGAGCATACCCCGCCCCTTCATCTCCTGCCAATTGGGGAAAGTCGAGCGTAGTCCTTAGTCCTCAGTCCTTCGTCCTATCTCACGCCACGTACCGGACGATCATCCAGAAGAAGCAGGCGCTGCCACCGAGGACGAAGAGGTGCCAGAGCGCGTGCGCCTCGAAGACGCCGGGGATGAGGTTTGGCCGCTTCAGTGCATGGATGACCGCGCCGACGCTATAGATGATGCCACCCGCGAGCAGCCAGACGAGTGCCCCGGCAGGGAGGCGGTGGAAGAGCACGGGAGCAGCGACGAGCGCGGCCCACCCCATCAGGAGATAGATGCCGGTGGAGAGCCACTTCGGGGTGTGCATCCAGCACGCCTTGAGAATCAGGCCACCAACTGCCAATCCCCAGACGACCGCCAGCAGGCTCCATCCCCAGATACCACCGAGGGCAACAATGCAAATCGGCGTGTACGTCCCAGCGATCAGAACGAAAATCATCATGTGATCAATGCGCCGCAACTTCGCAATGCCCGCCGGAGAGAGCGGGAGGGAATGGTAGAGCGTACTCGCCGTGTAAAGGGCGATCTGACTGAGGCCGAAGATCGTGAAGGCGATCACCTGCCGCGCATCCCGCGCCGCAATCGCCAGCCACAAAAGCACGCCGAGCGCGACAACTGAGAGGAGCACGCCCACCAGATGGGTCAGCCCGTTGACCGGTTCACGCATTCTCGCCGCGATGCTGTGCTCCCTTTCCACGCCGCCCATCGACAACGCCTACAAAGGTCTACGGATATTCCGGGCGTAGGTTGCTTCCCCCGTTCTGTCCCTCAATCCGCGTCGAGGAAGCGCGCGAGTTTCGTGAGGAAGCCATCATTTGGAACGGACGCCGGGACGAAATCGGCGAAGCAACGGCCGCTGAGGTAATCGGGGAACGAGTACACACCCGTGATCTGGACATAGCAACGGTCGGGAAAGCGCTCCCAGCCGCGCGCCAGACCGATCCGCAGGAAGACCGGGTTTTTCCGCAAGATGGCGGTCAAGCGGTGCGCGACCGTGGCGGGCGGCACGGCACGCTGGTCGCGCACGATGGCATTGCTCCGGTGTTGCCTCGGTACATAGGAGGCAGCACGCCTTTTCTTCATAGAAGGCGCGGTCGAGCGCGAAGGGTACATTGCGCTGATCCATCAACGTCTCGAAGTGTCGGACGTACTGTAGTTAGCATCACGTTGTTCTACTCCCACCAAACGAACCTATTGGGGACAAACCCGAACTCTGCTAGGTTCGTCCCGTTCCCTAGTGTTTGCTGTCTCTTTACTTGTCTCTTTATCAACGTCCCGGTGAGTGGCCGAATTGCTGAGTTTTGAGACGAGGCGCGTATCGGCACTCAGGAGCATGTTTTTCGGTAGTAGGTCAAAGAATGACACTTTCGTCGAAGTGTGTTATTGTGGAATCCGATTGTTATAGGAAACCGGATAATTACAGGGGGGTGCTAGGGTGGGCAAAGGATTCCTTTCAACCGATATGTCACGTCGCGATGCGTTGAAGACTGGCCTGAAAGGAAGCGTCTATGCTGCGCCGATTGTTTTAGGGGCCACGGGAGTTCAGTCGGTGGGAGCAGCATCGCCACCACCAACCGCTACCACGACTGCTGCCCCAACGCCAACCTCCACCACGACTGCTGCCCCAGTCCCAGGAACACCTTCGCTCACTGTGACACCTTCTTCTGGTCCGGCTGGCACACCGTTTACCGTCACCCTTGCGAACTTCCCGGCCTCAACAACGGGAACAGTGAATATTTTGAGTCCAGGAGTTAGTGATTCGTTCTTCGAACTTCCTGTGACTACGGATGCTAACGGCAGTGCCACCGTTGTCTTTAGGAACTTCAGCGCCCCACCTGGCTCTTACCAGGTGAACGCATTCGTTGGAAACACTGGAAACACGAATAAACCAACAATCCAGATAACTGCTCCCGCCCTCCTAGGTGCAGTCACTGTCACATCAGTTGCTGGTTGCAATCCAGTATTCTCTGGGAGCGGCTTCCCTACAGGAGTTGACCTGAATGTGATTATCACGAGTCCATCCGGCACCACTATTACGGGTTTCAACACTATCCAAACCCGTCCAGACGGCACATTCCAACTCTTTGGTGGCAACAGTCTACCCGCTGGTTCGTTGAATCTTGTGGTGAGCGCTGGCCCGAATGTGTTGAACAAAACAACATTCGCGCAGACGGCGTGTGTGGGCAATCAACCCTCCATAAACGCGAATCAGTTCCAAGTCGTCGCTGGAACACCTCTCGCCTTCACAGGCTTTCAATTCTCTCCCGGAAGTACGCTGACCGTATCTGCGCGGAGTAATAACGGAACGCTTCTTGGGTCAACACCCGTCACAGCGGATGGCACAGGTCAATTCAGTGGCACTTTAAGCACAACCGGGTTTCCTGTGGGTGACATCAACCTCGTCGTCACAGCAACAGGCTCTAACACGGTGCTGGCAGTAGGTAGTACGAGTATCGTGTAGCGGGACAAGCAACTCAAAGACCCATCGAAATGCCGTCACCCCCCAGGTAGCGGCATTTCTTGACGATGAAGTAAACGTCCTCTCTGCTCCGTCCACCTAAGGTATGCCCAATCGCCATTTTTCCGGTAGGTGGAGAGAACATCGGGGATCGGAGCGAGCGATGGCGTGTAATGATACTCGCAGTTAATCAGATTTGGGAGGAAATACGCAAGATCGTCGCACTTTGTGAACCCGGAGAGTTGCCCGGTCGGGCGGAGACGAATGTCTACCAGCCGTTGGACATCGTTCTTCTTCATTCGATAGTCCACGAGGTTGAGATAGTCCGCATGACCGCGCGGCAGGATACCATCTTTATAGCATGCCGGATCGCGTGGTCGCCCACCGAGCCAATCGCCCATGTAAGCGTAGCGCACCCCCGCCTCCGCCATCGTCCGCACAAAGGCACGCCGGTTGAATTGCGGCGCGTATCTGCTCGCGGGGATGCTCCGTACATCCACGAGCAGATCAATCTGTTGCTCGCGCAGCAAGGCAACGACGCGCGCGGCAGGCGCGTTGCTGTGCCCGATGGTGTAGATGTCCGCCCGGCTTCTCGGTGGTATCATCGCTCCCCGTTTCGTTCGTGTGGGGATGGTAGCATACCGACAACCGACCGAGGCGTCCGCTCAGGGTGATTTCAACGTCGCTTCATGGCGCACTGTGCATTCCGGGTGGCGAGGTGCGCTCGGTGCAATCACTGACCGCCCATGCGCGCAGGTCATCGAGCCAGAAGTCCCACAAGGCCTCATACGCGCCCTCGCGGCCAAGCATTGGGATGCGCTCGTCGAAGGCGTCCATCGCCATGATCCAGCCATCGCGGTAGGCGCGGCGGTCGGTTTCCTCCGCGCGTATCGTCGCTTCCGGTGGTGGCGTTAGTGATTCACGCAGCAGGTCGCTGACGCGGGTTAGTTTGAAGGGCATGGGGCGCTCCTTTCGGTGGCAGGCGTCGGTTGCCCAACTGCCCAGAATGCCCAAACCCCTACATCTAGACTTTTGGGCGGGCAGCGGGTCGCTTATTTACAGGAAACGTGTACCCCTCCTATCTATAGATAATAATATATTATTTGTCTGTTAAGGGGAGCGTGAGATCGGCTTCGTTGCCCTGCCCAGAACTCCATATCATAGGGTTTTGGGCATTTTGGGCAGATGCAATGCTCTCGGCGACCCGTTGGGCCGTTGTCCGCGCGACTCCCTGATCCATCAATCTGCGCACGAGCGCCTTTGTCGTCAATCCCGGTGTCTCCGTGAGCATCCGGGTAGCCGTTCCCATCGCCTGCGCGAATATCGTACTCGGCCTGCCGGTTGTCGGCGGGGCGGGTTGCGCGTCGGTGGTCTGCCAGTGGAAGGAGTGGAGGGTCTCGCCGTCCATCTCCGCCTCCATGCGCAGGGTGCGCGGCTTCGCCTCCGCCGTGTGGCGCGCCTTGCGCTGGATCAGGGTGCAGAGGCGCGGCAGTCCCTCCTCATCGCGCTCCTGTTTGAGGAAGAAGACGGCGTCCGTCTTGGCGATAATCGCGCTCGATCCGCGCACATCATCGAGGCCCGCGCCGTCTCCCTTGCGCTGATGATGGACGATCAGGACGCCGCAGCCGAGCGCGTGCTTGATCTCGACGAGCGAGGCCATCGTGTCCGTCATGTCATCGGCGCTCGCTTCCTCGCCCCGATGGAGGTCGGAGTAGGTGTCGAAGATGATGAGGCGCAAGTCCGGCACGGCGGCGAGGGTCTCCAGAAGCGCCGCCACCCGGTCATGCTCGCGGATGTCGTACATCGTGTAGTCCGCCGAGACGAAGAGGGGCAGCGTGTCAAGCGCATCGTCCGCGAGGCCGTGACCCCGCAGGGCGGCGTCGGCCCGAATCACCGCCGATTCCGGCTCGCCGTCGAGGTCAATGTAGGCGACGCCGCCCTGCGTGACGGGGATCGCGCCGAGCCAGTCCTCGCCGAGCAGGACGCAGGCCGCGAGATCGTAGGCGAGCATGGACTTGCCGGTGCCGGACTTGGCGACAAGCAGCGTAATGCCGCCCTTCGGCACAACGCCGGTGACGATCCACTGGATCGTGGTCGCGCTCCGCTGCCGCAACGCGCTGATGTGGTAGAGACGAAAGGGTTCATCGCTCATCCGGGCCTCCTTTCAGTAACGAGTAACGAGTAACGAGTCGTAATGCGGGCGGCGGGGCGATTCGTGAAGCGTGAACGCATGGACGTGCTCCTTTCAAGGAGAAACCTAACCCCCGGCCCCTTCCGTTCCTCGGCGTGGGAAGGGGTGACTTGATCTAATTATCCGAATATTCCGCCAAACGCCTCGATCTTTCGGCGGCTCACTCCCCCTTCCTCGCGGGAAGGGGGTCGGGGGGTTAGGTTCCCCGTCGCTTTCCGCGCGACCAGCGGCCCTGTTCCCCCTCAGTATTTCCTGCCCAGCGATCGAGCGGGCGACCGCTGTGTGCGGTACTTGGGAAGGGGAGATTCGCCCGCAGCGCGAGGTATTCCAATGCCTGCCCGAAGGAGATATGGTGGCGGCGAATGATGTAGGTAAAGACATCGCCCCACTCCTGCGTGCCGTAGTCGTAATAATGCCCATCGGTGTAGACATGGAACGAGGGCGTGTCGTCCTGCCGAAAGGGCGAGCGCATGCGGAAACTGCTGACCATGCGACCGGGCGGCGGTTGGCCGGTGTCCTCGACGATCACCCGCATCAGGTCGCTCGCCATGCGGACACGCTGGACGAAATCGGTGGGGTAGCGCCGCGCCTCCTTCGCGGCTGCTGTGAGGTCCACGCCGCCTTCCCCACGCAATGCCAGTTCGTTCTCGACCTCGCCGACGAGATGCGTCGTGATCGCGAGGTGCAGTTCGAGATCGCCGGGGGTGATGCCGGGATAGTGCATAACGAGATCGGCCTTGTAGGCATCGCGCAGCGTCAGCAGATCGGGCGTGCATTGGTCGCGGAACTGGCGCGGCCATGCCAGCGCGCAGAAATCATTGAGCGCACAACAGAACGTCACACCCATGGGGATATTCTCCTTTCACGAATCGCGAGGAAGTAGTAGAACAAATGTTCCTGTATAGAGAAGCCGGAAGCAGCCGAAAATGGACAAATCTATAGAAAAGTATGCAGTTACGGGACGCCAGCATCCAATGTGCGAAGTATCGCTGGATTTTCATTGGAATAGAGTCGTCTTACGGCGTAAAACATCGGGCCGAAGAACTGCTCGTAGCAGGGCGTATGCGTTCTCCTCGCTGTCGGGCGAGACACCCCTCTCCATCGCGGGCACCCTCTGGGCAGTGAGAGGGGGCAGGGGGTGAGGTTTTTCGAGAACGCATACGCCCTGCATCGAAGCATCGATCGTCTTTACAATGGGGGATGCGTGCCATAGACTCCTGGCATTGCCCTCACGAGCGGAAAGGATTCGCGGGATGGACACGGTCACCTCAGCCGACGGCACCGCCATCGCCTATGAGCGCACCGGAGAGGGACCACCCCTCGTGCTCCTGCACGGCACGAGCCGGGACCGCTCGCACTGGGCGCGCAGCCTGCCAGGGCTCACGCGGCACGCCACCGTCTATGCCGTCGATCGGCGCGGGCGCGGGGAAAGCGGCGACGCGGACCGCTATGCCATCGAGCGCGAGGTCGAGGATGTCCTCGCCGTAATCGACGCGGTCGGGGAGCCGGTCCACCTGCTCGGCCACTCCTACGGAGCGATCATCGCCCTGGAGGCGGCGATGCGCACGGACCGCCTGCGGGGCCTGATCCTCTACGAGCCCCCGATCGCTGTGGGGGCGGACCGGGTGCCGGATGATCTCGGCGAACGGCTCGCGGCGATCCTGGCGACCGGCGATCGCGAGGCGGTGCTCGTCACGTTCCTGCGGGAGGGGCCGCGCTACCCGCCGGAGGTGATCGCGGCGCGGCGCACGCTGCCGACCTGGCCGGACGCGCTCGCCCTGGCCCACACGCTGCCGCGCGAGACGCAGACGGTGCATCGTTACGCGCTCGATCCCGCGCGCGTTGCAGCGGTGAAGGCATCGACGTTGTTACTCCTCGGCAGCCGGAGCCCGTCGTTCTTCCGTGCGGCGATCGAGACGCTGCACGCGACGTTGCCGCAGAGCGAGATGGTCGTGTTGCCGGGTCAGCACCACAACGCGATGGAGGCTGCGCCGGAGTTGTTCGTGGAGACGGTGCACCGCTTCGTGGGCGAACAGCGCGACGGCGAAGGGCGGTAGGATCATCACATGGGGGAAAGTACAGAACTTCGCGGACGCAACCGGCAAATGCGTGCGGTGCGTCCATTCCCGTTCCAAAATGGATGGATACGAACGATCTCGCCGTGAAGCCAGCACGCCACACGCAGTACCGCTTCGAAATCATCGTCACCGAGTGGGGCGCGTACATGGGCATCCAGACTGGCGATATACCGAGCAAGATCGGCGCTACGTTCGATAATCGTTCGGTCGAGGATACATTGCTTGGCGTGATCGGCGAAGTCCTGTACGACTATCGCCAGACCGACTGTAATCCGATGTGCAGCATCAGGCTCTTTTTCGAGATCGTCATCCCACACGACATGCGCGAACGGAGCGGCATGCTACCTGACTACCGCTCAAAGACGCGGCGTGGGTTGTGCAACGCTTCATCATACGCGGTCTCAGCCCGTTCCTGCGACGAAGGAATCCCCTCCATCGCCTGATTCCAGACGATGAAGTCAACCATCGCCTCACGCACATCGGGTTGTTCGGATGGGCACGATGCTACGGAGGCGTCGGCCTCTTTCTCGGTCGAGTTGTGAGAGCGTTTCTTCAGGACCATCATGTGTTCTCATCCGATCAGCGAATCATCCTCAGCATCCCGAAAACAGTGTATCAATGCTGTAAAGTCTACGACAAGGTTCGCGACTACTCCTTCGCCGAATCGAGGTAGAGGTCGGCGGTGTGGCGGAGGCGTTTGGCCTCGGCGGAGTCATGGAGCACGCCTACTCATCTACACGGTAACTGTCTCGCGTCAGGAGTCCTTTCGCCGCAAGGATCAACTCGCGCGCGTCGTGTTCATCGGTGTCATATATTTCCACGTAGTACCGCACAGCCTCTTCAACGGGCATCGCGGAGAGGTCTGCCCCCTCAATGACCGATTCTTCCACGCAACTCACTCCTTCACCGAATCGAGGTAAAGGTCGGCGGTGTCGCGGAGGCGGCGGATGAGGGGGCGGAGGCGCTTCGCCTCGGCGGGGTCGAGGGGTTCGGTGGACATGGCGAGGAGGTAGCGCAGGAGGCGTTCGGCGCTCGCCTGCACATCCTTCAGGGCGGCGGCATCAATCGTCGGCAGGGTTTGACCGGCGGGGAGGAGGCCGCGCAGGTTCATGCGCGGTTCGGGCTCGCGCGGGGTCTTCGCCTCCACGCGGATGCGGCGGACGGCTTCCGTCACCTGCTCCGCCGTCGTGTTGATGCTCATGCTCGGGTTCCGCACGAGGGCGTCGGCGGCCATATCGGCGTCCTTGGCGGAGAGTTTGTCCTCGATAATCACGCGGCGCAGCCCCTCACGTAGCGGACCGGAGACGCGCCGCAGGACGCGGATGTGCTTCTCGGTCAGTTCGCCTTTGCGAATCGCCTGCTGCTCCGGTTCCGGCGTCTTCTTCGTGTCCAGCAAATCGAGCAACTGGAAGAGGCGCGTCCTCCCAATGCCGACGGCGTCCGCCACACGCTCCCACGCGACGCCGCCCATCGCCTCCTTGAGGTGGGCGAGGCCATCGGCGCGATCCACATCGTTGAGGTCCTCGCGCTGCAAGTTCTCCATCAACTGGTCAATCAGCCGCTCGCTCGATGCCTGATCCTCGCGCACGATGGCGGGCATCGTCTCCAATCCGGCGATTCCCGCCGCCCGCCAGCGCCGCTCGCCGTGAATAATCACGTAGCGGTCGTGCGGGCGGTCGTACCAGACGGCGATTGGTTGCAGGATGCCGCGCCCTTTCAGCGAGGCGGCGAGTTCTTCCAGCGACTCCTGCGGGAAGGATTTGCGCGGCTGATCGGGATCGGGCACGATCCGGTCGCGCCGAATCTGCTTGGCATTCATCATCTCCTCGACACCCGCCCCACGCGACGACGTGTCCTTCAGGAGATCGGCAACGACGGCAAACTTTCTCGGTTTACTGCTCATGGCCGAATCTCCTTCTCCACCTTCCGCGCCACCTGCCGGTATGCCTCCGCAATCGGGGATTTGGGGCTATAGGCGAGGATGCTCGTGTATGCCGCCACCGCCTCCGCACCGCGCACGGAGAGGGGGATGCTCGGCAGGATCAGCAGGTCCGGGAAGCCCGTGCGGAGGTCGTCAATCATGTCGGCGGCGAGGCGCGAGGTGCCGTGGACCTTGGTCGGCAGGAAGCCGACGATCCGCAACTTCGGATTGAGCCGCTGCACCCGCCCGACCATCTCGAACAGTTTCGGCAGCACCATCACCGAGAGCGGGTGTGGCTCGATCGGGATAATCAGGTAGTCCGCCGCGACGAGGATGTTGATCGAGACGACATTGAGGGAGGGCGGGCTGTCAATCAGCACGAACTCGTACTCGAGCGCCGTCAGCGCCGCCGGTTTCAACTTGTGCGCGAGGGCGCGCTCCCGTTCCAGGGTGTTGAGCAGTTGCAATTCGGCGGCGGCGAGGTCCGGGTGGCTCGGCACGACGGAGAAGTTCTCAATCGTCGTCTTCCGTGCGACGTCCTTGATCTCTACCGTATCGTCCACGAGGAGATCATAGGAGGAAGCTTCGAGGGTCAGCACATCTACGCCGAGAGCCATCGTCAGGCTCGCCTGCGGATCGAGGTCAATGGCGAGTGTGCGATGGCCGCGCTCCGCCAATGCCGCGCCGACATTGAGCGTGCTCGTCGTCTTTGCCGTGCCGCCCTTCTGATTGAAGAAGGCGATCACGGGCACGGTGCGTCCGTTGTCCGCTTTGGTTCGTGGCACCGGCGTTCCCCGCTCCCCACCCGGAAACCGACGCGCGCGCACCCCTGCATCATTCGCCGCTCCGGTGTCCGTACAATACTCGAAGTGTGAAGCAAAGGCAACATGCACCCGCGCTTAGTGCATCCCTCCCATTCGTGACGCGTTACTTCTTTGTTTTGCCGTGATACGGCACGCTTGTGACGACCGTATTGCGACGAAGGAGGAGGGCGGCCTTCATGCGAAACGCGGTCTGTGAGTGCAAAATCTGTTCCCACCAGTGGGCCGGGATATATTCGGGCACGAGGACGGTGATCATCGCGTTCGGGCGCTTCTTCTGCACCATATCAATGTACGAGAGGAGCGGCGCCATCAGCGAGCGGTAGGGCGACTCCAGGATAACGAGGTTGACGCCCTCGCCCCACTTCACCCACTTTTCCTGCAAGTGGCGTGCCTCCTCGGCGTCGTCCGTCACATGGACGCCGACGATCTTCGGTGAGAGGGTGCGCGCGTAGTTCAGTGCGTAGACGGTGGACTTGTTCATGTCCGCGATCGGGATGATGACGACCTGCTCGGATTTCTGATAGGCGCTCGGTGCATCGTCGTCGCCCAGCGCCAGTTCCGCCGCCGCGCGAACGTAGTGACGGTTGATGCCCCGGAAGAGCAGGATGAGGAGCGGCATCAGAATGAGGACGATCCACGCGCCGCCCGTGAACTTCGTCACGATGACGAGGATGAGGACGAAGAAGGTTGCCGTCGCACCGACGAGGTTGAGGGCGAAGCGGCGCGTCCAGCCCCGGCCGCGCTCCTTGTACCAATGCAGCACCATGCCGGATTGCGAGAGTGTGAATGCCGTGAAGACGCCCACCGCGTAGAGCGGCAGCAGCCGGTCGGTCTGGCCACCGAAGGCAATGAGCAAGATCGTCGCGAGCACGCCGAGCACCGTGATGCCCGTATTGAACGCCAGCCGGTCGCCCCGGAAGAGGAACTGCTTCGGCATGTAATGGTCCTTCGCCAGCCACGTCGAGAGGCGGGGGAAGTCCGCGAAACTCGTGTTGGCGGCAAGGACGAGGATCAGCGCGGTCATCGCCTGGATGAAGTAGTAGAAAAAGTTGTGCCCGACAATCGTGCGGGCGATCTGCGAGACGACTGTCTCTGTGGCATTCGGTACGATACCGTAGCGATGCGCGAGGAAAGAAAGGCCAATGAACATCGCACCGAGGATCGAGCACATCCAGACGAGCGTCTTTGCGGCGTTGTCGGCCTCCGGCTTCTTGAAGGCGGGGACACCATCCGAGATCGCCTCCACACCCGTCAGAGCCGTACACCCCGCCGTGAATGCTTTCAGAATGAGGAAGAGCGAGAGGCCCTCCACCGCGTTCACCGACTCACGCGGGGCATTGATCGCCACATCGCCGCCCGTCAGGGAGTGGAACACGCCGAGGAAGATCAGCACCGCGATGCTGAGGATGAAAAGATAGGTCGGCACCGCGAAAATCGAGCCACTCTCCCGGATGCCGCGCAGGTTGCCGAGGATAATCAGACCGACGAACGCGACGCAGATCTCGACGCGCCATGGACTGAGCGACGGCAGCGCAGAGGTGATCGCCGCCACACCCGCTGAGACGCTGACGGCGACGGTCAGTGTGTAGTCAATCAGGAGTGACGCGCCCGCCGTCAGGCTCGGCAAGGTGCCGAGGTTCGCCTTTGCGACGAGGTACGCGCTTGCGCCGTTCGGGTAGGCGTGGATCGTCTGGCGGTAGGAGATACCGACGATGGCGAGCAACACGGCAATCGCGATCGCGATGGGGATCGTGTAGCCGAAGGCCGCGCCACCGGCAAGGATGAGCACGCCCAGGATCGCCTCCGTCGCGTAGGCCACGGACGAGAGCGCGTCCGACGAGAAGATGGCGAGCGCCTTGACATTCGTCAATCGCTCGTGGATCGCTTGCTCGCTGGCGATCGGGCGACCGACGAGCGCGCGGCGTATCTTGCCAACGACGCTGTGGGGCTTCGTCAACTGCTCGCTCGCGACGAGATAATCGGGCGAAACCTGCTTCAGGGCCTGATCCTGCGCGCGCAGGACGCGCACATACTTATTGCCGGGCAGCGTGCCGTGCCGCACCTCCCGGAAATCTATCTGCGGCGAGGACGATCGCTGGGCCGCATGCGTCGTCTCGCCATTCAGTTCGGCATAAAACGCAGGCGGAAGCGCGGCATCGCCACTCGCCCCATCCGGCGGGACAGGTGTCATCGGTTTCGATGGTTCGCTTGGTATATTGGCGCCCATGCAGGCTACTTCCTCCGTATGGCCACACGGATGCGGTTATCAATACCGCTCCTCTCCTTGTGACGTTACGGACAGTATACTCCGCCTGCAAAGCGAATGAAGTGCTGAGTACTGAGTGCTGAGTGCTGAGTACTGAGCCCTTAACCCTCCTTACTGTGATACGGCACGCTCGTAACGACGGTGTTCGGACGGAAGAGCAGCGATGCCTTGAGACGCAAGGCGGTTTGCGAGTGCAGGATCTGCTCCCACCAGTGATGTGGCACGTATTCCGGCACGAGTACCGTCACCATCGCCTTCGGCCGCTTGCGTTGGACGAGATCAATGTACGAGAGGAGCGGCCCGGTAAGCGAGCGATAGGGCGATTCTAGGATGACGAGGTTGACGCCCTCGCCCCACCGTTCCCACTGCTCCTGCAATTGGGCCGCCTCCGCCGCGTCATCCGTCACATGCACCGCCACGACCTGTGGGGAAAGCGATCGGGCATAGACAAGTGCGTTGAGACTCACTTTATCCATATGCGAAATCGGCACAACGACGACTTGCTCCCCAGCCCGCACCGGGGGCGGTGCGTCATTGTCCGTCAGACGCACCTGTGCGGAAACCTGGCGGTAGTGGCGAGAGATGCCGAGACAGAGCAGCACGATAATCGGGATGATCAGGATGACGAGCCATGCGCCATAGATGAACTTCGTGTAGCCAAAGATGATCGCGACGATGCCCGTTGCGGTTGCACCCATGCCGTTGATTACCATCTGATGCGTGTGGTTGCCCGGCTCGCGCTGCCAATGACGGACCATTCCCGCCTGCGACAGCGTGAAAGAGACGAAGACACCGACCGCGTAGAGCGGGATCAGCCGGTCTGTCTGGCCGCCGAAAACGACGTACAGAGCGGTAGAAAGCACCGTCAGTACGGCGATGCCGATTGTGAAGGCAAGGCGGTCGCCGCGAAACTGGAACTGCTTGGGCAGGAACCCATCCCGCGCGAGGATCGAGCCAAGCCGGGGAAAGTCCGCGTAACTCGTGTTCGCCGCGAGAATCAGGATCAGGCAGGTCGCGATCTGGATGATGAAGTAGGGTACGCCCTTGCCGCCGAAGACCTGCGCGGTGATCTGCGAGACGACCGACTCGTTATCGCGCGGCGTGATGCCGTATTGATGCGCGAGGAACGAAACACCCATGAACATGACGCCCAGGAGGCCCGCCATCCAGACAAGCGTGACCGCCGCGTTGCGGGATTCAGGCTTCTTGAACGCGGGGATGCCGTTCGAGATCGCCTCCACGCCGGTCAGTGCCGAGCAGCCGGAGGCGAACGCGCGCAGAAAGAGCAGGACACTCGCGCCCTCGATGGCATCCAGATGATCGCGCGGCGTGGCGGTCGCCGCTGGGTCGCCGGTGGCGACACGGAAGAGGCCCAACCCGATCAGGACGAGAATGCTGATGATAAAGACATAGGTCGGCGCGGCAAAGATGGTGCCCGACTCGCGGATGCCGCGCAGGTTGCCAACCATGATGAGGATGATAAAGAGGACGCCGAGTGGGACGACGTACCCCCCGAGGCGGGGGAAGGCAGAGACGAGCGCCAGGACGCCCGCCGAGATGCTAACCGAGACCGTGAGAATGTAGTCAACCAGTAGCGAGGCCGCCGCAATCAGGCCGGGGAGGACGCCAAGATTCTCGTGCGCGACGATATACGAGCCACCGCCATTCGGGTAGGCGAAGATCGTCTGCCGGTACGAGATCGCCACGAGTGCAAGCAGGCCGAGGATGAGGTACGAGATCGGCAGGATGTAGCCGAAGGTCGCCGCACCGGCGACGACGAGAACGCCGAGGCTCGCCTCAGTGCCGTATGCGACCGACGAGAGCGCGTCGGATGAAAGAATGGCGAGCGCTTTGACCTTCGTCAGCCGCTCGTGGATCGCGTTCTCGCTGGCGATCGGGCGGCCGATCAGGGCGCGCTTGATGCCTATCGCGACACGCCCGACGCCCGTTCGGGGGGCAGTGGCGCTCGCACCCGCGCGCAATGTGCCCGGGCCAACTTCCGTGAAGCCCCGATCCGCCGAGCGCAGGACGCGGACATACCGGTTGCCGGGCAATGTGCCGCGGCGCTCTTCTCGCCAATCAATATCGGGCATGACTACGCGTCGTCCAATCGTTGGGCGTGCGTCATCACGCGGGTTATGTGCGATGTCGGCAAAGACCTCGGCGGTCTCCTTGTGCGCCCCGTGTATCGGTTCCATTGTGGGTACGCCGTCATTCGGCACTACGTTCGGTTCATTCGCTGTCATAAGGAAATTACATGCCTCCACGCTGATGCGGCCCGGTGCCATGGTTTCGTTGACCCGACACAAAAATGACGATAGCACGCGGCACATAAAGAAGGCGTAAAGATGGCGGCACGATCCGAACCATTCCACGGAACCCGCGCGTACATCTCTTCATCGGCATATGCGATCATTCGTTGGCGATGATGAAAATGTCCACCGTGCGACAGAGGCGCAGGATGCGGTTGACGGTACTGCCACGCACCATCTCTTCTCAGCGGTTTTGTCAAGAGAGGTAAGGTAGCCCAGCCGTATTCTCCTCTTCATTGCTTAGCAGAAATGGAGAGGAGAATACGGCTGGACTCGTTACTTGTTACTCGTTACTTGTTACTCGCTACTCGTTACTGATAAAGCGGTAGCCGACGCCGGGTTCGGTGATGAGGATGCGCGGGCGGGCGGGGTCGGCTTCCAGTTTGCGGCGCAGTTGGTTGATGTAGACGCGCAGATACTGCGCTTCGTCGCCGTATTCCGGCCCCCAGACGCGCTGGAGGAGCATCCGCTGGGTCAGCACCTTGCCCGCCGCACGCGCCAGTTCGACGAGCAGTTGCCACTCGGTCGGCGTGACATGTACTGGCGCGCCATCGCGGGTGACGACCCGCCGCGCGAGATCAATCGCCACCGCACCCGCATAGATCACCGGATCGGTCACAGCCTGATCGGAGCGATGACGGAGCGCGACCCGGATGCGGGCGAGCAGTTCATTCATGCTGAAGGGCTTGGTGAGGTAATCGTCCGCACCGAGATCAAGGGCGGTCACTTTATCCCGCTCTTCGCCGCGCGCCGAAAGGACGATGATCGCAGGCACCTGCTGAGTGGGATGCGACCATGTTCGTACCTCCCGTACAACATCGAAGCCGCTCTTACCCGGCATGACGAGATCGAGGATGACGATATCCGGTAGGTGGAGCGCCAACAGATCGAGCGCTTCCTCGCCATCGGCGGCAGTCTGCACGTCGTAGCCATGTCCCTTGAGGGCGGCACGCAGGGCGCGGAGGATTTGCGGCTCATCGTCCACGACGAGGATACGGATCAGTGATGCGCTCATACCGTCAACACTCCGGCGGAATGCGTCGGTTCGGTGAGTAGGGGTACGGGCGACAGTGGCAGCGTGAAGGTGAAGGTCGAGCCTTGCCCAACGACCGATGCAACAGCGATCGTCCCGCTATGCGCTTCGATGAACCCTTTGCAGATGGTAAGGCCGATCCCTGTACCGCCGATCCGCCGCGCACGGCCTTCGCGCTTGACGCGATAGAAGGTATCAAAGACATGCGGCGCGTCCCCCGGCGGGATGCCGAAGCCGTGATCTACCACACGCACGCGTATATTCTCGCCGTCGCTATCTGCCGTGACGGCGATCGCCGTGCCGGGATCGCTGTATTTCGCGCCGTTCTCGATCAGGTTGGTGAGCACCTGCGCGATCTCCACGAAATCACAGGCGACGGGCGGCAGATCGGGCGCGATTTCCACATGGAGCGGATGCGACTGCACGAGCGACGCGAGGCGATCCGTGACGCTGGCGATCAACTCACCAATCTCGTTCCACTCCTTCTCCGGCTTGAGTGCGCCGCCCTGGATGCGCGTGAGGTCGAGCAAGTTGGCGACGAGCCGGGCGAGGCGGTCCGTCTCCTCGTCAATCGCGGTCAGGAACTCATGCTGCGTCGCGGCATCCCACCGCACATCCTCTTGCAGGAGGCTGGTTGCGGAGGCTTTGATCGAGGCGAGCGGCGTGCGCAGGTCGTGCGAGACAGCAGCGAGCAGGGCGGACTTCAGGCGGTCCGCTTCCTCCAACGCGGCAGCGCGCGTCGCCTCCTCGATCAGGCGGGCGCGGTCAATCGCGAGTGCGACCTGATTGGCGAACGTCGTAAGCAGGCGACGCTCGTCGCTGGAATAGTCGCCGGCGCGGACAGCGGCGACGCCCATCACGCCGACCGCCCCGTGCGCCGCACGCACGGGGACATAGAGAATGCGGCGCCCGCGTGGTTGCATCGCACCACCTTCACGCTCCGGCCCATGTGGGCGATAAACGCGGTGTGGGCTGCCGACACCTGCCGGGATACCGGTTATGAAGACGTGCGCGGCGACGGCGGCATGCTCGCGGTCCCGCACGTACGTACCGGCCACGTCGGCGGGATAGGCGAGACGGACGCGAAGCGTACCGGTGTGATCGGGCAGCAGGACGGCAGCGGATTCGAGGCCGAAGACGCGCGTCACCTGTTCGACGACGGTGGCAAGGACGGTATCGAGCGTGACATCCGCGATCAGCTCCGTGCTGAGGCGCGAAAGCGTTTCCGATTCCATCGCCCGCCGCCGCGCCTCACGTTCCCGATCCTGCAAACGGCTGACCAATTCGCTCGTCACCCCGGCGACGATCAGAAAAACGAAGAGCGCGACGATGTCCTGCGGCGCGCCGACGGTGAACGAGTAATACGGGGGCAGAAAGAAAAAGTTGAAGGTAAGAAAGCCGACGACCGAGGTGAAGATGCCCGGCCCTAGTCCGTCGAGCGTCGCGCTCGCGAGGACGATGACGAGGTAACTGAGCGCGGGTGTGACCGTATTGAGATGCGCCCGGTTCGGTTCGGCGACGACTGTGACAAGGGCGATACCAAGCACCCCAAGCAGGTAGCCGCGCCATCCCCGCCACCCTACCCGGTTCATCATGCCCGCCATTTGTCGCATCGTGCCCTCCTTCAATCTCACCGCATCTTGCATGATACCGCGTCCTAATTGAATCATGTGGTACAGGGGTATGTGTTTCCGCTTACTGCTCTTGCGTGATACGGGATAGACAGAGACAATCATAATTCCGGCAGGGGTGCCAAAGGCGGCGATGCAATGGCACGCCGCACGCATGGGAGCGTGGGGATGATGAACCGTTCTCGTCACAGCGTACCGCGCACCGTGTTGGCACGGTTTCGCGCGCCCGCACGTCTCTTGATCGCGGCGCTGCTGGTTGTAGGAGCCTGGGTGTCGCACGCGGGGATTGCTAGAACTGATCCGCCCATCAGTACGTACACGAACCCGCTCCAGATCGCGACAACTGCTGTCGGGCCGTTCGAGAGTTGCCCGGACCCGGCAATCATCCATGGCCAAGAACCGGGCGACACGTTCTGGTACATGTATTGCACGACGAACCCGCTCAATGAAATGGATCGCACCGCGAGCGGCAGGCTCAATGGTCACTACATGCTCATGCTGCGGTCGCATGACCTGATTCAGTGGACGTACATGGGCGATGTCTTCAGCGAGCGTCCGTCGTGGCTCGCCGGATGGAGCGGCCTCTGGGCGCCAGACATTCAGTTCTTCAATGGTCAGTACTACCTCTATTACACCACGAATGGGACGCTGCTCCCTGGCCGGGGAGCCGCTATCGGCGTCGCCACCAGCCCCGGCCCGATGGGTCCATGGACCGACAGCGGTGGTCCGGTCGTCGAGCCGCAGCCCGCGCCGGACGGTCAGCGCTTCGGACGCTGGGTGTACGATCCCGCCATCGCGACCGACGATGCAGGACAGCGCTACCTCTTTTACGGCAGTTTCGTCGGTGGCATCTCTGCACGCCCATTAATGGCGGATGGCCTGCACACGAACCCGGCGAGCGATGTGCCGATCGCCACCGCGAACCGGTACGAGGGTGTCTCGATCATCAAGCACAGCGACTCCTATTACCTATTCGCCTCCGCCGGCGAATGCTGCAGCGGCCCGTTCTCCGGGTATAGCGTGCTCGTTGGGCGCGCCACGAACATCCTTGGGCCGTACACCGACCGCGAGGGAGTGTCTTTGCTGGCGGGTCAAGTCGGCGGAACACCCGTCCTGGGCGCGAACGGCAACCGATGGGTCGGGCCGGGGGGCAACACAGTCTTCACCGACTCTGCGGGGCAGGACTGGTTCCTCTATCACGCGGTGGATCGAGATGATCCGTACTTCACGAGCACCAACCTCACCAAGCGCCCGCCACTCCTTGACCGGCTCGATTGGCGCGACGGTTGGCCTATCGTGCGCGGCGGGCTGGGTCCCTCGGACACGCCGCAGCCCCTGCCAGCGGCACAGCCAGGCGATGCGCCACGGTCAGCGCTCGGCACCCCGCAGGCGGAGACACTTGGGCGACTCGACAGCGCGCGCTCGGTCGAGTTTTCCGCACTGCCGGTGGGCGTGGTCGGCGCGGATCCCGCCTTCCCGTCTGGCCCATGGCGCTGGGTGCGCCCCCCCACCCCGGATACCGTCGCCCTGAGGGACGGCACGCTGCACTTCCCGACGCAAGTGGGCAGCCTGGAGGACCATGCCGCTGGGATACTGACCGAGGCTGAGCCTCCTGGAGATTACGCGGTGGAGACGCATGTGCGGCTTGATCTGCCCCCGGACGGCTGTTGCCCGAACGCCGTGCAGGCCGGTCTGGTGATCTACGGGAATGATGGCAATTACCTCAAACTCGCGCACCTTTCCCGCGCGCAGACTCAACAGGTAATCTTCACAAAAGCGATTGACTCGGCGCTGCCGCGATTCCCGCACGAGGGCAATACGGTGGTCGGGTCGGCTGCCGCCGGGACCTACTTGCGGATCGTCAAGCATATCCGCATGGGCGAAGAAACGTACACCGCGTATTCGAGCCGCGATGGCGTAGTGTGGATGCGGGGCGGCACATGGACCGATGCACTGGGACGGGATGCCCGTATCGGTCTGGTGGCGATGGGTGGCGCGGGGTACACCGCGAACTTCGACTACATCCGTGTCTATCGCCTACCGTGATACTACCCGTAGAAGTCACCGCACGCGCAGTGTGCCGTTGATATACCCACGCTCTGCCGATCCCTTCAGGGAAGCGTAAGAACTCGGCAATCAATCGGCAATGCGCCGCGCCTACTCTGCTGTAGAGATCGTTCTATGCAGGAGGCAAGCCGGTGCATACAAACATTGTTCCAGTAATCCCCATACTCAATAGCGCGGGAACGCTCGGTTCTGCCCAGTGCGGACGGTCCTCGCGACACCCCATTGCAAAGCTCGCCAATGCGGCAGTAACGATGCACGAATGACGCCGACGCATGTGGCGCCTTCCGCGTCACTCACGACCAACCCATCACATGCGACAGGGCACCGACCGATACCGGCACAACGGTCTCTCCTTGGACAAACCGCGTCGGTCTACGAGCGATACGCCACACAATACGCGGCGTTTCGCCTCCATACCTGCCCTGATGACCGCGCCGAAGGGCTGGCCGCGCTCGATCTTCCCCACGCCCGGCACGCCGCCGAGGTCGGTTGCGGGCCGGGATACTACGCGCCGGTGATCGCCGCGCGGCATCCGACGGTCCGCGTCACCGGCATTGATAACTCCCCGGCACAGATCGCGCTGGCGCGGCAGCGGGCCGCGCAACAAGGGCTGGGCAACACCCGCTTCATCTGCGATGATGCGTGCGCCCTCTCCCAACCAAATGGACGCTTCGACCGGATCGTCGCTTCCCGGCTCTTCATGGTGGTCCGCGATCCACGCCGCACGATGGCGGAACTGCACCGCGTGCTCGCGCCGGGCGGCGTCCTTGTCGTCGCGGAACTGGTCGCCCGCCCGGCGATCAGTTTCGCGGACTGGGCGCATATCGCAACCCCGACGGAGCGTATCTTCACAGCCGCCGCGTTCACGGCGCTCATTTCATCGTTCGCGTGCGGTGCGTGCGCGATCTGGGAATCCGGCGGATACCGCTATGCACGCTGCCGGAAAGCGGCCGATTAACGCCGCTCAGAAAGGAACGTCCGATGGAAACCGAACAAACCCCGGCAACCACACCCGACGAAGGCCCGGTACGCATCGCCCCGGAAACACCGGCGCTGCTCCCACCTGCGCGCGGCGGTGCCCGATGGCGGCGGGCGCTCGCCGCCGGTCTCATGGGCGGAGTGATCGCGACGCTTGCCATGCTGCTGATGATGGTCGCACAGCGCGTCTGGCTGGGCGTGCCCGCGCCAATCGAGAGTATCCCCGACCGGATCGCCCCCCTGCTGCGCATCCCGGAGTTCTTCTCGCTCTTTGACCGCTTCGGCGGCTACAACGGCCTCAAGCGCTTCGGTATCCTCTCCATCCTCGCCGGCATCGTCGCCGTCGGCATTGGGGTCGGCCTCCTCTATGCCTTGTTTACCGAGAACAGCCGCACGGCGGAGCCGACGAAGCCGCGCCGCTTCGGCCTCAGCCCTGTGGCGCTTCTCTTCATCGCGGTCGTCGTGGCGCTGCTCTGGATCGGGACGCTCGCCCTGGAACAGCCGGTGCTCGACACGAACTTTCGGGGCCTTCCGCCGGGGCCGGCAACGCTCTTCACGATCGTCGGGTTGCTCATTTCCTACTTCACCTACGGGGTGATCCTCGTCCTCGTCTGCCGGGCGCTGACGAACGATGCGCCGCTCGGCGCGTCGTCCGCACCAATCGGCGGGCAACTGCTTGGTCGCCGCGCCGCCATGGCGGTGGGCGTGGCGGTCGTCGCGGGGGTTGGTATGGGTGCGAGCCTCGCGCGGCTCAATAAACGGGCCGTCTTCTCCTACGATGGGCGGCAATACAAGGGGGCCACGGTCCAGGCGATCACGCCCAACGATCAGTTCTATTCGGTTACGAAGAATGTTGTTGATCCCAACCCCACGAAGGCATTCTGGCGACTCGCAGTCGGCGGCAAGGCCGACCATGGCCGCACGTATTCCTTCGATGACCTGGCCGCGCTCGCGCCCATCGAGCAGGAGACGACGCTGATGTGCATCAGCAACGGCATTGGTGCCGGCCTGATGAGCAACGCGAAATGGAAGGGCGTGCCGATGCGCACGCTCCTCGATGCCGCAGGCCCGCATGCCGGTGTCGTGGAAGTGAAACTGAACGGCGCGGATGGCTACACCGATACGATCCCGTTCGACAAGGCGATGGACCCGACGACGCTCGTCGTCTACGAGATGAACGGCGAGCCAATCCCGCAGCGACACGGCTATCCCGTCCGGGTGATCGTGCCAGGGATGTACGGCGAGAAGAATGTCAAATGGGTGACCGGCATCGAACTCGTGGATCATCCGGTGAAAGGTTTCTATGCGCAACAGGGTTGGGGGCCGGACTTCGTCGTCCCGACGCGCTCGCGCATTGATGTACCCGATGGCGGCCCACCGCTTCCCGCAGGCAAGCCAACCA